>Ga0351889_10043_pt1 | contig 51527 bp, 52 predicted proteins | sample TotcelFGM3001M14_FD_206767 | JGI IMG/M metagenome (GOLD analysis project Ga0351889, IMG submission 206767) | Enriched cells from coal bed in the Powder River Basin, Montana, United States - Total cells FGM rep3 HSBNCT.FGM.300.1.M14 ...
TCTTTTCCTTATTGCCTCTTCGAATTTCAGATATAGCGGCACTTTTCCCGCCCATACTCCGAATAAGCCCACCACCCTGAAATTCCGGTCTTCGTCCCAAAGCAATTCCTTTTTCGACAAACTTATAATTTTTCCCACTCATCCAAAGACAACTTTCTGTCAATACCATCTTCAATTTCTCTGAGAAGCATTTTGATCTGCGGTATCGAATATTCATCATTGCTGGGCAGTGTCAGGGTATATGCTTCATATCGCATATAGTAGTGGTTGCCACCGGGCTCAGGGCGACAAAAACCGATTTTTCGCAGTTTTCTGATAAAATCTCTACGCTTACATGGGCTCCATTTACCCATGAATGGCCTCACCATAACCGGATGAACGTCTTTTATTCAAACTGATATTTCCGAATACAGGCAATTTATCGCCATGCCTGAGCTTTACGATAAGCCATCCTTCAAGAGATGCTTTTAGCTCCCGCTCACACAAATAAAGGGTTACACCAAATGCAATTACTCCAGGACATTGAGGAATCTTTCCAGAAAAAGTTCCATCGTCCAACTTGTCGTAAACAGCTTTACTCATTGCTCGCTCAATATATTTAACAATCATTCTGAAACCTTTTCATTGAATTTCGTTCTGATAGGGGACGTATGATAGCTGACATCCTATGTTAAGCATGTCAAGCGCTTTTTTGTTCATGTGGATACCTTGACCTATAGTTATACCCGTCAGCACTTTGCCGATGTGATGCATCGGGTCAACGACGATTGCATGCCGGTGTGGTAACCAGTCAGCGCGGCAAACCGGTTGTAATTATTTCGCTTGATGACTATCAGCTATGGAGGAAACCGCATATCTGATGCGAAACCCGAAAGGTGCCAATCGGTTGATGGAAGCGGTGGAAGAGCTTCGCAATGGCGGCGGATCGTTCAAGGAACTGGTTGACGATGATTAAATTCGCATCAAGAGGATGGTGTTGGCCGACAGTATATGCATTTTGAATATGTACGGATCAAGCTGTTTGACCCGCCTGCTGTCGTTGTCACTTTGTAAAGCCGGTATGTCTCATACAGATGAAAGGATGGCTGAAAGGGTCCTGAATATTTTCAACCTTTCCGGTGAGGATTTGCTCAATCCTGGAAAGCACCCGAACCGTGTGAAAGCCAGAAGCGTGTTGGCCCATTTGGGTGACCGGGCTGGGCCTTCCGGCTACGGAAGTTGGTTTGAAACTGGGGCTGGGGCAATCCGCAGCCAGTCGGGCAGCCGATGATGCTCAAGGGGCTGACCGTTCAGTATCTCATCCGCCGGACCTACCGGGTAAAGTCGGGCGAAGGGGTGCCGGTGGTCTACGATTCGGTTGGGAAGGATACTTTCGAGTCATCCCTGAAATGTCTTCGGCCCTACGAACTGCTGGCGAGTTTCGGCAATGCCTCCGGCCGACTATAGACTTGTCGAGTAGCCGGTTAACCATCTTTTTGGGATGGCGTTGGAGGCAACATCTGCCGGGTCACGATAGGCGAAAAAAGGTACAATATCAGATATAAAAAGCAGATGTAACCCAGGTAGGGGCTGAATACCGCTACCAGAAGCAGTATGATACTGGTTTGTCTGAACCAGGTACGCTGGTCCATGAAACGCCCCAGATGCAGATAGCGAACCGGATACAGATTCATGGCGATTGATGCCAGAATCATGATTCCGGTGCATAAATAGCCCCAGAAAACAATCGATTGCGTGCCGTCTTGAGACGCCTGGCTGAACATGATTAACGGCGCGACCACCAGAAGCGCGCCGGCTGGCGAAGGCATACCCTTGAAAAAACCGGGAATGGGGGACGTGTCGATGGTAAAATAGATCAATCGCCCAATTCCCGCGACGGCATAAACCAATGCGACGATACCGACAGGCAGACCGGCAATGGCAGACTCACTGGCGTCCGACAGAATCATGTAGTAAATCCATGCTGGAACAATGCAGAAGCTAATGCCATCCGAAATATCATCCAGAATGCTCCCCAGCAGGAAACGGGGAGGTTTGTCAACTCCCACCAGCGGCTCTGTAAGTCCCAGTTTTCTGGCCATGGCCCCATCCAGCTTATCGAAAACGGCTGCTCCAATTAACAGCAGGTAGGCTTCACGAATTCGGCCCTGATGGGCGAACCACACGGATAGAAGACCCATCATGGCATTCATGACCGTCAGACCATTGGGGAAAAAAGACAGAATCCGGCGTCTGAGACGGTCATTCTCCAGACACAATTCATTTAAGAAGGCGGTTCCATATTTTCGACAGTAGCCGGCTATTGAACCGAGATTGATCACCAGAAAAATGATTTCGATGACAAAAAGACCTTTCAGCGGCAGATTGCCCAGCCATGATATCCAGAAATACAATTTTGATGGCGGTCCTTCCGGAATATAAAAGGCTGTTGCATAGAGCAGTGCAGCCACCGGCGCAGCCACAATTGTGCGCAGCCGGGTAAATTCACTGTTTTCCGGCTCTGGCCCCCGCCCTACCGTAAACCCCCGGATAAAATGGGCAAAACTGTCCCGAATCAGAACAATGACGCACAGAATCAGAATGAAGATGGCATGAAACAGATCGGTCTTGTGGTAATCCGGCGTGATATAAACCAGACGCCACATCATGCCGACCGCCACCAGCGGAAAAATCATGGCATACACCACCTTGTCCATGATGCGGTCAGCCAGGTGTGCCAGGGTGGGATGGGGCTCAAATCGTGCGGCAAACCAGCCGTCCACCAGATCAAATGCCATAGATGTGAACAGCAGCACAACTCCCAGGGTATACAGAACGGGATTATGAGTCCACATGACGGCTATGGCACAGCATAATCCGCCAAAAATCAATGGAGGTCTGCCATATACCAGCAGCGCAGTGACTTTTTTGGAAATATGAAGCTTGTTTTTCATACGATCTTGATCCATTCAGATATCCGATTTGAACAACTCTCCGGGCTCCGGGGCCAATTGTGTATCGGGCGGCGATGCGACTGCCACCGGCGCGGTTCCCTCCTTGAAACATTCAAAAATCACATGCGTGGAGTCCGGACCCTTCAACATTCCGGTGTCAGAATCGATTTTAACAAATACAATCCCCTCGGGCACGGGGAATATGGTCGCCGGCTTATCCGCCAGAATCCGTTTCATATATCCCAACCATATGGGAATTGCTGCTGCAGAACCGGTTTCTCCCTTTCCCAATGAATTTTCATCATCAAAGCCAATCCAGACGCCTGTAACATATTGCGGGGTGAATCCAATAAACCAGGCATCATTCAAGTTGCTGGTTGTTCCGGTCTTCCCGGCAACCGGCCGATTCAGTGCCAGCACCCGACGGCCGGTCCCATTTTTTACGACGCCCTCCAGAAGGCTGGTCATGATATAGGCGGTGCGTTTATCCATGACGCTTTCTTTTTGAATTGCGTTTTCTTCCAACACCTTTCCATTTCTGTCTTCAATCCGGGTAATAAAAACAGGCTGAATCAGTTCGCCCTGATTGGCAAATACCGAATAGGCCGTTACCATTTCCAGCAACGAGACCCCTGATGATCCCAGGGAAATGGACAGATTTCTCTCTATCGGTGATGAAACCCCCATTTTTTTGGCATAATTGATGGCATAATCCACTCCGATATCCTGAAGAATCTTGACAGTAACGACATTCAGTGACTTTTCAAGTGCGTGCCGAAACAAAACCCGGCCGTAAAACTTTCTGTCATAATTTCTGGGTTTCCAGACTGGATCGGTTTCATCATCCTGAAACTCAATCGGTGAATCAAGCATGATGGTTGCCGGGGTGTAGCCCCTGTCAATGGCTGCCGCATAAATAAGCGGTTTGAATGCGGACCCGGGTTGTCTTCGGGACTGAATGGCCCGGTTAAACTGACTGTCCCTGAAATCCCGTCCACCCACCATTGTCTTGACTTGACCCGTACCTGTTTCCACACACAAAATCGCGGACTGAACCTTTGGCGTCTGTTCCAGGCTGAATGAAAACCGGTCTGATGCGTTTGCCTGAGCCCCCTTGACTTTAACCAGAACGACATCTCCAGGTTTCAGAACATCTCCCACTTTTTTGACCGACGCTGACTGATAACCGATTTCCGGATTGGGTTTTCTGGCCCATTTCATATCGGAAAGTGAAATGGCACCCAAAATATTTCCAACCCGGACCATCGCAACCTGCTGACCGTTATTCACATCCGTCACGACGCCTGTCAGAATGACGCCAGGTAGAAATGACTGATCCTCCAACTCCTTCAGCATGGATGTTGAAAACGATTCGATTTCATCCAATCGAATCTGCTTGACCGGCCCTCTGTATCCCTGTCGTTTATCCAGTTCTCTCAGACCGCTGTCAATTTCCTCCTGCGCTGCTTCCTGCATGGTTATATTGACTGCGGTATGGATTTTGAGCCCGCCGGTATAAAGAATATCCGGTCCATACCGGGCTTCGAGATATCGTCTGACATGTTCGGTATAAAATGGCATTTTCTCGATAAACAGGTTTCGCCTCGGCTTGACATCCAGGCTCTGCCTGTTAGCCTGCTCCGCATCGGCGTCTGTAATATATCCTTCCGCAATCATTCGGGTTAAAACATACATTTGCCGCTGTTTGGCCTTATCGGCGTGTCGGAAAGGGGAATACCGGCTGGGTGCCTGCGGAAGACCGGCCAGAATGGCACACTCCGCCAGATTCAAATCAATGGCCGATTTCCCGAAATAATTTTCGGAAGCCGCTTCTACGCCATAGGCGCCATGCCCCAGATAGATCTGATTCAGATATAAATACAGAATTTCATCTTTTGAAAATGATTTGGTGATTCGATATGCCAGAATGGCTTCTTTGAATTTCCGCATAAAGCTTCGTTCCGGAGTCAACAGAAACGATTTTGTCACTTGCTGGGTAATGGTACTTCCCCCCTGAACAATTTCTCCGGCTTCGAGATTTTTTAAAAAAGCCCGAACAATGCTGATCAGGTCGATCCCCTGATGGGAATAGAAACGGGAATCCTCGGCCGCCACAAAGGCTTTCTTCAACAGATCGGGCATGTCGGACAGCGGAATGACCTTGCGCCTTTCTTTGTAAAATTCTGCAATAACCGTCATATCATCCGCATGGACAGTTGATATGGCAGGCGGATTATAGTCAGCAAGTGATTGTATTTTTGGAAGATCCTCACTGATATAATAATAAAAAACAATGATCGACGCAAAGGCCGTCAGTGAAAAGCCCAAAACGGTCCACAGAAGACCTTTGATGATTGTGCGTGTAGAAAAGGACTCTTTTTTTTGACTTCGCTGTTTATATGTGTGTGACATTTTCTTTGACGCTGATGTGAATAACTAAAAAATAGAAAAATGGTCTATAAAAACTTTGACATTATATGTTCATATGATAAAAATACAAGCCTTTTAGATATTCCTTTGTCTTGAAAATACTGAAGATGACTTGATTATGCAACCATCCAATTCATTTGTCCATCTGTTGCAACCATAGGGAATCCTGATGATTACACTTGATTTTCAGAAGCTTGGCGGGCTGATTCCGGCAATTGTTCAGGATTATCAGACCCATGATGTTCTGATGCTGGCCTTTATGAATGAAGAGGCCTGGAAATTGACGCTTTCCACCGGAAAAGCGACTTATTACAGCCGAAGCCGGAATACATTGTGGATAAAAGGGGAAACATCCGGAAATGTGCAACGGGTTCGGGAAATTCGTATTGATTGCGACAACGATACTGTATTGCTGAAGGTGGAACAGATTGGCGGCGCAGCCTGCCATACCGGACACCGAAGTTGTTTTTATCAAAAAATCACCGACTCGGGTATTGAAATTATGGGAACGCCCGTGTTCGACCCCAAGGAGGTTTATCGCTGATGTCCAAAATTCTGAAACTGGGAATTCCCAAGGGAAGCCTTCAAAACGCGACTGTCGAACTGTTCAAACGGTCCGGATGGAAAATTGATGTCAACGGAAGAAGCTATTTTCCGGAAATCGATGATGATGAAATCGAATGCGCGATCTGCCGGGCACAGGAAATGTCACGGTATGTGGAAAACGGTACATTGGATGCCGGTCTGACCGGTAAGGACTGGATCGCGGAGAACAATTCCGATGTGCATGTGGTCAGCGACCTGATCTATTCCAAGGTCAGCGCGCGGCCGGCCAGGTGGGTTCTGGCGGTTCCGTTTGATTCACCGGCCAGAACGCCGGAAGACCTTGAGGGAATGAAGATTGCCACGGAACTGGTTCAGTTTACCCGAAATTATTTTGCCGAACGGGGTATTTCGGTTCAGGTCGAATTTTCCTGGGGCGCCACAGAGGCCAAAGTCGTTTCCGGTCTGGCCGATGCCATTGTGGAGGTGACAGAAACCGGCAGCACCATCAAGGCGCATGGACTGCGGATCATCCATGAACTGATGCTGACCAACACCCAGTTGATTGCCAACCATGACGCCTGGAAAAACCAGGCGAAACGGAACAAGATTGAACAGATTGCGCTGCTTCTGAAAGGCGCACTGCTGGGGGAAAAGCTTGTTGGTCTGAAAATGAACGTGCCCCAGGAACGCCTGGAAGCGGTCATTTCGCACTTGCCCAGCCTGAATGCGCCGACCGTATCCCCCCTGTATCAGAAAACCTGGTTTTCTGTCGAAACCGTGGTTCAAAACAATGTGGTCCGGGATCTGATACCCGAATTGTTAAAGGCAGGCGCCGAAGGCATTATCGAGTATGCGCTGAACAAGGTGATTTGATTTCCGAATGTGGCTGGTCTGTCACGGTAAAGACACCCCGATGTGATCGTCATTTCGACATTGGCCGAAAAGGCGGCATGATGGATCAGCCATGTTGCTGATTGTTGAAGTCCATACCGCGAATCTCCATGGAATGTAGAATATAATTCCCCGGCGTTTTGCCCGGATCAATCCGAAGAGGGCCGGCATAATCTGTTGCAGGAATTTGCAGAACCAACTCGTTATATCCTTTTTCCATTGCTTTTTTCACACTGTGCGCTTCGATGAATCGTGTCTCGCCCCGGGTTCTGTAAAAAATCTGCAATACAGTATCTGAAGGACTTGTAATTCGAATTTTCAAAAACAGAGACCGGGCCGAATCCGGAATACAGTCCGGGAGCATGAGCTGGGGATCTTCGCCGGTTGATTTGAAAACCAGGCCGGATTGGTTCGAAACCGTCATCACGTCATTTACGGGCGTAAATGGAATACCGCTTTTCTGATCATATCTGGCATAGACCAACCGTGACCGGTTGAATCGACTTGCCGCCAGTTCATCCTGAATTTGATTCAATCCATTTCTGTCAACAACATCATAACCCAGAAACCGTTCCAGGATTTCCTCGATGACGATATCCGGCCCGATAGCCTGTATCAGTTGACTGGCGATTTCATGATTGTATTGTTCCCAGATATAGATGATTTCTCCAAAATGCTCGGACAGAAAAGGCAGGATGAAATTGAAATAGGAATCCCGGAAGACCACGGCTTTCAGTTTTTCCGTCTTGCATCCCATGGCATAGCTGCCGCGCGCAGCCAACGGGAGGTCATACTTCCAGCGTCTGCCGCATAAAAACCGGGGTTGAAAAATCGGCTGATCTTCACGAAAAATGGTCTGTAATCCCATAATGACAGCCAGATCGCCACCTTCATGATCCGCAATGATCCGCTCGTGAAAAAATGATCGGGATCTCGCAACCATGCCCGGAAAGAGGGCGGATATATCTGTCATCATTGCCTGGTAGGCGGCAAGCCCTCCCCTGAAGTTCCAGTGCGTATCGGTCTTATAATAAATCTGATGATTTTCCCTTTCGGAAAGAAACGGGGTTTTCCAGTCAATCAGTCTGAAGGTGGAATTTTTCAGAAGATACGTCTCCAGTTGCATCAGCCGGGTGATACCTCTGTGTTTCTGGAGATGATCCGGAAGAAATTCCGGATAAATGGTTTGTTTTTCAGGCGCAATACCCGCAATATAGGCTATTCCCTTGGAAGCCATCCATTCCTGTTTGTCTTCAAACGAATTTTTCCATTGTTCCAGTTCAAGAGATGTCATGGGGTTGGCGCCGCGGAAATCATCACTCAGACGATTTTTGTTCCAGTACAACCAACCGTTTTTCCCAAGGATAACCGAAGACAGTGGCGAAACGCCAAGCCATTTGACACTGACATAGCTGTTCAGAAAAACAAACAGGTCCCGGAACCCAAAATGGTCCTTGAAATACAACTCAAACTGACCGGGAAACGATTCGATACTTTCTCTGTTCGGTTCCAGATTCGGGGCTTTAGCCAGTCTTCTTTTTTCGGTTTCGGAAATGGCGGCTGTCGGGGTGACAATTGTCTTGATTAATGGCAAATAACAAGCGCCCGCAAAAACGATAATCAGAAACCAATTGGCAATTTTATTTATCTTGAAGGTGAGTGTCACAATTGTTCAATCCATTAAAACCGGAAATATATAAATGGGTTATAGGCGCCAACCGCCAGTTGCATGATGGACAGCATCAGGATTGCGGCTGCGGAAAGAACCTGAACCGTTTCCATTGCTCCCTCAAGATACGATGATACCCGCCCCTCAAACCGGCGGACGACCAGATGATGTCTGAGCCGACCCAGCCATTGACCGGTGGGAGGTGAGCAGGCAATTCCGAGCAGGCAGACCAGTGCGGTCTTGTTATCCCAGTAAAGCGCAAAATAGTGCATGACACCGTCACCTGATGCCAATCCAGCCATGGTTTTCAGATATTCCAGTGCGATTTTCAGGGTATCCGCCCGAAAAAACACCCATCCGATCATGACGATCAGCATCGCATAAACGTGACGCAGGGGGCGCCAAAGCCTTCTGATCATTTTTCCAAATCCGGTTCTTTCCAGAACCAGAAAAACGCCATGATAAAGTCCCCAGATCACAAACGTCCAACTGGAACCATGCCAGAGACCGCACAGAAAAAAAACAAGCATCAGGTTGAAATAGGTCCTGGCAGGGCCCTTTCGGTTTCCGCCCAGCGGGATATAGAGATAATCTCGAAACCAGGTGGAGAGTGAAATATGCCACCTCCTCCAGAATTCCTGAATGGACTGGGAGATGTAGGGGTATTGAAAATTTTCCAGAAACCGGAACCCAAACATCCGGCCCAGCCCGATGGCCATATCTGAATATCCGGAAAAATCAAAAAAAATCTGGAGCGTATAGCAGACAATCCCATACCATGCCAAACCGGTGGTCAAATCACCGGATGCGATGGCAAAAATCTCGTCCGCCCGGTTGGCCAGGGGATTGGCGATCAGGACTTTTTTCCCCAATCCCCAGATAAACCGCTCAAACCCTCTGGAAAAATCATGTAATGTCATCTGGCGGTCTGCCATCTGGCTGGCAATATCCTGATACCTGACAATGGGACCCGCAATCAACTGGGGAAACAAGGAGATATAAAGCGCCAGACTGGAAATCTTTTTCTGAACCAGGAATGGATTACGGTACACATCGATGACATAGGACATGGCCTGAAAGGTAAAAAAGGAAATGCCGATGGGAAGATGGACCTTATCGAGGGTTATTTGGGGCACAGAGACAACGTTCAGGAATAGGTTAAGGTTGTCAACCAGAAAATTGCCATATTTGAAGGCTGCCAGAAGACAAATATTCAGAATGACCACACCCGTCAGGATCAGTCTGGATGGCCGCTGGGGATGAAACCGGACAATTAGAAGGCCACCCGCATGGTTGATGCATATCGAAACAAGCATCAGTAAAACATAGAAACCCTCGCCCCAGGCATAAAAAATAAGACTGGCAAACAATAGCAGGTAATTATGGAGCTTTTTACCGGAAATCAGAACCAGCGCAACCGTCACCGGCAGAAAGAGAAACAGAAAGATAACCGAACTGAAAACCATTGTATCCTTTTCCGGAAGGCAGGTTTACCTGGCGTCACCTGAATGGTAAATGGTCATGACCATTTTGAAGTTTCGCCTTTTTTAACAACTTTTTTCATAGATATAAAGCTTAATATAACTATTCAGGTTCGAAGTGGCGAAGGCACAGAGGCACAAAGGGAAACCGATTTATTGCTTTGGTGAGTCGGTTTCAAGTCAACCCTTTGCCAATGCTGCCTGGATATCCTCCCCTTTTATCCAGAGCAGTTGAATCTGGGCCGCGATGGTGTCTCTTTTCGCAATGGCCAGATTCGACCGGGCGGATTGGAGGTTGAATTCCGCATCATCCACTTCAAGCCTGGTTTTGACGCCGGCCCGATATCCCGCCTCTGCCATTTGCAGCAGTCGTTCGGCCTGAGTCAGGGTCGCTTCGAGCGCTCTGACAATTTCAATGGCCTGAAGCGCCTGATTGACCGCATCCCGTGCTTCCAGGGAAATGGTGTCAGCCAATTTCTGCTTTTCGATTTCGGCCACGGAAAGGCGGCTTCTGGCCTGAATTGAGCTACCTTTGGTCTTGAATCCGTCAAACAGCGGAATCGAAAAATAGATTCCGGCATTCCAGGACTGGCCCGGATAGTCGAAATTCATATTGTCAAAACTTTTCCAGCCCAGATTGCCTTCAAAATCAATTCGTGGCTTGTCTCCGGCTTCCGCAACCGTAGCAAGCTCTTTAAAAACACCGATCCGACTATCTGCATAGGCCATTTCTGGACGACTGGCAATGGCTTTTTGGATAATTTCTTCAAGCGGCGCAGGAAAATCGATAACCGGAGACAGGACTCCCGTGGCCTCAAAGTCATCGGTTACGCCCATGTAATATCGCAATCGGTCACGTGCCAATCGTATGTCATTGGCAGCACGGGTCAGGCCGGGCCGCGCATTGGCCAGTGCCACCTGTGCGGCCAGAACGTCATAGTCGGTGGCCACACCCATCTGGTGTTTCCGCTTTGTTTCATCCAGATGCCGCTGCTTCTGGGCCACATTATCCTGTGCCACTTTTTCCAGCTCGATGGTCAGAATCAGGTCATAAAACCGGGTTGCCGCTTCCCGCAAGGCCAACTGTCTGGCCTGCCGGTATTGCTGCTCTGCGGATGCCGCATCATATTTTGCCGCATTGATGGCCGCACCGATTTTTCCCCAGGTGAACAATGCCTGGGTCAGATTCAGGTTTCCCTGATACTGATTGCCTTCAACCGGTGCATCCGGAAAAAGGGCCATGGATTCATCCCGTCCATGAATCATGCCCATACTGGCTGTCAGTTGGGGAAGTGCAGCAGACCGTTCCGCCACATACAGGCCTTTTGACTGGTTGATGCCTTCCTGAGCCAGAAGCATTTCCCGGCTGTATTGAACCGTCAGATCCATACATTCCGAAAGCGTGATCAACCGGAACTCAGCCAGAACGGGTGTACTGGATAAAACCCAGGCCAGAATCAACAGTATCATGCCGAATCGATATCGTTTCATATCAGTTGACGCCTCCGCTATGAACCGGCTTAACGGTCTTGCGTCTGCCGATCCATGCCAATCCATCCTCCAGAAGGGTATAAACCACCGGGACCATGACCAATGTCAGCATGGTTGATGTGATCAGTCCGCCGATGACGGCCCGTGCCATGGGGGCACGCATCTCCGCCCCGGGCCCCAGGGCCAAGGCCAGGGGAAGCATGCCAAAAATCATGGCCAATGTTGTCATCAGAATGGGCCTTAACCGGGTTTTCCCAGACGCCACAAGCGCCGAAAACCGATCCTGGCCCCGATCCTGAAGGACCCGCGCATAATCCACCAGTAAAATGGCGTTTTTGGTGACAAGACCCATCAGCATGATCAAACCGATCAGGGACATGATGTTGAGGGTGTCTCCGGTAAAATACAGCATGATCACAACACCGACCAGAGACAGGGGAAGCGAGATCATGATGGCAAACGGTGCAATAAAGCTTTCGAACTGTGCGGCCAGGATCAGATAGATCAGGATAACAGCAAGGGCCAGTGCCTCAAAAATGTATTGGAACGTTTCCACCATGTCCTCGGCTTCACCGCTCCAGGAAATCACATATCCCGGCGGCAGCCTTATCGATCCGGTCTTTTCCTGAATGGTCTTGACCGCATCACCCAGTGACACATCGATATTTTTCGCCGAAAGCGTGACCCGGCGTCTGAGATCCAGTCGCTGAATCTTGGCCGGAGAGATGTCCCGATCCAGGCGGACCACATCGGAAAGTGGCACCAGAATCCGGGTGCCATCGGATCGGATCGCCAGCAGCATCATCCTGCCAAGCTGGAATGAATCCTGCCGCCCGATATCCGGAAGCCGGACCCGGACATCATAGGCGTCTCCATCCGTATCTTCATAGGTTGTGGCCGCCCGGCCGCCGATCAAAGGTCCTATGGTTTCAACAATCTGAGAAGTGGAAAGGCCCACATCGACAGCCCTTGCCCGATCGACCACCAGCCTGATTTCGGTTTTATCCTGATCCAGACTGGACGTCACATCCACAACACCCGGGATTCGGGACATGATCTGTTTATAGGATTCGGATACCCGCTTCAACTCATCCAGATCATCCCCCTTGATGTTCATGTTGATGGGCGCAGTCCCATGCATGTTGCCGACTTCACCGATCGAGGCGATGATTCCGGATATGCCTCCCAAGCCTTTTCGAACCAGGGCCTCGATCGCTTCCTGAGACTGGTTTCTTTGGCTTTTGGGTGTCAGTTTGACAAAAATGGACCCGTCGCGAACCGTTCCGGTATCCCCGCCGCCTACCGTGGCAAACGTCAGCGCGATTCCGGGTATCTGTTTCATCATGGCCAGGATTTCACGGGTTCTGCCTTCTGTTTCTGTCAGGCCGGCATCCGGATCAGCGGTAAAAGAAACCTGAAACTCTGCCCGATCATAGGGGGTAAAAAATGAGCTTCCCAGTAGCGGGACCATCCAGATCGCGCCGACAAATGCGACGATACCGGTCAGCATGACCGTTTTTCGATGCCGCAGTGCCCAGGTGATGAGACCCTGATACTGATGGGCAATGGATTCAAAAAACCGGTTGAACCGCGCCAGCAGGCGATACAGCCAGTTTCGTCGCCTGCCTCCAGGTGAGTGGCCGTCCGGTTCATCGATGTCCGGATCCACCCATCGGGAGGACAGCATGGGGTCCAGGGTAAACGAGACAAACAACGACACCAGAACCGCAAACGTCACCGTGATGCCGAACTGATAAAAAAATCGACCCACTATACCCTTCATATAGGCGACCGGAATAAACACCGCCACAATGGTGAAGGTGGTGGCCATGACTGCCAGACCGATTTCCCGGGTGCCTTCCAGGGATGCGGTATGATGGTCTTCTCCTTTCTGAAGGTGGCGGACAATGTTTTCCCGAACCACAATGGCATCGTCGATCAGAAGACCGATGGCCAGAGAAAGCCCCATCAGGGTCATGATGTTGAGTGTAAACCCCAGGGCCATCATGATGATAAAGGACGAAATGACGCTGATGGGCAGAGTCAGTCCCGTAATCACCGTGGATCGCCACGAATTCAGAAAGCAGAACACGATCAGAACCGTCAGAATACCGCCGATGACCATGGTGGTTTCCACATCTTCAACCGACTCCCGGATATACTGGGAGCCATCTCTGACCATTTCCAGACGAACACCCGGTGGAATCTCTGACTGAAGCGTATCGACCAGATCCCTGACCGCATCAGCAACCGATACCGTGTTGGCCCCCGACTGTTTCAAAATATTCAGGGCCACCGCCGGTTCACCATTGACCAGCGCCAGCGACCGGGGTTCCTCGATGCCGTCCTGAATATCGGCAATCTCTTTCAACCGAATCGGCCGGCCATCCCGCCAGACCACGATCATATCCGCATAGCCGGATACCGCCTCGGGTTTTCCGGAAATGCGGACCGGGGTCTCGTAGCCTGCCTGATTCAACCGACCCAGCGGTGTATTGACATTTTCCCGGGCCAGTCCGGCGATCACCTCGTTGACGCCGATTTCCATGGCTGCCAGGCGGTTGACATCCAGCCAGACATTGACCTCGCGTTTCATGTCGCCGATCAGGTCCACACGGCCCACACCCGGGGTATTTTCAACCCGGCGCTTGATGCGTTTATCCACCAGGGTGGTCAATTCTTTGGCGCTCAGGGTGTCAGACCGCAGGGCTAACGAGACAACCGGTGCTGCGGAAAAATCCAGTTTCTGAATGACCGGCTCCTCGATATGGTCCGGCAGATCACCCCGAATGGCGCTGACCTTTGCGCGGGCTTCCTGCGCCGCATCATTCAGTCGGGTTTCCAGGGTGAACTCAGCCACGATGCTCGATATGCCTTCCTGAGATGTGGAAGAAATGTGCTTGACACCCTGAATGGGATTGATCGCCTCCTCGATTTTCCGGGTTACTTCCCGCTCCACAGACTCCGGCGGTGCGCCCTCATAAATCGTGGTAATGGTCAGTACCGGAATTTCGACATCCGGGTATTCATCGATGGTCAGATGCCGGTAGGCAAAAAGGCCCAGGATGACCAGCGCCAGCATCATGACAGAAGCAAAAACCGGGCGTTTAATGGAAAGGGCGGAGAGAAACATCAGTTAACCGCCTCCGTACTGTTCGGTGCATCTGTCTGTTTGGGATCTACCGGATTGACAATCTGAACCTTGTCACCGTCTTTCAGGTTGAACCCGCCCCGAATCACCACATGATCTGTTTCGGAAAGACCCGCCGTGATTTCGATAGAGTCTTCATGGATCAGTCCGGTTTCAAGTGGTTTTCGAAATGCACGATACGCGCTGTCAATCTCAAATATCATGGCCGTGTGTTTCAGCATGTCCCAGGACATCAGTGCAGACTTGGGCACGGTCAGCACATTCTGGCGCTTTTCCACCACGATAAAGCCTTTGGCATACAGACCGCCCTTCAGAATTTCATCGGTATTTTTGACTTCCGCAATAATTTTTATGGACCGGTCCACGCTGCTGACCATGGGGTTGATCCGCTTGATGAAACCCTGAAATGTTTTGTCAGGAAATCCGTCAACCGTAAACGTGAGGGGTTGGCCTTCCGTGACCAGCGCCAGTTCCGTGGCCGAAACTGTCGCCGTAAAATCCAGAATCCGATTATCCACAATGCTGAAAAGAGGGCCTCCGGTGTCCACAAAATCGCCGACATCCACAATCCGTTCAGAAACCGTTCCATGAATCGGTGACACGACCGTGGTCTTTTCCAGTCGGCGACCGGCTTCGGCAACCCGAACCATTTCCTGTCCAACCTGGGCCTTGGCCAGAGACGCCTGGGCTTCGGCCAACTCCACGGCCGTCTGTCTTTCGTCCAGTTCCTGACTGGTGATCAATCCGCCTTCCTTTAAACTCTGTGCCCGTCTCAACTCCCGTTTCGCCCGATTCAAATCCGCTTCGGTCTGCATGACCTGGGCCTCTGCCATTTTCAGTCCAGCCTGGCTGCGGCTGACAGCCAGTCGATGATCTGCGGCATCCATTTCCAGCAGCACATCACCTGGTTTGATGCGATCCCATTCCTTGACACGGATTTTGAAAATTTTACCCGGTTGCTCACTTTTCACCAGGGTCGTGATTTTGGGAGACAGTGATCCATAGACCTCCACGGTTCTGAAAAGCGTCTTTCGAACGGGTTGGACGACATCCACGGACACCAGTGGTGCAGAAACGGTTGCCTGAACCGCCTGCTGTTGACTTTTTTTCTGCATGACCGCCCACCCCGCCAAACCGGTCAGCAGAATCACGGTGATAACAATTATTTTGCCTTTCATAACCACCCCATTTCGTTATTTGGGTCCATCGAATATCGTATGAACAATCCGTTGAATAAACCCTTCGGACAAAATCACACCATCGGGTTTGAGGATCAGAATGACCTGCAGGCTGTGAAGAACGCCCAGCAAAATGACCAGCACATCTTGAAGATGCTCGGATGACAGCTCGCCTTCCTTAACACCATCCTCCAGGATTTGTAAAATAACCGATTCGATGCCGTCATGTCTGGATTTGAAATCATAAAACGGCGTGGCATCCTGTGCGCCCCATATGACGGAGTTCACCAGCCTGACCAGATCACCATATTCCCGGAATAGTTCAAAAACCCTGGATAACAAACTGATCAGCCGGATTCTCATACCGCCGGGCACATTTTGGGATTCCCTGCAGATATCGTTGAATGTCAATACAGCCATGTTCAGAAGCTGTAAATACAGGTCTTCCTTGTTTTTAAAATAGTAGTAAAGTGTTGGCTTGGTCACACCGGCAGCATCCACGATCTCTCGAACGGATGTTGCCGCATACCCTTTGTTGGCAAAAAAGCTGGCAGCCGCCATCAATATCCGTTGACGGTTATCCGTTGAATTCCATTCGGTCGAAGACGGTTTTTCCATAAAAAATTCCCGGCAGTCGGAACAATGGGAGGCGGCTGTATCATCGAAATGCAGGGTGTTACATTCTGTCATCTGACTTCATTCCAATTATGGGATACGATTTGATTGAAAAACTGAATTGATATACCGACCGGTAAGTATAGTTAAAAATAAACCGATGTCAAGCATTTCCTGACAATCTGATTTCAATCCTTGAGGCAGCGGTGCGGGGGATGAGGTCGGAACCTCTCCGTGAAAAACCAACAGCGGTTTTATTGGGCAAAACGATTTCACAATGAGGGGCGGGATTTAAAAACCGAGATACGCTTCCCGTATCTTTGAATCCGACTCCATGGCCTTCCCCGTACCTTCCTGAATCACGCGACCATTTTCCAGAACATAACAGTAATCCGCTATCTTCAGTGTCTGATGCATGTTCTGTTCAACCAGAAAAATGGTCAGTCCCTGATTGTGCAGTTCCTGAATGATACGAAAAATTTCAAGCACCAGAATGGGAGCCAACCCCAAACTGGGTTCATCAAACATGATGAGCTTCGGTTCCTGCATCAGGGCCCGGCCGATTGCCAGCATCTGCTGCTCGCCACCGGACAGGGTTTCGGCCTGCTGGTTTTTTCGTTCGGCCAGGCGGGGGAAAAGGTCATACACCTGTTTCAAATTCTTGTTTCGGTTGGCTTTTGTACGATCGAGATAGGAACCGATCAACAAATTGTCTTCGACGCTCATTTTAGAAAAGAGTTGACGGCCTTCAGGGACCAGTGTGATACCCAGATCCGCAATTTCATGAACGGGCATGCCGCTGATGGTTTTTTCCTGAAAGGCAATTCGGCCGGCTGACATGGGAAGGAGACCACAGATGGTTTTCAGCGTGGTGGTCTTGCCTGCGCCATTGGCGCCAAGAAGCGCCACGATCTGACCCGCTTTGACCGAAAATGAAATGTCCCAGATGGCCTGGGTGTCGCCATAAAAAACTGAAATGCCGTCAACATCCAAAATGTTCATTCGCCGCCCTCCCCCAGATAGGCCTGTACCACTGCCGGATCTTTGGCCACCTGATCGGGTCTTCCCGCTGCGATTTTCCGGCCAAAATTCAGCACCACCACCTGGTCACTGATATTCATGATGACCCGCATGATGTGCTCGACAATCAGAATGCTGATTCCCTGATCCCGCAGCTTCAAAATCAGGCCGATGGTCTGATCCGCTTCTGTCGGATTGAGACCGGCAACGACCTCGTCCAGAAGCAGCAGCGCGGGTTCCAGTGCCAGCGCCTTGCCGACCTCCAGCCGTTTCCGGCCGGCCAAAGTCAGACTGGATGCCTGAAGCGACGACCGGTCCGCCAGACCGGTCTGCTCCAATATCTGCCAGGCATGTTTTTCAGCCTGTTTTTTTTGGGGGTACCGACACAGGGCCGCGATCATGACATTTTCCAATACGGTGAGGCCAGGAAAGGGTTTGACCACCTGAAAGGTTCTGCCGATTCCGATTGCAGCCAGTTTATATGGAGGCATGCCGCTGATGTCCCGGCCCTTGAACATGATACGTCCGACATTGGGTGCGTAATAGCCGCTGATGACATTGAAAAGAGTGGTTTTCCCGGCACCATTCGGGCCGATCAGACCCACAATCCTCCCCTGTGCCATATTAAACGAAACCTGCTGAACCGCATGCAGTCCACCGAATGTCTTGGTAACCGATTCCACCTGAAGCAGGGCATCAGACATGGTGCGCCTCCTTTTCTGATTTCCGGTCAACCGAAAGCCCTTTCTCAAGAGCTGCCCTGCCAGAAACACGGTCGGTGATGCTTCCCCACAGACCGTTGGGTAAAAACACCACGCTCATGGCGATCAATGCCCCCAGAATGATCAGATACAGGACCTGATAATCCGAAAGATAGGCCCAAAAAACAGTTTTGAAGGCATAAATAATCACCGCACCGATGGTCGGTCCGATCAGGCTGCCCAGTCCGCCAAACACGGCCATGACAACCGCCTGATCCGTGACCAGATCTCCCAGAACAGAGGCGGGATCGATATAGGTGATCCAATACGCATAAATGCCGCCAATCAGCCCTGCCGGAATCGTGGACAATAGAAAGGATTGCAGCTTGATTTTTGTGGGGTTGATTCCCAGACTCATGGCCCCGGATTCGTCTTCGCGAATGGCCTTGACCTTTAGTCCAAACGGGGCCTTTTCCAAAAGAAACCACAGGATGCCAAAGGTCAGAATCACCACAGCGAGCATGACATAATAAAAAAATTGGGGATTTAAAAATGGCGGCAGGCGCATGCCATCGGGTCCGCCCGTGACATCCAGAACCAGCGCCAGTTGCTGAATGGCCCTGGACAGTGCCCATGTGGCGATGGCAAAATAGGCGCCTTTCAGCCGAAGTGTGGGAATGCCCGATATGAGAGCCGTCACGCCTGCAGCAGCCCCTCCGGCAATGAGTGCCATAAAAAACGGCCAGCCCGCACTCTTCATCAGAAAAGCGGTGACATAGGCACCGATTCCAAAAAATGCGCCGTGCCCAAAATTCAGATACCCCGTGTATCCGGCCAGCACATCCCAGGAAATGGCCAGTCCAATCCACATGATGGCCTCGGTGATGATTCGAAGAAAAAACGTATCGTGAATCATCACCGGTATCAGAATCATGGTTCCGATAACGGCCAGTGCAATACGGGACTGCTTTTGATTCAGCATATCACACGCCCCTTCCAAACAGTCCTTTGGGAGAAATTAACAGAATAGCAAAGAGAATCACGAAGACGGCCAGAAGTGTATAGCTTGGATTGAGATAAATCAGGAAAAAGGATTGAACCAGACCCAGAAGAAATGCGGCCCAGGGCACACCGGCCAGATATCCCATACCGGCCAGAACCACCACAAAAAAAGCCATGACCGTATAATCCCCGCCCATCTGGGCACTGATGGAAAAAATACATCCGATTAACACGCCGGTCATGGCACTGATGCCCACGTAAATGCCATATACATAGGAACTGGTTTTTTTGGCGTTGATGCCCATCAGTCCGGCGGATTCCCGGTGCTGGGACAGGGCCCGAACCGCCCGCCCGAAATCCGTGGATTTCAATATATAATGGAGAACCAGGGTGATCGCCAGCGCATAAATCAGTCCGGCAAAGCGGATATGGGGAATGGTCAGAAAAAAATCGCCTTTTTCGAAGAAAAACGAATTCTGGGAAAAAGCTGCCAGAATGGAGTGGGAGTAAAAACCGAAAATGGTCAGTCCGGCCCCCCGGAACACCAGGGCCAGGCCAAAGGTGAATACCAGACCCATCAGGACCGGATTGCCTTTTTTACCACTGATGACGCGATAGACAAGTGGCTGAATCGCATAACCGGCCAGACCGAAGACGACAAAGATGACCGGCAACAGGAACATTGGATCGACATGAAACCAGTGATTGAGATAATACCCCAGAAAAGCCCCCAGCATGATCCATTCGCCAACCGCAAAATCAATGATATGCATGACGCCATAGGCTAATGAAAATCCGATGGCAATGGTGATGTATATTCCGCCGATCAGGATACCGTCAACAATCGCCTGGGGAAGCAGTTCCATAATGGTGTCTCACAGGGTGATGGGTTAAACGAAAATGGAATAAAACAGGATCGTCTCTGGTCGGGATCGGCATCGGAATCGATATTTTTGCGTGGCCCGCCCCCGACACCGATTCCGACCCCTACACCGGTTAAAGCCAGGCTGTCAGGCCGCCCGGCTGATTCGCGATACGCATGACTCAAATCTCAATACCGGATGATCCTATCTTTCCTGCCAGGGCTTCATCGGATACTGGGCCTGGGTCTGGGCTTCTTTTTCCGGACCGACGATGACGACTTTTCCATTCTGGATCTGAATGGTCAACGGTGTAAGCCCGACATTGGCATGGTAAAACTGCCCTTCATTGGCAAAATCGATCATGCCGTAAAAAGTCTGAACCTGAAGATCTTCCAGGGTTTTGACCAGCGCCTCACGTTCGGCGTCATCCAGTGGCGGCGTTCCACCGGTTTTCATCAGGGCCATCTGAAATGCAATTCCGGCTGCCGAAGATCCGGCCTGAGTATAGTCAGCCGGCACGTTGTAGGCTTTCATAGCCGCATCCGCATAGGTTTTGGCATCCGGCCACATGATGTCGCCTTTGGTATGAATCGTTTCAGTCCACACGGAAGCGCCCATGACCTGGTCCGCATCTTTCTTCAGGGATTCGATAAAGGCAGGCTCAGTCACACCATAGTGCATCAACAGGGCCTTGGGGGTGTAATTGATCTGCCGAAGGGCTTTGACCAGGTTGATCAGTTCTTCATCATGGCCGCCGAATGCAATCAGATCCGGCTTCATGGCCTTGGCTGCCGACATGAATGGAATCAGATCCTGTCCGGATGGAACGATATTGAATTTCAGCACCTTGATACCGGCTTTTGTGGCAGCATCCTGAAAGGCTTCTGCAGTGGCTTTGGAAAAGGCATCGTTTGAACCCAGAATGATCGCACTTTTGGGTGCCGGACTCAGTTTTGCCAATGACTGAACCGGTGTGGAACCCGTGTAGTTGACCGGGGGAATGGTGCCGAATGTATACCGGAATTTCTCTTTCCAGATCAGTGGGGATTCCGCGGAGCCGGTAATCATGGGAATTTTATATTTTTCAAGCACCGGCGCGACGGCCAGGGTTACGCCGGATGAATAGGGCCCCAGAACCATATCCACTTTTTCCTGGGTGGCCAGCCGCTCGGCTGCGGAAGCACCCTGTGATGGTTCGGACTGGGCATCCCCGTAAAACAGTTTGACCGGATATTTCTTTCCTTTAATATCAATGCCGCCTGATTTGTTGACTTCATCCGCCCACAGATCATACCCTCTTTTGGTCACGTTTCCGCCAGTGGCCAGATCACCGGACAGCGAGGTAATGACGCCGATTTTAAAAAAATCCCTGGCATCATCCGCTGCAAATCCCGGCGCCGAAAACAACAAGACGATTAGAATTATGCCGATACTCCACCCGTTTTTCATAAATCCCCTCCGTGTAATGAGTAAATGATTAATGAACCCAAAAAACCATTCGTCAGGCCGTTAGGGATGTCGAATTTGTTAAAATACCGTTTTCCCGTCATTCCGGCGAAAGCCGGTGGTTTTTCAAGGCGAAAGCCGCAATCCAGATCGTTATATTCTGGATGCCGGATCAAGTCCGGCATGACGGTATTCGAGATTTTATCTGAAATCAGAGATTCTTTATTCATAAACAGTATTTCAGTATTTTTAACATCCCTTACCTCTGGCGATAGTCTTATCGTGTTCAAAATGGAATGCAATCAATATGCCATACCGCATTCACTGAACCGAATTAACAAAATATTAGTTTAACTAAATTTCATGCAACTATTCTTCTTATTCGACATTCCTGCGAAAACAGAACACGACGTACCCGGTTCAAGCCCGGAATGACGGTAATAGACCATTTTCATGTCTGGGGGTGGTTGGCAATGCATAAGGGTTTACAGTGAATCATTTATGCATTTCTGCATATCACCCGTCCAGTCCTTTTTCCATCCGGCTGAACCGCTTCATCTTTCGTGCAATGGTCGATTGATCAACTCCCAGGGCTTTGGCCGTTTTTTCCTGGGTGTTGTATTTTCGGAATGTTTCTAAAAGAACCGACTGTTCGTACCGTTCCAGCATGGATTTCAATGTGCCCTGGGATAGCGCTTCTTTTTCAGTCGATGGTCCGAATCCGGATTTTTCCAGAACATCCGAAGGCAAATCATTCAGCGCAATGACATCTCCTTCGCCCATCACCGCAACCTGTTCACAGATATTGATCAGCTCTCTTACATTTCCGGGATAGGCATAGGCCAACAATGCCTCGGTCGCCTGTTTTGACAGTTTGCAGAAGCCTTCTTTACCCATTTTCCGCCATGCATGCGCCATATAATGCTGCAGAAGGGGCAGAATGCAGTCTCGCCTCTCCCGCAAAGGCGGGATGGTGATGGGAATCACATGAAGGCGATAAAACAAATCCCGTCGAAACTGGCCGTCCGCCACCATTTGCTTCAGATTCCGGTTGGTGGCCGCCAGGATGCGTACATTCAGTTGCCGGGATTTCGTTCCACCAATTCGGGTGACCTGACCATCTTCCAGAAACCGCAGCAGCTTGACCTGGGATAACAGCGGCAGTTCCGCAATTTCATCCATAAACAGAATGCCCTCATGGGCCATTTCCAGATATCCGGGCTTGCCATTTTTCAATGCACCGGTAAATGCGCCTTTATCATATCCAAACAGCTCGGATTCCAGCAGAGATTCGGGAATGGCGCCGCAGTTGATCTTGATCATGGGCTTTCTGGCCCGCTCCGATCGCCGGTGAATCATTTCTGCGATCAGTTCCTTGCCGACTCCGGATTCACCCAGAATCAGGACTGTGGCATCCACCTTGCCCACTTTGATGGCCTGCTGAAGCACATTGGCCATACAGGGTGTTCTGGCAATGATCTGGCGGGACTCCATTTCCGCAATCTGCCGTTCCATCATGTGATTGCGATACTGATTTTTCAGCGCTTCCTGCCGCTCCAGCTCTTCATGAAGGGCATCGATCTCCGTGATATCCCGTTCATTGACCACGACCCGAATCAGATGGTCCTGATCGTCAAACAGGGGGCTACCGGTGATCATGAGCTTTCTGCCCGAATTGGTTTTCTGAAGCAGATTGACAATGGTACGGCTGTCGATTACTTCAAGCGTTGCAGATCGATTGATGAAGCCTTCGGCGACCAGGTTTTTCATGTTTCTTCCAACGACGCTGGCGGCCTTTATCCCGTTCAGGCGTTCCGATGCGGAATTGATCCGCAGAACAGTTGCATCCCCGTCACAGATCCATAACCCGTCGTAGGATGATTCGATGATCATGTCCAGCTCTCTGGAAAGTTCTTGAAATGACAGCATCTGTTGGGTGATTTTCTCCAATTCCGTACTGTTTTCAAAAACACACAATGCGCCAATCAGTCGTTGATTCCAGTATATGGCAGACACCTTGGCAAGATAATGTGTCTCATCCACCTGGATGGAAATCCCGAACCGGTGCTGGTGATCCTGAAGGGTACCGTGGACGTCTCGCCACACCTGTGGATAATCTGTTTCAAGTTTTGTTCCAGGCAGCAGATTCAATTTTTTTTGAGCCGTCTGATTGGAAAAAATGACATATCCGGAGGGATGAATGACGCAAACACCATCCAGTGTCGCGTCTGTCAGCGATTGGCTGAACGCCTTCCAGTCGGCGACGGACAGTTCGGATTCATCTGGAGCGGACAAAAAAAAGCCGGATTCTGATAACATGTGTAGCCTTATCTTGAAAGCGATATCAGTATGGATTTAAAGGGGATGCCCTGAACATTGGATTTATTATGCACAATTGCATGATAAAATGCAAATATACATACGATGCATGCATCTCCTTCCTTTACCGTGAAAAATGCTTTTTATTGCGTTTTTATCGGTGTCGGGGTCGGTATCGGTATCGAAAGAGCAAATAACCATCGATACCGACTCCGACCCCGTTACCGACACCGAGTGGTTCCGGTTTATCCTATTTTCATTCATAGGGGTGATCCTGTTCCCTGATCCTGATCGTTTACCGTGAAAATCAATTCTTTGCTGTTTCGTCACAATGCGCTGGTATGGTCTTTGCGTGATTAATCAGAACACATGAGTCAACTTGGTTAACCAATCATCCGCATCACCGAAAGGAGACATTTATGAAACCCGAAACGCAGAAATTAATGGATATGAGACAGCAGCACATTCCCCAGGGACCGTTCAATGTGACACCGGCGTTTGTCAGGGAGGCCAAAGGTGCGGTGATGATCGATATCGAAGGTCGAGAGCTGATTGATTTTGCCGGCGGTATCGGTGTAAATAACGTTGGACACTGTCATCCCAAAGTCGTGGCCGCCATCAAGGATCAGGCGGATAAATTTATTCATACCTGCTTTCATATCGCCATGTACGAGTCGTATGTAAAGCTGGCGGAAAAGCTGAATTCACTGGCGCCGGGTGAATTCGAAAAAATGACGATGTTTGCCAACAGCGGTGCCGAAGCGGTTGAAAACGCCATAAAGGTGGCGCGGTACGCCACGGGAAGACCGGGGATCATCTGCTTTGAAAACGGATTCCATGGCCGAACCCTTTTGACCATGTCATTAACCAGCAAGGTCAAACCTTACAAACTGGGTTTTGGTCCGTTTGCGCCCGAAGTGTACCGCATGCCCTATGCTTACTGCTACCGGTGTCCGTTTGGTTTGAAATATCCCTCCTGCCAGACCGCATGTGCCGATTATCTGGAGGAATTTTTCATCGGCCATGTTGCGGCGGAAAACACGGCTGCGGTCATTGCCGAGCCGATTCAGGGAGAAGGCGGTTTTGTGACACCGCCTCCCGAATATTTCCCCAAACTTCAGGCCATATGCCGGAAATATGGAATCGCCCTGATCATCGATGAGGTGCAGACCGGCATGGGACGCACCGGCAAGCTTTTCGCCATCGAACATTGGGGAGTCGCACCGGATATCACGACCCTGGCCAAAAGTCTGGGCGGCGGGCTACCTTTGAGTGCAGTGACCGGACGAGCTGACATGATGAACAAGCCGCATGTGGGTGGACTGGGTGGCACCTATGCCGGCAATCCGCTTGCCTGTCGTGCTGCATTGGCGGTTCTGGATATTCTGGTAGAGGATGACCTGCTGAAAAAAGCCGAAATCCTGGGAAACACTGTCTTTAATCGCCTGAAATCGCTTCAGGAGAAATATGAAATCATCGGGGATGTCCGGGGAAAAGGTCCCATGCTCGCGATGGAGCTGGTCAAAGATCGGGAAACCAGGCAACCCGCAACAGATGAAGCCAAAAAACTGTGCAGCCTGTGTTATGACAAAGGTCTGGTCCTGCTTTCCTGCGGCAATTTCGGCAATGTCATCAGAACCCTGATGCCGTTGGTCATCACCGACGATCAGCTTGACAAAGGCTTTGCCATCATGGAAGAATCCTTTGCAGCGCTTGACCGATCATCATGATACCCATTTTCACGATAACCGTTATAGAACAGGATACACACAATGAACGGATTTTTTAATCGCATTCTGGTCATTGACGCCACGCACCAGACATTTTCCACCGAACCGGTCAACGAAACCGATTTACAACTGATGCTGGGTGGGAAAGGACTTGGCGTGTCTCTCCTGCTTCAGAAAAATCCGGCAGGTGTCGATCCGCTTTCACCCGAAAACCATCTGGTCATCACGCTGGGCCCGACCTCGGACAGCCTCATTTATGGCTCCTGCCGGTATTGCATCCTGTCCAAATCACCCCTGACCGGCTTTCTGGGGCATTCCTATTCCGGCGGGCATCTGGCGATTCCCATGAGCAGAACCGGTTATGATGCGTTTGTCATTCATGGCGCATCTGAAAAACCGGTCTGGATCGAGATATCCGATACCGATATCCAATTCCATGACGCCACCGGACTATGGGGTAAAGACACCTATCAGACCGAAGATGCCATCAAATCCATATTGTCCGACATGAATGCCGGCGTCATGACCATTGGCCCTGCAGGTGAAAAATGCGTGCGGTTTGCCGTGGTTGAAAATGACTACTGGCGGTCTGCAGGCAGAACCGGAATGGGCGCCATTATGGGGTCAAAACAGATCAAGGCTATCGCCTTTCATGGCATCCAACAAAGGCCTTTTGCCGATCCGGAAGGCATCCGTGCATATTCAAAGCAAATCCTGTCAACATTCCGGGATCACAAGGCAACCGACGCGTATCGGAATTTCGGCACACCCATGATGGTTGCGATGCTGAACACAGCCAATGCATTCCCCACCCGGTACTGGTCATCCGGAAAATTTGAAAACTGGCCCAGCATCAGCGCAGATGCCATGGCGGACCGTCTGAATGTCAAACCCAAGTCCTGTAAAACCTGTTTTATCGGATGCGGAAAACTCAGCCAGGTCAAAGCGGGACGCCATACCGGGTTGAAACTGGAAGGACCGGAATATGAAACCATCTATGCGTTTGGCGGGTTGTGCATGATCGATTCCATCGAAGAAATCGTTCACCTGAACGATCTTTGTGACCGCCTGGGAATGGATACCATTTCCGCAGGCAATCTGGCGGCACTGGCCATCGAAGCATCCCTTCGGAACCTCATTTCGGAAAAGCTGGAATATGGGAATGCCCGACAGATAGCTGATCTACTACAGAAAATCAGCGACCGGAGCGGAATCGGGGATATTCTCGCAAGGGGTATCAAAGCCGCAAGCCAGTATCTGGGCCTTGCCGACCTGGCTATCCATGTCAAGGGGCTGGAGCCGGCCGGATATGACCCACGCGGACTGAATGGCATGGCATTGGCCTATGCTGTCAGTGACCGGGGAGCCTGTCATCTGCGCAGCACCTTTTACAAAGCCGAGCTGGCCGGACTGATTCCGTTGGATCAGGTGGACGGGAAAGCAAAATTGTTCGTCGATTTCGAAGACCGGTGTACCCTGCATGACTGTCTGATCACCTGCCGGTTTTATCGGGATTTTTATACCTGGGATGAACTGTCCCGTATCATTGAACTCACAACCGGGTTGAAACTGAACCGGGTCGAACTTGCAGAACGGGCGGCCTATGTCAGCAATCTGGCCAGACGGTTCAATATTCAGGAAGGGATGACCCCGCTTGACGACACCCTTCCCGGACGGTTTTTCAATGAACCGCTTGAAAACGGCGCAACCATCCGGACCGAAGATTTATACCGGATGATTCAGGAATACTATCTGATTCGCGGGTGGGGTAAGGATGGGTTGGACCTGAATCGCACGCCAATCCTCCGGGATGCCTGATTGTTTGGCAGCCCGTATTGACAAGATGGGGTCTCCATACTATAGTCTGACCTGCAAGGTGGATAACGATACCGAAAATGAACTGAATCCATTGCCCATTTGCGGCATGCCCCTATCAACCGATACAGGAAAAGGAAAGCGACCGATGTCCGAGAATATTATTGAAATCAACGATGATCGTTTTGAAAGCGACGTATTGAAAGAAAGTAAACCGGTACTGGTAGATTTCTGGGCACCGTGGTGCGGTCCCTGTCGGGCCATTGGTCCGGTCGTGGAAGAACTGGCTGTAAAATTTGGCGACCAGGTCAAGTTTGCCAAATGCAACGTCGATGAAAGTCCGGTCACCCCTCAGAAATACGGTATTCGATCCATTCCAACCCTTATTCTTTTCAAAAACGGGCAGGTTGCCAGCCAGGTGGTGGGCGTTGTCGCAAAATCCAAGCTGGAAGAAATGATCAATTCGGTCATCGGATAATCGCCGATTTCCATCCCTCCTGAAATCAGGGGATAACGTTCACCATAATGGATCAGGTGATTCTGTCATGAGACGATTGTTGATCATTGTCATTTCTGCCTTGATGTTTTTCAGCGCATGCGGTTTGTTTCAGACCCGGGAAGAAAAATCGGCGCAGGAGCTCGTGGCTGACGGAATGGCTGCCTATGAAAACAAAAAATACCGCTCATCCATCGAATCCTTTCAAAAGCTCAAGGACTGGTATCCCTTCAGCAAATATGCGATTCTGGCCGAACTGAAAATCGCAGACGCCTATTTTTTTCTGGACGAATACGAAGAAGCCATTGCGGCATACGAATCCTTTGAGGCCCTTCATCCCCGGAATGAAGCGACACCTTATGTGATTTATCAACTGGGGATGAGCTATGTAAACCAGATGGAAACCATAGACCGGGATCAGTTATCCGCCCGGAAGGCCATTGAAACCTTCAACCGCCTCAAAAGGCTGTTCCCAAACGATTCCTATAGCTTAAAGGCTGATGGCGTCATTCTTAAGGCCACCCAGAACCTGGTTGCACACGATTTTTACATTGCCGAATATTATTATCGGGTAGGCCGTTATCCGGCAGCCCTGCTGCGGTTCCGATCCATCATTTCAGATTATCCGGATGTCGGCATTCATCAGAAGGCGCTGGTGTATATCCCCCTTTGTGAAGCCAAAATCGCCGAACAGGAAGCAAAGAAGAAATAACGACTGAATCTGCCAACGGATGGCGCGGCCATGGAAAACCTTTTCAGCATATTTCTGAATTCGGTCTTTGTCGGGAATATTCTTCTGGCATATTTCCTGGGTATGTGTTCGTTTCTGGCCGTATCCAACAACATGGATACGGCTGTTGGTCTTGGACTTGCCGTGACATTTGTTCTGACCATCACCACTCCGGCCAACTGGCTTCTCTATCAGTATCTGCTGGCGCCCGGCGCGCTGCACTGGGCAGGCATCCCCGGTGTTGATCTCAGTTTTTTGAAGTTCATTTCATTCATCGCCATGATTGCCGCCATGGTTCAGGCAGTCGAGATGATCATCGACCGGTATGCTCCGGTTTTATATACTGCTCTGGGCGTGTTCCTGCCACTGATAGCCGTTAATTGCGCGATCCTGGGCGTGTCCCTTTTCATGGTTGAACGGGACTATACCCTGATGGAATCGATTGTTTTTGGCTTCGGTTCCGGCATCGGCTGGATGATGGCCATTGTGGCAATGGCCGCCATTCGAATCAAACTGAAATACGCCAATGTGCCCAAAGGCCTCGAGGGATTTGGCATCACCATGATTTCAACCGGATTGATGGCCATGGCATTCATGATATTTTCCGGAATCACCCTGTAGGGAATCAAAACATGTTGTATGTGATCAGTGTGTCTGTTTTCACATCCGTGATTTTGACACTGGTTGCACTTCTGGTGGCAATACAGGCCCGGGTCTCATCCGCCGGAGTCAAAACTGTAACCATCAATGACGATACGGATAATCCCCTCATCACGCCTTCCGGCGTGTCCCTTTTGTCCGTATTGGTGGATCAGGGCATCCTGTTGCCGTCTGCCTGTGGCGGAAAAGGAACCTGCGGCAAATGTAAATGTCGCGTGGATCAGGGGGCCGGCCCCATCCTTCCCACCGAACTGGCCCATTTAAATCGCGCAGAACGAACAGGAAAAATTCGGCTGGCTTGCCAGTTAAAGGTCAAAGACGATTTCTGGATACACGTTCCGCCGGAAATTTTCAGCATTAAAAAATTTCACGCCACGGTCGTAACCAACGACAATGTCGCCTCCTTTATCAAGGAGTTGGTGCTTCAACTGGATTCAGACGAATTATTGAATTTCAGGGCCGGTGCATACATGCAGATCGATATTCCGGAATATCAGACATCCTTTTCCGACTTTCAGGTGTCAGACCGCTTTAAGGATGTCTGGACCCGGTTCAATTTATTTCAGTTGAAGGCAAAGTCCGATGAACCCGTGTTCAGGGCCTATTCCCTGGCCAACCCGCCTGCCGAAAAAAACCTCCTTCGTTTCACCATTCGCATCGCCACACCCCCAGCCGAAGAACCGGACATTCCACCCGGAATTGGATCATCCTACCTGTTCAATCTCAAACCCGGGAACCGGGTCACACTCAGCGGACCCTATGGTGATTTTTTTGTCAGGAACACGGATCGGGAAATGTGCTTTATCGGTGGAGGCGCCGGCATGGCGCCCATGAGAAGTCATATTTTCAATCAACTTCTGGAAATCGGAACCCATCGCAGAATCACGTTCTGGTATGGTGCCCGGTCGTTGCAGGAACTGTTTTATCACGATGAATTCAAATCACTGGAAAGCCGGTTTTCCAATTTTTCCTACCATGTCGCGCTGTCCGAGCCCCAGCCCGAGGACCACTGGACCGGCCTGGTCGGCTTCATTCATCAATGCGCGCTGGATCAGTACCTGGGCACCCATCCGGACCCGACAGAAATAGAATACTATCTTTGCGGCCCGCCACCCATGATCCGGGCAGTCAATCAGATGCTGTATGATCTGGGTGTGGAGCCTGACATGATCGCCTTTGATGACTTTGGATGATGATTATCAGCACGCGCTGATTTTATCTACGGGTTCCACCGCATCATTGAAATCCATATTTATCATAACGTCGCTTCCGCCGGTCATGAGGACTTTCGCATGGGGATAGCGCTTTTTAAACACACGGATCATGGCGGCATTTTCCCGAAGCACCGAGGCTGAAAACTCGGTATAGTTATTTTCTTTTGCGATTTCCTCCAGCGTTTTCAGCATGAATGAGCATATGCCCAGTCCGTGAAAATCTTCCCGAACCACAAATGCCACTTCGGCCCGATGGTCTTCTTCCGCTGCATAGGAACAGATGGCCATGATTTCCCTGCTGCCACCTTTTTGCGTAAAGCCGATAATGGTCATATTTTTGCGATAATCCACACTGGCCCACTGTTTCTGAACGACTTCATGAGAAAAGATCTTGATCTTATAAAAAAACCGCCGATATATGGTTTCTTCCTTCAACGAATAGAAAAAATTCCGATAGGAAAACTCGTCCGATGGCAGCAGCGGGCGAAATTCAATGGTTTTACCGTTTCTTAATTTCAGCGTGCGGCGGTATCCCTCCAGAAACAATAAATCCTCCTGGGATGGCGGCAGTTGATCCGAAAAGATATAATGATGGCTTTTGGCGATATCGATCAATTCTTCCCGGAATTTGGGATGAGCGATCTGCGCCAGTTCCATCACCCGCTGATAGATGCTTTTTCCCTTCAGCTCTGCAATGCCGTATTCAGTGACAATAAAATTGACATCACCACGGGTCGTGGCGACGCCGGCCCCTTCACTTAAATGGGACACAATCCGGCTGACGGTTCCACCTCTTGCAGTCGATGGCAGGGCGACAATGGAAAAACCACCTTTTGACATGGCGCTGCCACGTAAAAAATCCACCTGATCGCCGATACCGCTGTAAAACAGATATCCCATGGAATCGGTGCAGACCTGACCGGTCAGATCCACCTCAAGGGCCGAACTGATGGAAATCAGGTTGTCATTGCGGGCAATGACCGTCGGATCATTGACAAACTCGGAGGACCGGAAATAGAATAAAGGGTTGTTATCGACATATTGATAGATTTTATCCGTTCCCATGCAAAGTGAGGCCACAACCCTGCCAGTCAGTAACGATTTCTTTCGGTTGGTGATCACTTTTTTTTCAAACAGCGGCAACATGCCGTCTGTGATGACCTGGGTATGAATACCCAGATCCTTTTTGGAATCCAGATAGGATAAAATGGCATTGGGAAGATTTCCAAACCCGATCTGAAGTGTCGCGCCGTCATCGATGAGCTGTGACACAAAATGTCCGATACGCCGGGTGATTTCCGGGTTGTAATCCCGATGGGGCATCTCCACAATCGGCTCATCTTGGGCCACCAGATAATCGATCTCATCCAGGTGAACAAAACTGTCTCCCCAGGTTCTTGGCATATTGGCGTTGACCTGGGCAATGACCAGCCTGGCGTTTTCCATTCCGGCGCGGGTGATATCGACCGATACGCCCAGACTGCAGTAACCATATTTATCCGGCGGGCTGACCTGAATCAGGGCCACATCCAACCCGATTCGATGGCTGGCAAACAGCCGGGGAATCTGGGACAGATATGCCGGAATATAATCGATCCATCCCCGAAACGCCGCCTCCCGCATGGATCGGCTGATAAAAAACAGTTTGAGGGAAAACCGTCTTCGAAATATGTCATCTGCGATATAGTCAGCCAGTGTAAAGGACATCATCTGATACACCATGATATCCTGCATGTTCATATCGGCTACCATGGCGCGAATCAGATGCTGGGGCTCTCCGCAACCGGTGCCGATGAAAACCCGGCTTCCCTTTCGAATATTGGAGATGGCCTGTTCCGCACTGACCAGTTTGTGTGAGCCGTATTCGTGTAAATCCATCGGATGCTCCTGCAAAAACAGATTGGTGGTTGAAAATCAATTTCGGATGGAACCGTAAAAAACTGCCGGAGCCGGGAAGGGATAGGTCTTTTTACGGCTGACGCCTTGAAAAACTGTCGGCCATCCCCGACCGATAACGCACACAAAATCTTTATCTTGAAAGCCATAGACCACAGTGATCAAAAATGAAGCATGCCGGCAGACAGATCTTTCCGAAGCAAGACGAGTACACTTGTGGAACAATTTGGTGAAAATATCAAGTTCAATTCCGCTTGCATCGTTCAGATCATCCGCCTTCACAACAATATTGTCTGGTTTTTTGGCTTCATGAATGCCACAAGAAATGAGACACATTATCATGCTCGTGATTGCATCATGCCGCGGGATGGCCTGTTTGCCATTCAAGCGATCGCATTTAAGATGATGATATTTTTCCCACCCAAACCCGATTGATGCATGTTTCATGTTCCGCGATGTGATAGAAAAAACATTGACTTCTTTTGAATAATAGTCTTTAGTTACAGGCGTTCACGAATCACAAACTCATCCAGAAAGGATATGATTTCAAATGTTTATAATTGGTTATCTTCTTGCGGCAATCGCCAAGGTTCTTGATATTGTCCTGAGTATCTATCTCTGGGTTGTCATAGCGAGAGCAATTCTTTCCTGGGTCAACCCGGATCCGTACAATGCCATTGTGCGATTCATTCATTCGGCCACCGAACCGGTTCTGTATCAAATCCGGTCACGCCTGCCGGTCAGTTTTGGTGGAATTGATTTTTCACCCATTCTGGTTTTTCTGATCATTATTTTTCTCCAGAACTTTGTCGTCAACACATTGATCAGGCTTTCGGCAACCTTTCTCACCTGAGGTTCACTGTGCGGGATTATCTTGATATTACGCCGCTGGATATCCAACAGCATCAATTCCATATCCGATTTCGGGGATTTGATATTCAGGAAGTCGACGGATTCCTGGATCAGACCGCCCGAACCATTGATAAACTGTATGGAGAAATCGACCGTCTGAAAGAAGAGAACAACTCTCTCAAAGACGCCAATCAGATTCTGACTCAACAGGAAGAAGCTGCCAGACAGCAGGTGACTCAGGCTCAGCAAATCATCGATCAGATCAATGCCGGCGCCAGAAAATCTGCAGAAGCAATCATGGCGGAAGCCGAACTCAAAGGTGAGAAAATTATCAACCGGGCCTACAACCGACTGGCTCAGGTGCATGAAGACATTATTCGGCTCAAAACCCAGCGAATGCAGATTGAAGCCCAGATTCGGGCATTGATCGATTCACATATCAAACTCCTGGATATGGAAAAGCAACAGATGCTGGCGGTGGATCAGGAATATGACAGAATCAGAAAAGTCTATATTGCGGGTGGGCAACCCGCTTTTGAAAATACAGACGCCGTAAATCCGGTATCCGGTGATGATCGATTGGCATTGGATGATTCCACTTTATCTTGAAAATACAAAAACAGTAGTCAGGAGCCAGGAGTCAGGAGTCAGGAGTCAGTAGAAAAACGGTACGTGTCATTTTCATATTCGGGGATGAGTCACGTATACGATTCAGGATCGGTTGAACAGAACAAGGACAATTCATGGCCAAAATAGATGCTTTTTTCAAGCTGCTGCATGATCAGGGTGCATCCGACCTTCATATGGTGTCCGGACAACCTCCGGCCATGCGAATTCATGGCGATATGGAGCGGATTAAATACAAAGTGCTGGATAATGACTCCCTGAAAGCCATGTTGTATGAAATTGCGCCGGAAGATAAGGTGAAGATTTTTGAAGAAACCGGCGATATTGATTTTGGATATGAAATCCCGGGTCTGGCCCGGTATCGTGCCAATTTTTTCATGCAAAAAAACGGTGTTGCAGCGGTTTTTCGGGAAATTCCCAGTAAAATCCTCACTGCGGAGCAATTGGGGCTGCCTTCGGTCATATCCAAACTGGCACTTTTACCCAGAGGACTGGTTCTGGTGACGGGCCCGACCGGAAGCGGCAAGTCCACCACACTGGCAGCCATCATCGATCAGGCCAACCGCTCCCGAAAAGACCATATCATTACTGTCGAAGATCCCATTGAATTTGTTCATCAAAGTCAGGGTTGTATCATCAATCACCGGGAGGTGGGGCTGCATACCAAAACGTTCAGCGCCGCCTTGCGGGGCGCACTTCGCGAAGATCCGGATATCATTCTGGTTGGTGAAATGCGCGATCTGGAAACCATCGCCCTGGCCATTGAAGCCGCATCCACCGGTCATCTGGTTTTTGGAACCCTTCATACATCCAGCGCGGCCAAAACGGTTGACCGGGTGATCGAAGTTTTTCCGGCCAATCAGCAGGAACAGGTTCGGTCCACCCTTGCAGATGGTCTGCGGGCCGTCATTGCACAGGTTCTGTTCAAACGGATTGACAAAAAAGGCCGCTGCCCCGCTATGGAAATCATGATTGCAACGCCTGCGGTTCGGAACCTCATTCGGGAAGGGAAAACATTCCAGATTCCCTCTTCGATTCAGGTGGGCAAACGCTATGGCATGCAGCTTTTGGACGACGCCATTATGGAGCTGCTGAACAAGGGATGGATTTCCGCTGAGGAAGCCTATGCCAAATCCAATGACAAAAGCAAATTCAGATCGTTTCTTAAAAGACCGCCGACGGATTTCACCGAGGCATGATTGTTATTTCATTCGTATTCTGTCTGAACGCAACTTGAAATTCAACGGTCATGAATCAGCCTGGGATATGAAAATGATTTTCCATTTTTCTACTGAATTCTGAATCCTGACCACTGAATTCTGCGTTTGCATTTTCATTGCCAGGCAATATGTAATTCGACAAATCGGATGGTGCCATGAAAAAACAGGAATTGGACTATATTCTCAGCCGGATGCTGGAATCCCATGTCAATGTTTCCGATCTCAATATAACCCCCGGCAAACCCTTTCAGGTGGAAAGTTCCGGTCAATTGCAGCCGGTCGATCTGGAACCACCGTTTACCATGCTGACGTCTTTTCAGACTGAAATCCTTGCGCTGAACCTGATCAACAATGACCGCCGGCTGACCGAAACCCTTTTGCGGGAGGGCTCCTGCGATCTATCATACGAACTGACCGGAAAGGCCCGTTTTCGTGTCAATATATTTTCCCAGCAGCGCAAATACAGCATTGTGCTGAGAAAACTGGAAACGCATATTCCCAATATTGTCGATATGAATCTTCCCCGGCCATTCATCAAAATGGCGAAGGAAAAAAACGGGATCATTCTGGTCACTGGGGCGACCGGAAGCGGAAAGACCACATCCCTGGCCGCCATACTGAACGAGATCAATGAGACCCAGTCCGTTCATATTGTGACACTGGAAGATCCGGTCGAATATCAGCACCCGCATAAACAGGCCACGTTCAACCAGCGGGAAATGGGAAGTGATTTTGATACGTTTGCATCAGGCATACGGGCTGCTCTCCGGCAGGCCCCCAAGGTCATTCTGGTTGGCGAAATGCGGGACCGGGAAACCGTGGAAATCGGTTTGAGTGCCGCTGAAACCGGACATCTGGTTTTAAGCACGCTCCACACCGTGGATGCCGGGCAAACTATCAATCGAATTCTGGGCATGTTCAATATCGAAGATGAAAATCAGATTCGTATCCGACTGGCAGACTCGGTTCGATGGATTGTCTGCCAGCGACTTCTTCCCCGTATCGGTGGGGGCCGGGTTGCAGCGTTTGAAATCATGGGAACCAACCTTCGCGTGAAAGATACGATTCTGCATGGCGAGACAGAAGGAAAAACATTTTATGAAATCATTCAGGCCGGCAAGGCGTTTGGAATGATCACCTTTGATGATTATATTATTGAATTGTATCGGGATGGAAAGATAACCGATGAAACGGCGATGGCCTACGCCTCCAGAAAAGCAATCGTGGGGCGGGGAATGGATATGGTCAAAGCCGGCCGGGGTGAGGCGACAACAGATATCGAGCATCTTGAGGTGGACAAGCAGTACGCAAAAAAATTGAAATCAGGTCAGTAGGAGTTGATGACGATGGATGTGACATGCAGTCAGTGCCAGGGGCAATTCAAGATTCCGGATGAAAAACTGCCGCCTGACCAGGTGTTTGCTGTTGGCTGTCCCCGGTGTAAAAATAAAATCACCATTGACACGAGAAGCCACGAGGCGTCACCGTCGATTCAGACTCTGGCAAAACTGGCATCCCGGTCGGCCGGTCCGGAAAATTATGATCTGGCTGATAGAGCCTTTGACTTTATAGAGCCAGATACCAAAACCGCCCTGGTCTGTGAATCCGATCCAGCCATTCGAACCGCATTGTCAAACGAGCTGAAAGCACTGGGTTATTATGCCATTGATGCCTCTTCGGCTGGCATTGCATTGAAAAAAATGCGGTTTCATATATTTAACGTCATGGTGATAAATGACAGTTTCAACGCCCCGCGGCCCGATGTCCAGATTATTCTGGAGTATCTGGGCAGTCTGCTCATGGAGGTTCGCCGGAATATGTTTGTGATCCTGCTGTCGAATGAGTTCCGAACCACGGACAACCTGACCGCCTTCAATAGAAATGTCAATCTGATCATCAATAACAAAAATTTGAATGAATTTTCAAAAATATTGACACATGGATTGGCAGACTACCAAATGTTCTACCATATTTTTCAGGAAAGTATGACCAAAACCGGAAAAGGATGATGCCATACACCTGCAACGACTACCGCCTGGAGATGATTCTGCTGGGGCTTACCCGAAGGCTGAATCAGGAAGATGTCAGCGAAATCGAACGTGCCCATCTGACAGAAGAAATCAGCCGGATTGAAACGGAGATGACCGCAACAGACGCTCACTGATGATCCGCAAGCCCTTGAGCGTCAGATCGGGTTCAACCGATTCGATGGTTTTGGACACATTGGCAATCAAGGGTGCCAGACCACCGGTCGCGATGATATGCGTGTCTGGTCCCATTTCTTCTTTCAGCCGGGTCGTCATGCCATCCACAAGCCCGGCATATCCCAGTATGATTCCAGACTGAATGCTGCTGATCGTGTCCTTGCCAATGGCACTTGCAGGCGGTTGAAAAATTTCAACCCGGGGAAGCTTGGATGCCTTCTGAAACAGGGCTTCTGCGGAAATCATGATACCGGGTGAAATGGCACCCCCCAGATATTCTCCATTTTTGGATATGGCATCAAAGGTCGTGGCGGTTCCAAAATCAATGACCACCAGACTGGATCGGTATTCGGTATAGGCGGCGATCGCATTAACAATGCGGTCAGCCCCCACCTCCGCAGGGTTGGTGTATAAAATGGGCATCATTCCGGATACGGAATGGGCATCCACCCAGACCGGGGCGTGATTGAGATATTTCCGGCAGAATGCATCCAGAATATTGACCATCGGGGGAACGACACATGAAATAATCGTTCTGCCGATTTGACTCCGTTCCACCCGGCTGCCTGCAAACAGACCCGATGCAATCACATAAAATTCATCTTCTGTGGTGTTGCGCTCGGTGCGAATGCGCCAGCTTTCAATCAGTGTTTCATCCCGATAAACACCCAGAACAATATTGGTGTTGCCGACATCGATCACCAGAAGCATCGTGGCTATCCTTTCTTTTTCAATGCATCCGCAATATCCGCCGTAATCCGGGCCCGGGCAACATCATGAACCCGAACAATGTGCGCGCCATTCAGGATACTGGCAACAAGCGCAACCTGTGTTCCGGTCTCGACAGCGTCCATATTCGGATCCTGGTCATCCGGCAGTCTTTGTTTCAGAATATTTCGAATAAATGATTTTCGGGATGGCCCCATCAGAATCGGAAGGTTCAATGCCTCAAAATCCTTTAATCGGTTGATCAGTGTCAGATTATGCTGAATGGTTTTTCCAAATCCGATTCCCGGATCAATAATCAACCGGGTTCGGGAAATTCCCTGGTTCACCGCACCATCGATGGCCGTTTGTAAAAATTCCTGGATCTCTCCGATCAGATCGACATAAACGGGTGAGACCTGCATGGTTCTGGGTGTTCCCAGCATGTGCATCAATATGACCGGAATATCCCGTTCGGCAGCCAGAGCGGCCATCTGGGAGTCCATTCGAAGTGCGCTGATGTCATTGATGATGGATGCACCCGCATCAAGTGCTCGCCTGGCAACAGACGATTTGCAGGTATCAATGGATATGGGAATGGTCAGTTGTCCGGCAATGGCCTCGATTACCGGCACCACTCTTCGGATTTCCTCCTCTTCCGTGACCGGATCCGAAAACGGCCGGGCGGATTCCCCCCCGATGTCAAGGATATCGGCCCCCTGCGCCTGGAGCCTTAATGCCTGTTGAATGGCACTGTCGGGATTAAAAAAGTGGCCGCCATCCGAAAACGAATCCGGTGTAATGTTTAGAATCCCCATGATGCAGGTACGGGGACCCAGATTCAGACAATGGTGATGCCAGGCAATGGTAAACGCGGGCAGTTCGGTCATGATTGGCCGGCAGTATCGTCTGCAGGAGGCGGGTTTTGAGGTGTTTGAGGTGCTTGAGGTGCTTGAGGCATCTCGCTGTCATGTGCAGATGGAAAAACAAATCCCGGTTTCATCGATGTGATCAGCGCATCCAGTTCAACGCCCATCACGGTTTCTTTTTCCAGCAGCAATAGGGCCAGTTGATGCAGAATCGGCTCATTATCTGCCAATGTCGTTTTGGCAGTCTGATAACAGGCGGTAATCAGGCCGCTGATCTCCTGATCGATTTTTCGGGCGGTTTCTTCCGAGTAATCCCGATGCTGCGCAATTTCTCTTCCCAGAAAAATCTGTTCTTCATCCTTTGCATAGGATAACGGCCCCAACGCGCTCATTCCCCAGGATCGAACCATTTTCTGAGCCAGCTCTGTTGCCTGCTTGATGTCATTGGATGCACCGGTGCTGATCCGGTTGAAAATCAGATCTTCCGCGGCCCGGCCACCAAACGCCACGGACAGCTCGCTTTCCAGTTGATCCTTGAACCGGAAATCATGCTCCTCGGGTAAAAACCAGGTGATGCCAGCGGCCCGGCCCCTGGGAATGATGGTGATTTTGTTGACCGCATGGGTTCCGGGCAGAAAGCGCGCGACCAGTGCATGGCCGGCTTCATGATAAGCCGTTGTTTTGCGGTCTTCTTCGCGAATCACTTTGGACTTTCTCTCCAGGCCCATATACACCTTGTCCTTGGCATCTTCCAAATCAACCATATCGACCATTTCCTTGTTCCGTTTGGCCGCCAGCAATGCCGCCTCATTGACTAAATTTTCAAGATCGGCGCCGGAAAATCCCGGCGTGCCCTTGGCCAGAGCAACCAGGCTGACCTGTGGATCCATAGGGGATTTTTTCATATGGACGGTCAATATCTGCTCTCGTCCCCTGATGTCCGGAAGCGGCACCACCACCTGCCGGTCAAAGCGCCCGGGTCTTAAAAGAGCCGGATCCAGAACATCGGGCCGGTTGGTCGCGGATATCAAAATGACTCCTTCATTGGATTCAAATCCATCCATTTCCACCAGCAGTTGATTCAACGTCTGCTCCCGTTCGTCATGACCGCCGCCCAGTCCGGCCCCCCGGTGTCGGCCGACCGCATCAATTTCATCGATAAAAATGATACAGGGGGCATTCTTTTTGCCCTGAACAAACAGGTCGCGAACCCGTGATGCGCCCACGCCAACAAACATTTCCACGAAATCTGATCCGCTGATGCTGAAAAAGGGAACACCGGCTTCACCGGCAATGGCCCGGGCCAGCAGCGTTTTACCGGTTCCGGGAGGCCCCATCAGAAGAACCCCTTTGGGAATGCGTCCGCCCAGCCGCGTATATCGTTTGGGCTCCTTTAAAAAATCAACGATTTCCGTCAATTCCTCCTTGGCTTCATCAATGCCTGCCACATCGTTGAATGTCACCTTTTCGGATTGATCCGACAGAAGCCTGGCCCGGCTTTTTCCAAAAGACATCGCCTTGCCGCCGCCAGCCTGCATCTGACGCATGAAAAATATCCATACGCCGATCAGAACGAGCATCGGAAACCAGGAAACCAGTAGCGACATATACCAGGGCGATTCAGTTGGTGGCTTGACCGAAATGGATACGTTTTTTGAGCGGAGCGTGCTGATCAGGCCGGGATCCTGTGGCGCATAGACCTTGTACCGGTTTCGGCTGACATCGGTCACAATCAACTCCTGTCCCTGGATGACGACATCCGGAACGCGGTCACCTTCCACCATTGCCATGAAATCGCTGTAACTGAGCGTGGCATCTCCAGCCGGATGCTGGTTGAACAGGTTGTAAAGCATGATCATCATCAGGGTAATGACCAGCCATAGGGCCAGATTTTTGTAAAACGGATTCAAAACAGTGATCCTCCACGATTGGGTTGACAAAAATGATTAGGTTATTTTAATCATTTTTATATATTAGGCAAGCAATAATCTGAAGTGGTCAGTCATTTTGCCGTGAAAATGCAGAATTCAAGACCCGGAAATCAGAATAAAAAAAGAATATCGAACGCTGAAATTATTCAGGATTCACATGTATCACGGCAGGATTGAAATGTAATTCTCAGAATGCGCCTGGTGGATGGCCCCATCTTGAAATCCTCATCGATCCGGTGTCCACAGACCCACACGATGCGGTTGTTCGATATCACGACCGGGCATATCTTTCTTTTTTGGGGATCGATTTTATGGTCAATGAAAAATTTTTTGATTTTCTGAAAACCGGATGTTCCCAGCGGTTTGAACCGGTCACCCGGCATGATATGCCTGACTGTCAGCGGAAACACCAATGATTCCATGTCCAAAAAAGCGCTGTTGGCCGACATGAAATCCGTTTCCGCCACATCTTTCGGACTGATTTCCGAAGTGACCAGCCTGCCTCCGATTTCAACGATATCCGTTGTCACAGAAGAATTATCGGCTGGAATCAGAATCTCATAGCGATACCCGTCCCCGGAATGAACCTGCCGGGGGAATCGGTTTCGCAAAGGGCCATCCTGTTTTTCGATACACAGATCATCTTGTGAATAAATGGCCGTAATCTGGTCCGGAAGGTGAATCACACCTGGCATGGCTAAGGCCGAAATCATTTGAAGAATGGCTTCGACATGGGAAAAAGATATTTTTCGCAAATTTCCGTTTACATGTTGAATCGCCTGCCGAATGATCCGACGCCCGGCGGCTGGATGAATCGATCGAATCGCCAGCGCCGGGATTCGAATATAACCAGATCCCTGCCCTGTTTGACAGGATGCCAGTTGATCGCAAATGAGGGTTTCAATCCAATCGTTTTCCTGCCGCATGATATCGGAAAGCCGGTTGAGCGTATCCACGATGTTCGGATTGATCGCAGATTCAAGAAGCGGCAGAATGGTTTGCCGGATCCGGTTTCGGGTATACCGGACATCGAAATTGCTGGCATCCGTCACAAACGGCAGATGATTCGCTTCCAAAAATTGGATCAGCGCCGTCCTCCGGACACGAATCAGGGGGCGGACGATCTGATTTCGGGTTGACGGAATTCCGGAAACGCCGGTCATCCCGCTCCCCCGAAACACATTCATGAGAACCAGTTCAGCGTTGTCATCGGCATGATGTCCCAGCGCAATCCGGTTAAATCCATGGGCTGCTGCGGTTTGATAAAAAAAACCGTATCGAAGAATCCGGGCGGCTTCCTCCATGGACAGATGATGCTCCCGCCTGAATTGTTGAACATCGGCCTGGTCCGAATAACAGGGCAAATTCAGATTGCGGCACATCGATTCGACAAATCGCGCATCAGCCTCACAAACCCCTGGCCTGAGACCATGATCCAGATGCGCGACCCCGATCCGCCATCTTCGGGTGGCGGATACACACAACAGGATATGCATCAGCGCAACGGAATCCGGTCCTCCTGAGACACCAATCAGGATCGAATCCACTGGCTGAAACATATGGCAGGCATCAATGGTTTGAAGAACCGTACGCCGCAATGTATCTGGAATGGTGAGCATAGGGATGATCGGATGCCGTCATTGGGTTCCGGCTGTGATTTCTTTATGCGCAGCAATCTGTTGACGGATCTGAATCACAACGGCATTCAGTGCATTGATCAGATTGGGGATGGATGTTTTGAGTTCGTCGACACTGTTTTCGCGCCCATGTTGCACAACGGTCTGAGCCAGCAACGCAATTTCAGTCATTCCCAGGGTGCTGGTGGATCCCTTTAACGAGTGAGCGGCTTCTGCTGCCAGCCGGGGATTACGCGTCTGATCGGCATCGATTAATTTCTGTATTTCAGAAGGCGCTGTATCCACAAACAGTTCCGTAATTTCGTAAATATCCTCCAAATCCAGTCCAAGTTGATCGGCAATTTTTTGAAATTCCATGAAAGACTCCGGGTTAACTGAATGGTTTCATTTTCTTTTTAGACGTTGACTGCGTGATGCCACCGGTTCCGCCCGATTCGGATTCAATTCTTTTCGGATACGGGCAAAGAAAACGTACCGGACATACGATGCATCGGGGGCTTCTGGCCAGACAAAATTCCCGGCCCAGGTAAATCAACTGAAGCGAAAAATCGTTCCAGAATGCTTCGGGAATCACATCCATCAGCTCGAATTCAATTTTGACCGGATCGGTGTGCCGGGTCAACCCCAGTCTGCCGGAAATACGGGCCACATGGGTATCCACCACAATGCATGGCTTCCCAAAGGCAGCACTCAGAACCACATTTGCGGTTTTTCTTCCGACACCGGGCAGGCGAATCAATTCTTCAAGTGTATCGGGTATGACCGAGTCGAAGTCCTGAATCAATTTTTGTGCGCATTGCTGAATATGTTTGGCTTTGTTCCGAAAATATCCGGTGGATCGAATCATGTTTTCAAGAGCCTGAATGTCTGCAGCGGCAAAATCCGCTGGCGTTTTAAACGCCTGAAAAAGTTTGCCGGTGACCCGGTTTACCTGTTTATCCGTGCATTGCGCCGATAAAATAGTGGCAACCAGGAGTTGAAACGCATTTTCATGATGAAGCTGCGTCTTGACATCCGGATAGGTCGTTCTTAGAATCGACAACAGTTTTTGAATCCGCCTGCTGTCTGGCATAAATATATCCTTAATTTGATTTCAACCGATTTGTCCAAAATGAAAATGACATCCACCGCTTTTTTACTGAATCCTGAATCCTGAATCCTGTTTCTTCACAAGAAAGTTACCATCTATCATGAATCAAAATGAAAATAAAGTCCGGGGACTGGGATTGTGTTCCGGCGGTCTGGACAGCATACTTTCTGCTGTTATATTGAGAAACCAGGGTCTTGAGGTCGAATGGATTACCTTTGAAACACCTTTTTTTTCATCGGAAAAGGCCCGCGAGGCATCCCTGCAGGTCAATATCCCGCTGACAGTGCGGCATATAACCGATATTTATCTGAAAATGCTAAAAAATCCGCATTGCGGATATGGGCAGCATATGAATCCCTGCCTGGATTGCCACAGCCTGATGTTTGAACTTGCCGGCGAATTCATGGTCGAAAACGGTTTTGACTTTCTTTTCAGCGGCGAAGTGCTGGGCCAGCGCCCCATGTCCCAGACCCGGTCGTCGCTGCGCTATGTTGAAAAACATTCCGGTATGGCGGGATATATTATCCGGCCGCTGAGCGCAAAACTGTTGAGTGAGAGCATTCCGGAACAAAAAGGCTGGGTGGACCGCAATCTGCTTCTGGAATTGTCAGGTCGATCCAGAAAGCCGCAGATGCGCCTGGCAGAAGCGTTCGGCATAACCCGGTACCCCAATCCCGCAGGCGGGTGCCTGCTGACTGACGTGGGATATTCCGCACGACTGAAAGATCTGTTTCGATACCAGGACAGCTACCGGGAAACTGAATTTCATCTGTTGAAATACGGCAGACATCTTCGTCTGGATGATGGGTCCAAGCTGATCATTGGTAGAACCCAGAATGAAAATGATCGATTGCTGGAATATCTTGATTCCGGGAAGGATACGGTCGTCAAGACCCATTATTATCCCGGTCCCACAGCCGTAATGCCCGGATTTAACGGAAACCGGGAATCCCTTCTGAAAGCGGCGGCCATCTGTGCAGGCTACAGCAAAGCGCCGTCAGGGAATCCGGTATCGGTTCATATTCAGGAACCGTCCGGGGAATATATGCTCCAAGTGGTGCCGATGGCACCACAGGAAATCCGGGAGTTGATCATTTAGAGCCTGTTTGAAGATTCACCACCACACGTCCGGTCTGTTTTCCCTGAAGCATTCGATTGATATAGGCATCAAGCGATTCCAGGGAGATTTCATGTGACAGTCGATCCAGCCCATCGATTTTCCACACCGATGCAATTTTTTCCCAGATGGCCTTCCGCAATTCCATGGGCGTGCTTGCCGAATCGATGCCATACAGGGTGATTCCTCTCAGAATAAAGGGAAACACCGTGGTGTTGAGCAGCGGTGACGCCACATTCCCACAGGCAGTGACAGCGGCCCGTTGCTGGGTTGACTTGAGCGCCGTCGCCAGAAATACACCGCCGACCGTGTCGACCACGCCGGCCCACCGGGCTTTCAACAGGGGGCTGTCCGTATCATCCTGAATGTCTTCTCTGGAAACGATCGATCGTGCACCCAAACCGGTCAAAAATTCATGCATCTCCGGTTTTCCGGATGCAGCCGTGACCGAATAACCCAGTTTGGCCAGAATGGAAACCGCCAGACTGCCCACCCCGCCAGATGCACCGGTCACCAGTATTTCCCCGTCTTCAGGTTTCAGTCCGTGTGTCACGGTGAGCTTGAAAACGCACAGAGATGCCGTAAAACCGGCGGTCCCGTAAACCATACTCTCTTTCAGGGAGAGTCTTTCGGGCAGTTTTACAATCCAGTCTGCCGGAACACGGATATACTGACCAAAACCGCCCGCTGTATTCATACCCAGATCATATCCGGTCACCAGAACCGGCTCACCCGGCAAAAAACCGGCATGCGTGCTGTCCATGACAATTCCTGCGGCGTCAATTCCCGGTGTATGGGGGTATTTTCGCGTAACCCCCCGGTTGCCGCTGGCTGACAGGGCATCCTTGTAGTTGAGAGAGGAAAAATGAACCTGGATCACGACGTCTCCGGATGGCAGATCGTCAATGGATCGCCGGATGATTTCACGGGAAACCGGACGGTCTTTTTCCGATCGAACCATCATGGCTTTGAATGCCTGGGATTTCATGATCATCTCCGCTATGGATTGTGCCGTTAAAAAAACAGCGTGGTGGTGGTTGTGCTGGTGGTGCTGGTGGTGCCTGTTGTGCTGGTGGTCGTTGTGGATGAGGTTGTGGTGGTCGTGCTGATGGATGCCCCCACAACAACGGATGCCCTGACGGACTGTCCGTTTTCCAGTCTGGCCTGAATGATGTCGATGCCGTCTTTGTCACCTGCCTGATAGATGGCAGTAGCCTTTCCGTTTGAATCTGTCGAGGCATTGACCACGGTCAGTTTGGCACCGCTTACATTCTGGATGAATGAAAACGTTACGATGTAACCCGTGACCGGAGTCGGGTCTCCGGTTGTCACCGATCCGCCATCGGTTGAAACCGATTTATCCGCATGGGTCAGGGTCACCGTGATGCTGCTGAATTCTTCAAATTCCAGAGAGGATGGAAAGGCCTCGATGGTCATGATGAAATTGATTTCATCGATGGACTCCACCGAATCGCATCCCAGCCCAATGCCCATCACCAATAAAACCATTATCCCGATCTGGATGATATTTTTTCTGGCCACAATCACTCTCCCGGTATGAAATTTAAAAGCACTTGTGTTTCCATCCCAAATCATGCAAATATGTGGCTTTCAAGATAAAGATTTCGGGTGCGTTATCGGTCGGGGATGGCCCCAAAAAGGCATATCCCCTCCCTGCTGCCTTGCGAAATTAATTTTCTGAAAGTCTATAGATTTTTTCATTTCAGAACATCATGATCGTTTACTATGTTAAAAACTCCTTTTTCTGTCAAGCGTTTTAAAAACATGATGTCCCGCCGCCGGTTCATTAAAAAACCGAAAAGCGGTTTCACCCTGATTGAGTTGATGGTTGTTATTGTCATTCTGGGTATTCTGGCCATGTACATTGCCCCCAAAATCATGGGTCGGCCGGATGAGGCCAGACAGGTCAAAGCCCGGATGGATATTGCCAGCCTTGAAACGGCACTGAAACTCTACCGCCTGGATAATGGCATCTATCCGACTACCGAGCAGGGGCTTCAGGCGCTGATTCAATCACCGGATAACGGACCGTCCCCCAGAAACTGGAAAAAAGGCGGATATCTGGAAAAGGGAAAAATTCCCAACGATCCCTGGGGAAATGCGTTTGTCTATCTGTCTCCGGGAATCAGGGGCGATTTCGATATTCTCTCATACGGCGCGGATGGAATGCCTGGCGGAGATGGCTATAACAAAGATATCACCAATTGGGAACTCGAGTGATGTAACCGCTGACAACCCGGTTTCGATGACGGATTGGCCATCAATAACCGGTTTTACCCTGCTGGAAATGATGGTCGTACTCAGCCTGATCGGTCTGACGCTTGTTTTCGCCATCCCCCGATTTCAAATCAATCATGCGGTCAGCGAACTCGATCAGTCGGCTCAAAAATTTTCAGCCATCATTCGATTCCTGAAAGAGGTGGCTGTGACCGCTCAAGCAGATCATACGCTGTACATCGATCTGGAGCGCCGCCACTACTGGGTCGTTCATGAAGCCATGACAGCAGAAGCGGTTCGCGATGCTGCCGTTCACAGCAAACCGATTCCGGATGCGATTGACGGAATCCGCGTGACCTATGCCGATAAAACAACCGTAACAACAGGAATCGCCTTGCTCCAATTCTTTAAACAGGGGTATTCCAACATGGCCTGGATTCATCTGACAGACAAACACTCAGCCCAGATAACCATTCTGCTGCCCCCGTTTATGGGCGCACCCCGATATGTCCAGGACAGTGTTGGTGTTGAAAACTGAATCCGGATTCCATGCAGGATTCACACTTCTGGAAATTCTGATTTCCCTGTCAGTTCTGGCCATTGCCCTGTCCGCCATCTGGAAACTTCATTCCCAGACACTGTCCATGAATGAGATGATCCGATTTCGTACCCTGTCGCCATTTCTGGCCCAGCAGAAACTGGCTGAGCTGGAAATGCAGCCCGATTTGAACATGGTTTCAAATCAGGGCGATTTTGGCCCTGATTATCCGGCATATATCTGGAAATTTACGGTTGAACCGATACAATCGAATGAATGGAAAAAGATGAATACGGATTTCCATCGCCTGGACCTGGTCATCACGGACCCTCGCGCCGGGCAGGACTACCATATTCGAACATACCGCTATACACGGGATTGAAAACCAAGGAGGCAACAACCACATGAGCGTAACACATTATCAGGACATTTTGGCTCAGCAATTTGAAAATGAGTCTGTAAAAGGTGTATCCGGACGGGTTCTTATCGGAAAAAAAGAGGGTGCATCCAATTTCTGCATGCGCCTGTTCGAGGTGGCGGCCGGCGGAAATTCCCCCCGGCACAGTCACGAATGGGAACATGAAATATTTGTACACCAGGGCAGCGGACAGGTTCTATGGGGTGAGGAATGGAAACTGATACGGGCCGGAAGTGCGATTTTTATCCCTGGTGGAATGGCGCATCAGATCAAAAACACCGGTGCTGAACCGCTGGTGTTTATCTGTCTGATTCCTGCCGGACCGCCCGAATTGTAAACTATAGATTTGGCTGATTCAGGGAACCGGCATGCAATAACCGTTCTGCATGTTCCATATCTTCGGGTGTATTGATATTGTAAAAACAGGTCAGATTGGCGTCAATTGAGCGGATGATATCCTCTGAAATGCGGCCAATCCGCTGGCTTTTGAATATCCGCTGAACCTTATAATGCCCCAGGGAAAGCGCCTGTTCGATTCGGGGCAATAATGATCTGGCATATACCGCGCAAAGCGGCTCGAGTCCTTTTTGGGTTTCCGGCATGATTGTATCAAAGCGGCTGTCCATGCGTTCCAGAATTTTTTTGATCAATTCCACCTGAATAAACGGGGTGTCACAGGCAGAGACAAAGGCATAGGGCGTGGATGAATAGAACAGGCCGGCATGAATGCCGGTTAACGAACTGCGTACCGGGAACAGATCGGTTGCGATGTGAAGATCCCAGTCCAGATATGATTGGGGTTGATTGGTTACCAGAATGATATCATCAAACAGGGATGAAAAAGTCCGGTAGATGTAATCGAGGATGGGACGCCCCCCGATTTGAATCAATGCCTTGTCTCTGCCGTTCAGGCGTCTTCCCATGCCGCCGGCCAGAATGACGCCGGTACAGTCACTTCGGAATGATGTCATGGGGTTTTCAGATCGTTTTTGAAACGGTTCATCCAAAGCGGCTCTTTGTTGATGGACAGAAACGGATCATGCGATTCGATTTCCCGGTATTGATTCAACCGTTTGCGATCTGCCTCACGGGTCAGAAATCCGTAACGTTTTTTGGCTTGTCGAATCAATTTTGCGATCTCCTCCTGTTTTTGAGAATCGGCGCCCAGGTCCTGAGCGCGCTCCAGTTGAAACAGGGCATTTTTGTAATCACCCTGAAGCTGGTAGTAAACACCCAGAAAATAACACGCATCACCATCTTTTCCCAGTGCACCATAGGTTTTACCCAGATTGAACAGCGTTTCGGAATGATCCGGAACCATATGGAGGACCTGTTCAAGGGTTTGGGCTGCTTCCTTGTATTGTTTTAATTCCATTTGCGATCTGCCCAGATAAAACAGGCTTTGCGGATTGTCCGGTGCCATGCCGACCGTACTTTCCAGAAGGGTAAATGCCTGTTCATAGCGGCCGTCCAGAAAATAAATGCGTCCCAGGTCGGTCAGGATGACCGGATCAAACGCGCGGCTTTCCAGAGATTTTCGCATCAGGGAAATGGCTTCACTCCGATGGCCCTGGCGGGCCTGAATCAGGGCCATGGCATACAAATTCATCGGATTGTCAGGCGCCTGTTTCAGCTTTTCGGAAGCGGTTTTCAGGGCAAACTCTTCATTTTCATAAAGTGCCAATAGCCGGATATGGGCCAGCTCAAAATCCGATTGAACCGCGCCGGTGGCCGGTTTGACCGGTTGCGGATGTTCTTCCATCCAGGATGAGATGTTTGCGATCCGGCTTTCAACCGCCGGATGGGTCATCAAATAGGTCGGAATCTGCTTGGAGCCGAACCATTGCTGGCTGCGAATCTTGTTGAGCATGGTCAAAAGCCCCTGAACACCGTAACCGGCTTGCGTCAGATAGTTCAGGCCCAGTTGATCCGCCTGCATTTCATCTTCCCGGCTGTATGCCAGTGAAGCCGACTGTCCGGCTGCGGCAGAGCCGACTGTTGCCGCACTTCCAACCGATGACGCACCCGAAACACCCAACAGAATGCCCGCTGCAACCCCGGCCAGTGTGGCGATCCCGATTTTTTTCTGACGTTCGATCTGATCCGATATATGGCGACAGGCCACATGGGAAATTTCATGTCCGATGATGCCGGCCAGTTCATCCTCGCTTTCCATTGCCGCAAACAGCCCGCTGTTCAGAAAAATCTGTCCACCCGGACCGGCAAATGCATTGAAGGCCGAATCTTTTACAACATAAAACCGATACTGAAACGGCTGTTCGGGAAGTGTGGCCACAATTTTATCACCGATACGGGAGACATAATCGGTGATCATGAAATCATCGATAAACTGGTAGTACTCCCGAACCATCATCATGAATTCGCCCGATAACACCTCTTCTTCATGAATGGTGATGGCCGAAAGCGGCTGAATCATGACGATATGAATGGTCAGAATCATCATCAGCACGACCGACAACCGTTTGGGTTTGATATGCATCGCTTTTTATCCTTCGTTTAAGCCGCCACCGGGGCAACGATAAACTTTCAAAATAGTAACTGTTCAGGTTCAAAGTGGCAAAGGCACAGAGGCAAAAAGGGAAACCGACTGTATTGCTTTGGTGAGCCGGTTGATCAACAGTCAGGTGACAGAGTCGGCCGCTTGCAGCCAACGGCTGATGGACAATCAACCATTTTGTGCCTTTGCCCCTATGTGCCTTTGTGCCCCAATATTCTTTTCACGAAACAAATTTTATGATAGTGTAACACATTATGGCAAATATTATATGCATCGCCAACCAAAAAGGCGGCGTTGGAAAAACCACGACGGCCATCAATCTTTCCGCAGCACTGGCAGCATCGGAAAAAAGAACTCTGCTGGTGGATTGTGACCCGCAGGGCAATGCAACGACCGGGGTGGGTATCGACAAGGCCAGATTGGACAAAACCCTGTATCATGGCATGATCGGTCACTCGTCTGTGCACGATCTGATCATTGACACGGAAATTCAGACCCTGAAAATCATTCCATCCCGTCAGGAGCTGATCGGCTTCGAAATCGAGATGCTGTCTGACAGCGACCGGGAAAAGGTTCTGAAAAATCTGCTGTTCGATCTGGTTTCCGATTTCGACTATATCATTCTGGACTGCCCGCCATCCCTCAGTCTGATAACGGTCAATGCCCTGACAGCCGCGGATGCCATGCTGGTTCCATTGCAATGCGAATTTTATGCCCTCGAGGGACTGGGCCAGCTTTTGAAAACCATGAAACGAATCCGGCGGGGGCTCAATCCAGGGCTCTCGCTTTTGGGTATCCTGCTGACAATGGTTGACCGGCGCACCAATCTGTCCCGTCAGGTTGCAGAAGAAGCCGAGAAGCACTTTCAGGACAAGGTGTTTAAAACCACGATTCCCAGAAGCATCCGGTTAAGCGAAGCACCCAGTCATGGCAAACCCATTCTGTTATATGATGCGGCATCCATCGGATCCATCAGTTATGTCAGCCTGGCAATGGAAATTCTCAATCTCGCTGCTGCCGGGGCACATGTCAACTAAAGGCGGATGCCGGACGCGCAAAACACGGCTGACGGTGAAGCAATGGCTTTTCAGATATTGATGTGACAACCATGCAGAAAGAACATACCATCAAAGACGCCCTTTCTTCCAGTAAAAAAAAATCCGGACTCGGCAGAGGCCTCAGCGCGCTGATTCCGGATATCGATATGGATGATGCTTCCCCATCCGACTTTTTCATGTGCGATATTTTTCGAATCCGGCCCAACCGCTACCAGCCGAGAATCCGGT
>Ga0351889_10044_pt1 | contig 51111 bp, 41 predicted proteins | sample TotcelFGM3001M14_FD_206767 | JGI IMG/M metagenome (GOLD analysis project Ga0351889, IMG submission 206767) | Enriched cells from coal bed in the Powder River Basin, Montana, United States - Total cells FGM rep3 HSBNCT.FGM.300.1.M14 ...
ATGGCAGAAGGGTCATGTGGTTCAGCGTTCGGTCTCAAGGACATCTGCCAAGTATCTTCGGATTCTGTCGCGGTTAGCCGCTAGACTTGAGAACTGCTTTTCGCAGACATCGCTAAAGCGCGCCAGCACTTTGCGGCTAATCTCTTCCTGTTCCTCAAAAACGCCCATGGACCGAAAGGCCAGATTCCACTTTTCGAACTGCAGCAGGCCGATAGTCGCGTCGCGAACGCGATCATCATTCGGGAGCGCATACACATGGAGCGGGCGCGACATGCCGTTCACACGGCAATCGACCGAGTACATCGCTTGAGGATCATGAACTGGATCGTTCCAGTCGAAGGCCAGACGATTCGGGGGAACGGCCTCTTCCATCAAGGCGCGAAAGTCTTCAAGGAAGGTGGAGCGAACACGCTCGCGCGATAGAAACGACACGTCAGATACCTTGATCAGCGCCTGGATAAACGAGTACAAAGCATTCCCAAACTGCTCGTCGTGAATAGGAAGACGGAGTTCTCCCTCGCGGTCCTGGACACTAAAGACTGAGAGCGCATTGCTGATTACCTTCTGCCGAGTGCCGCGCTGCAAGTCCTTTTCGTCCAAGTCGTAAGTCAGGTGCATATAGGTGTGACCTTCATCGGACAACGCCCACCGCTGTTGCTCGATCTTTAGCACGATGGCCAGATGATCGCCATCCTCAAACAGAAACGGCGTAAAGACACGATATCTGTCTACGCCTTCGGATGAGATCTGAATCTGTGCGCAGACCTTCTCGCGAAAGTCTCTTTCGATATTAGCGATGGTCATATGTCAAAGTCTCCAAACAAGGTGGCCTGTGCGCCGACTGGCGGCTCAAAACCGCAGTTCTCTACTAGGCAGCGCAGGGCGGTAGCGAAATCCGCATATTGGCTGGTGGGTTCGGCGAAGGCATCTTCGCGGCTGCCGAGTTCTTGATAGCGCTCGGTTGCCTGGTGGATATGGAAATCATAGAAACGGTTACCCTCGATCTGGTTGGTGTGTTCGTGGCTCTTGCCGTTAAAGCGGCGGAGACGGAACAACAGGTTTGAGCCAGCAGGCGCCAGAGCAAGGATGATCGAGAAATCGAGCGGGTTAAAGTCGCTTTGTCGCAGTATCACTTTGTATGTGTTGCCAGAGGCGCCAACCACCTCAAGTTCGCGTTCTTTGTGGCCTCGCTTGTCTCGCAGTTGCATTCGAGAGCGATAGCCATCTGGCAGCGGCTTTTCCTCCGCTAGCATGCGGGCGATCTCGTCCTCAGAATATCGAATGGACATACTCTTGCTCCGTCGTGCCACGATGGTTCGCTCGATGCGATCACCGTTCTGTCATCCACAAGCGGATGGTATCCTGTAACGCTCCAACAGCGCAAACCGCTCAGATAAGGGACCATGAGCCACTTTGGCTCAGCCGAGCTACTCCTCCACCGTTACCCTCGTCCGCCCTCGGTCATGCCCTGTCAGCTTTTTCAGCACCAGCCCATTGAACCGCGCCTGCAGCTCGTCCACGGTGCAGGGCAGGCCGCCGGCCTGCAACGCCGCGGCGATCTCGGCTATCGTCAGGCTCAGCAGCTCAAAGCCTTTCAGGATACGGTTGGCGATGGGCACAAAGCCCTCAGGCAGCGTGGGCGCCTCGGGATGGTCCAGGAAGGCCTTGATCGTGGCGCATTCGTCGGGCGTGGCCGCCCGCAGGTTGCGCTGGGCATCGGCGCTGTTGAGCGCCTCAATCACGGCCCGGCGCCAGCCGGCCAGCAGCTCGGCCAAATCCTCCTCGAGTTGCAGCAGCACCCGATGAGCGTCGCCGCCGCGCTCGGTGGCCGGATTGAGGTGACAGTAGGGGCAGTCGGGGCCACCGTCAAGCAGCCCCTCATGAAACGAGGGGCAGGCCACCAGGCCGGTGACGCGCGCCTTCCACCCCTCGAGCTGGGTCGAAGGAAGCAGGTGCAACTGGTCGAGCTCCAGCACCTGGCGCAGCTCGGGACTGCGCTGCAAGCCCTCGACGCGGGCGTCATCCTCGCTGTTAAGCCGCAAGCGGCGGTGAGCCGCGGCATAGCCGCTGACATAGAGCTGTTTGAGATCGGCCAGTTGGGCCGGCCAGCGCCCGGGAGCCGGCGGCTGATCGCCCTTGCCCATGCGCCGCAGCTCGATCAGCAGGTCCTCACGGGCGGCGGCTAGCTCCGCGCGCAACCCATCGCCCGCGGGCAGGTAGGGCGTGGCGGCCGCCAGGTAGCTGGTGGCATCCTGCAGCTCGCCCAACAGCGCCAATAGCCGGTCAACGCGGGCCATGACCTCCAGGCCGCCGCGGGCGTCGGCGATATCGTCCATGGAGACGCGCAGGTTGCGCAGCTTGCCCACGGTGTTGAACGGCTGCAAGGCATCCAGCAGCTTTTTCACGGCGCGCACATGGGGCAGCACGTCGAGCTTGCTCCAGGCGACCTGGGGGGCCGCGCCGGTGACCTCGCCCCGGTCGGTGGTGACGAGCACATCGGTGAACAACGACTCGTTCCACAGGCGCAGGCCCTGGTTGAGGCGGTGCTCCATGCTTGCTACACGTTCCAGGCCCTGCTTGACCGAGGTCTGCAGGGAGCGTACGGCCTCTTCGCGTGTGTTCTCGTCGCGGATCAGACCGGGGGCCAGGCCCAGAGTGGCAAACACCTCGCCCCACAAACCCAGTGGGACAGATGGCGTGGCGCCATAGTGGCGCCAGTGGCCGAGGTCGCTCATGTTCAGCGTGGCGAGCCGGTCCAGAGATCCGGCGTTGATGCGCTGGCCGGCCAGACTGATCTCGATGTCTCCGCTGTGGACGAGCGCCGCCAGCACCACGGCCACCCACTCGGGCTCGAGGGCAAAGCGGAGGTCCTTTTCCACGGGCCGATCCACGCCGCCGGCGACCGTCTGGATGACCTCGCTGCGGTTGACCACCTGGCCCTCGGGTTTGGCCTGCAAAAGCGCCAGCAGATGGCGCGCATAGGGCGAGTCGTAGGGGCGCAAGGCGTCGCCGGCGCCCAGCAGCCCCAGGCCATCCAGCACGGCGTTGGCCAGGGCGGTGCGACGCAGGCCGGCGATGCCTCTGACGGCTTGTAGGGCCGTGGCCTCGCGGGCCTGCTCGGTGATGTTGGCCGTCGCTGCGGCAAAGGTGGGATAGCCCGGGTAGCGCTCGACAAAGCAGGGCCCCAGCAGGTGCGCCGCGATCAGGCTGAACAGCTCCTGGGTGTTCTCGCTGGCGGTAGCGCGCAGCTCACCCAGCACTTGCTGCGCGGGCCGTTTGGCGCCTTCGTGGGTGACCCGCAGGTGGGGCACCAGGTTGTCGTGCAGCCAGACCACCAGCTGCCTGAGCGCTTGCTCGGCGATGCTGGCAAAGGCCGTACGCTGCTGCACCGAGCTGAGAGAGAGGTCGCGCGCGGCGGCATAGCGGCGCACCAGGTCCTCAAAAGCCTGGCCAGCCCCCTCGATGCTGAACAGCACCTCGTCTTCCAGCTCCTCGTCGTTGAACTCGCCTGGTTGGAAGGGCGGCAGCAGGTAGACGTAAAAGTCACGCGGGGGCTGTGCCGTCGTCCGTTCGCAGGGCAGTCCCATGAAGAGATAGCCGGGCCGGGTCACGCGACGCTCGCTCCAGGGCAGCTCGTAGAACCAGATGGGCCGATCCACGACATACGTGCCGCTGGAGAGGCCGAGCACCTGGCTCATCGCGTCGCGGAAATAGCGATTGAGGGTATCGGCGCTCAGCGTTGCGGCCCGCTCTCTGACGAGAAAGTCCACGTCAGGGCCCTCGCCCAGCGTCATATAGTACTGGCCATTATCGGCGTTCATGGCCAGATACTGGCCGTGGGCCGTGGTCATGATGGCCTGCAGCGCCACCTTGATCTGGCCCTCAAGGAATTGGGCATCGCGCTCTGGAATCTGCTGATAGAGGAAGAGCCGGTCACGCAAGGCCTGGGCCGTCAGACCCACTGGCGCTTCGATGTCGTCCGTCGTCAAACGGTGGACGGCCAGACCGTGCACAATGCGTAGCGCGAGATCAAGCAGCGCCGGCCGCGTGTAGCCCTGCCGGACGAGGTTTTCGAGCACGCCGCCCTTGTCGAGCACCCGCGCCACCTGAGGCACGGTGCGCAACTGGGCGTCGCGCAACACCTGCCAGTAATGGTCAAAGGAGATGACGCCGGGCCGATCCGAGGGCACCTCGTCCTCAAGACGCTCCGCCATGGCCCGCGAAAAGGTTTGTAGCACCTGGCGCTTTTCCGCGATGAACATGGCCTCAAAAGTCTCGATATAGGCGGGATGGATGGGGAACAGGCTGGCGAACTCGGCCATTCTCTCGGTCAGCCCTTCGTAGAGCGGCTCAAAAGGCCGTAAATGGTCGCGTATCCAGGCGATCTGGGTGTCGGTCTTTTTCAGGAGGCGGTTGGCGATGACAAAGGCGATGTCATCACGGGCGATCAGCACCTGTTCAAAGCGGTCACGCACGCGGTTGAGCTGATTGGACACGAATCGAAACCGCGGGTTGTCAAAGAGCATCTCCTGGAGGCCACCGATGAAGCGGAAAGGCGTCAAGGCGCTGACCTCGCCCAGTTCCCGCAAAAAGCCCAGGTCCAGGATAAGCTCCATCTCATTGCGGCTGCCAAGATAGTCCAGCAGCTCATCCACTACCAGCAGGACGCCCTGATCAGGATAGCGCTGGCGGAACTGGGCCACCGCGGCGATGACGGCATCCTTGTTGTTGCCCACCTCTTCGGCGGCCGGGAAATCGTAAGGCGTGCCCCAGCGTGCTAGCGCCGAGGCCAGCTCGTCCAAGAGAATGTCACGCAGGCTGCGCCGCACGGCGCCGATTTCGACACGCGCGACATGATAGCGCCCGGCGATGGCCTTGGCGGCGTCAGCGACCTCTGTGTTGGTCAAGTCAGAGACAAGGTCGCCATGCTCGGCGACGCCAGCGAGCACCGACATGAGGTGCGACTTGCCGGTGCCATAGTTACCGATGATCAGCACGCCCTTGGCGTCGAGAGGCCGATCAAGATCGAGCTGGGGGATGATGACGCTGGCCAGCCGGTCGGCCATGCGCTCAGAGATCACATAACTGCGAACCAAGTCACGGGCCTTGTCATGAGCGTCTGCCTGTCGCAGCTGGATGATGGTGTCGATGGGGTCGAACTGGACGAGATCACGGTACTTCATGGCTTGTCTCCCAACTGGACGATGCGGGCGCGCGGCTCATGCCAGGTTCGGAAATGGCTGTGTTCAGGCACAGCGTAGGTCAGTGTATGGCCATCCCACGTTCCTGGCCAGTAGACGACCAGCCTGCGATGTTCAGAAAGGCGCTGCAGCAGGGCGAGGGGATCAAGGGCCAGGGAAGGCTCGAAGAGGAGGGAGATGTCGGTGAAGTAGAGGCGTTCAGAACCAGCTTGGGCAACGGCTGCGCCCAGATGATCCGCTACCATGGCTCCCGTCAGTGCGCCACCACCGCACTGTGCAAGCTTGGCCAGTAAGCGGCTGACTGACAGGCTGGGAGACGGCGCCTGCGGCAAGGCGAGCTCTGTGCCAAAGACCTCAAGGATCAGGCGGATATCTGGCTGAGGTGACTCCATGACCCTCCACGTACGAGCGATCTACGTTGATGCAAAGTATAGAGAGTGAAGGGCGAGGGCACAAGGGGCGGCGGCTCTCCGAGCTGGATGCATCGCGTGATCAATCGTTGGGGATGACCTCAGATTCTAGATCAGTCTGTGCCCAGGGTGGTGCGAACAGCGCCGGCTTTGGCTAGTGCTGCCGCCATTCCAGCGCTCCTTGTGCTTGCAGAGCGGTCTGTGGCTTTGAGCGAATGGCAAGGCTAGCACAGGACCCGGCCCAGCAGGTCGAGGAGGCGGTCACCCGCGCCCTGGAACACGGTTGTCTGCATTCGGACGGCGTCCTGCTGTGTCTGCGGCAGCTCACCCGCCCCGAACCGTCACTGACGACCTTGGACCTCAGGGGACATCAGCACCTGGGACGTGACATAGCCCCGCCGGATCTACAGCGCTATGAGCAGCTCTTGGTCGCAGGGAGGAGGTGAACATGGACGCCAACCTGCTGCTCGAGAGCTACCTCAAGGAGCTGCGCTTGCCCACCTTTCTGCGCCACTACCGCAAGTTCGGAGAGGATGCCGTCCAGGCAGGACGGGGCTATGATCGTTACCTCCTGGCCCTGGCGGAGCAAGAGAACGCCCAGCGCAAGAACAACCGTTAGGTGCGACTGATCAAAGCCGCCCGCTTCCCCGTGCTCAAAGAACTGGCCGACTTTGACTTTGCGTGCGTGCCCAGTCTCAACAAACAGCGGGTGCTCGACCTAGCCCAGGGCGGCTACATCCGCCAGGCAGAGCCCCTCCTGATGGTGGGCAACCCGGGCCTGGGCAAGACCCATCTCGCCCTCGGCTTGGCCCTCGCCGCCTGTGGCCAGGACTACAAGGTGCGCTTCTACAACGCCGCTGCTTTGGTCAACGAACTGCTGCAGGCCGAGGATGAGCACCGCGTGCCCAAGCTACTCAATGGCGCCCTCAGGCAGCAGCTGATCGTCCTGGACGAGCTGGGGTTCATCCCCTTCTCGGCCACCGGCGCCCATCTGATTTTCCAATTCCGCTCGACCCTCTACCAGAGGGTGTCCTTGATCATCACCACCAACCTGCGCTTCGCCGACTGGAACCAGGTCTTTGGCGACGAGCGCCTCACGGCCGCCTTGCTCGACCGCTTGACCCACAAGGCCCACATCCTGGAGTTCAGGGGCGCCGAGTCCTATCGCTTCCGTGAGCGACTGCAGCGTGAGCGAGAGGAGGGTGTCCAGGCCTGACTGTATCGTTGGAGCTGGCCAGCCTTAGGGCTGCTGTCAGGTGGTTCCCTTTTGGATCATCAAATGGTTCCCTTTTCGATTGACAAAAACACTTGCATGGGCGCAGAGAGAGATGCGAATCAGATCAGACCGAATACCGCTCTCGGAAATCGACCCCCGGTGCCACAAACCTGGCTGTTCGCTAGAGTCGTTCCAAGCTCCGGGACCCGACGTAGCGAGTGGCCCAGGCGTTGCGGGCTGATCACACAAGCGGAACTCGGAGATGGTCCACTACGGCGCACTCGCCCTCATCACTCCTCCTGCCAGCTCTTGGTCGCGATGGGGCCCGCCGAGCAGTGCCAGAGCTACGGCGGCACGGCGCATCTCGCTTTGATAGGCAGTACGCTGTACTCTGTGCTGGCCACAATAGTAGTCTGGCTCGCGGGGAACCGTCGTGGCGGTCATGCGGTTCCTAGTCTCAATATCGCGGGCAGCCATCTGCCCGCTGAGCCAGGACACATTGGCCCGACATCACCATGAGAGTCGGCCGCGAAACAGGCCAAGCACCCAACGCGATAGGTGCTTCTGCGGCATGCTTCGCAGCCGACTGTACGATGCTCAGATCAGAATGCAAAACGGATGCAGCCCGCCATTCGCGGACTAGCCGATCAAGCTTCTGGCGAACTCAACGTCCCGCTTGACGTCGTCCAGTGTCTCCTTTACCAGCCGGATTTCCAGGATGAAGGTATCCACCCCGGTGTCCAGGGCCGCGCGGATCGATTCCTCGGCTCGGCAGGTGCCTTCGCCTAGCCGCGTGGGACCCTCAGAGTTGGTGTCGTTGAGGTGCAGCGCACAGACGCGGCCCTCGTACTTTTTGATCCAGTCGGGCAGGGCAACGCCGCGTTGGGGAAGGAACTGGCCGATATGGAACTGGGCCTGGAGGTCCGCCATGTTGTCCAGCAGATGCTCCATCACGTAGCGATCGCCCAGCTTGACCAATTCCATGTGGTGGTTGTGGTAACCCAGCGAGAGCCCGTCTTGCTTCATCCGGGCGGCCATCTCCCTGAACTTGGGGAGGAGCGCCAGCCACTCGTCAAGGGTATCCGCCTTGGCGAATGGGACGACCCAGGTGTGCGAACCAAAGTCCAGCAAGAGATCCTTCCACTCTTCGTAGCGGTTGTCATAATCGGCCACGCTGAGATGCCCACAGGCGAGCTTCATGCCGGCTTCCGCTAGGAGCTGGCGCAGACCGGCAATGGAGACCGGTGCGCCCGGATCGTTAGGGACAGCGCCGCCCCAGACCTCGATCGTATCGATGCCCAGGGACTTGACCGCCTCAAAGGCGGCCCCATAGCCTCCCTCGAACTCCCTCAGAGTGTAGAGCTGAAACCCGAGTGTGTTCGTCATCGCAATACCTTCCCTTCGTGTGGTTGCAGAGACCCGTTGTCGTCGATCGGCGGTGGCCGTCACCAGTGTGCGTTGTCGCTCGTGTCGAGCAGGTGCTTTACGGCGATTCGACCAGCCGTCGTGTAGGGACATGCGCCAGTGTAGTGCTATCCATGGCGTCCGTCCAGCCGGCGCGGAAATGGAGTTGGCGCCAAAAGGTCTCGTCCCATCCCACGGTGGGGAGGCGGGATCGGTCGGCAATGCGGTCAAGGGCAAGCATGCTCAGAGACATAACCAAAAGTTGTGGAATGGTGGAGGCAGAAAGGCGGCGTATCCTGGGAGTTGGACTGACTCCGCTACCCCGGTTGAAGGCCGGAGGAAGGATACGCCATGTACGAGTATATCACAGATGTGGCGGATGGTCCGTCGCCCGAAGTCAGGCAGAGCCTGGACGAGCTGGCGCGGGATGGGGCGCGACGCATGATCGAGGCTGCGCTGCAGCGGGAGGTGGAGCAGTACCTGGAGCGGCTGCGGGGCGAGGGGGACGAAGGTGGGCGTGCTTTGGCGGTGCGTAACGGCAGGGCACAGGAGCGCAAAGTGACGTTGGGGGCGGGCACGATCGCCATCCGAGCGCCCCGGGTGCATGACCGTCGACCGAGGCAGCGTTTCAGGAGCGAGATCCTGCCGCCTTACATGCGCCGCTCCCCCGCCGTGGATGAGGCCCTACCTGCGCTCTATCTGCGAGGGCTCTCTACAGGGGACTTTGGGGAGGGGCTGGCCGCCTTGGTGGGGCCAGAGGGGGCCGCTGTGTCGGCGACGACCATCACGTGCCTGCTGCAGAGCTGGCAGGAGGAATACCTCACCTGGAGAGAGCGTTCGTTGGCGGGGGCAGACTATGTCTACGTCTGGGCGGACGGGCTGTACTTCAACGTACGCCTGGAGGAAGACCGCCTGGCCTGTCTGGTGCTCATCGGCGTGCGAAGCGACGGCAAGAAAGAGGTCATCGCCATTGAAGATGGCTATCGGGAATCGAGCGAGTCCTGGGCCAGCCTGCTGCGCGATCTGAAGAGGCGGGGGATGCCCGGGCCAGTTTTGGCGGTAGGGGATGGGGCGTTGGGCTTTTGGGCCGCACTGCGCCAGGTGTACCCCGTGGTGCGGGAGCAGCGGTGCTGGGTGCACAAGATTGCCAACGTGCTGGACAAGTTGCCCCAATGTTTGCAGGCGCGGGCAAAGGAGAGGCTACACGAGATCATGGCAGCGCCGGACCGCAAGAGCGCCCAAGAGGATCTGGGACGCTTTGCCGACGAGTACGAGGCCAAGTATCCCAAAGCCACGGCGTGCCTGATGAGGGACGCCGAGACCTTGCTGACCTTCTTTGACTTTCCGGCGGAGCATTGGCGTCACTTGCGGACTACCAACCCCATCGAGTCGCCGTTCGCTGGCGTGAAGACGCGGACGCGGCAGACCAAGGGGGCAGGCTCGCGTCGGGCAGGGCTGGCCATGGCCTTCAAGCTGGCCTTGGCGGGCGAGGGCCGCTGGCACAAGGTCACCGCGCCACACTTGGTGGCTCTGGTGCGAGCTGGAGTTCGCTACCAGGACGGTGTCTGTGCCTCCATGGTCGAAGAGCCTGAGCAGCACGTAGGAGGGCTACCTGAAGGGATCGCCGCCTGAGATGGCCTCATCCACAACATTTGGAGATATCTCCGCCCCTGGTAAACACCAGGCGATCATGGGTGGTAAACACCGGGCGATCACGAGTGGTAAACACCCCCGATCAGCCCTGGTAAACAGTAGGCCGATCAATGACAGCAGTTTGGTCAGTTTCTGAATGATGTCTATATGCACAAGCGCATCCACTCGGCGCTGGGCTATCTGACACCAGTAGAGTTCGCGCTACAATGGCAGCAGACCGAGATGGCCGCCGAGATCATCCCCTAAAGATTGGCCGTTTAATGGCCAACTTTTGGGGGCCACTACAAGCTGAAGTGACCCCAAAAGTTGGACACCCATGAAAGTCGGGTATGATGCCCGAACGGAGGGGTTCCATGCCAGCACATCGGAGGTCCACAGGGGACTTCCACACCCAGGTGTGCTCGAAATCAAGTGGTGGTTAAGGGCTGGGCAGAGCTCGCGCGCGTGCATCGGCTCGAGGCGGAGCGGATCGCTCGCAGTTGGCGGCACTTCCTAGAGCACCTGGTCAGCCTACCGGCGTCGCAAGACCCCGATGCTGCCTCCGGCGCGCGGGCCGATTGCAGACCGTAGATAGCAGTCCTGCTTGGCGACGACCCCGGCGCATTCGCTCGGTGTCGGGCTACCTGACAACGGCGCAGTTTGCGCTACAATGCCCCCAGACTGAGATGGCCACCGAGGCCGTCCCGATCGGCTGATCATGGCATGTCCAGCTTTCGGGTCACCAGAGGTTGCCAGAGAATGCCCTGCGCTCGCGCCCAGCCGTGCCTCGTCAGTCGGCAGATCCTGATCGCATGCTAACTGTGTCCGGTTGAGGACACCCAGCACCACAAGGATGACGAAATGAGCCTCTGTTCATGGACTAGCTCCTCGCGGGTACGTCACTTTCCGTCGACACCTCCTCGGAGTCCACAGGCTCTGGAGATAGATGCGGCGCTGAATGAGCGGTTTAGCTTTCAGATAGCGGCACATACGGACGCTGTAGAAAGGCTGACCGTTCGCGTCGAGGTGACCGGGCCAGACGGATGGACTATACGCGTCCGTCGGGTGGGGTATGTGCCGGTGCGACACCGCAATACGCCCGTCGAGCCAGACAGGCTGGATGCGGAGTGCCGGGGCCTGATCCCCGGCTTTGTGCCGGATCCGCTCTTCCCCGAAGACAGGCTTATCTTGCCCCGCGATGAGACTCACGCTTTTTGGATCACCGTCCAGCCATCGCCAGACGTCAGCGCGGGCGCGTACCAGCTGCGGGCACTGATTAGCAGCGACGCAGCCGACAGCGCTGAGCATCGCGTGGATGTGCGCCTTCATGACGTCCGCATCGCGGCGCGCCGCGGCTTTTTCGCCACCAACTGGTTCTATGCGGATGCGCTGATCGACTGGTACCAGACGGACCTGTTTGACGAGCGCCTTTGGACGCTGCTCGCAGCCTATATTCAGAATGTGGTCGCGCACGGCCAGGACACGCTCTATGTGCCGGTATTCACGCCGCCGCTGGATGGCGTCAAACGGCCGACCCAACTGCTGGGCGTGCATCGTCGCGGGCTGGACGAATACGAATTCGATTGGCAGGACGTGCGCCGGTACGTACGGCTGGCCAGCTCGCTGGGTGTCAGCCACTTCGAGTGGTGTCATCTGTTCACCCAGTGGGGCGCAGCGCACCCGGTGCGGGTCTATGAGGGCCAGGGTCAGGATGAGCAACTGCTGTGGGATCCCGACATCGCGGGCACAGCACCCGCCTACCGTCGGTTCCTTGAGCAGTTCCTGCCCGAGTTGCGGCGCTTTTTGGTAGACGAGCAGGTTGAGGCCTGCTCGTTGTTCCACGTATCTGACGAACCGCATGGTGACCAGCACCTGCTCAACTACCAGGCTGCGCGCGAGATGCTGCGGGAGCTGGCACCCTGGATGAAGGTCATGGATGCGCTGTCAGACATCTCTTTCGCACGCCACGGACTCGTGGACCTGCCTCTGCCCTCCATTCGGACGGCCCTCGATTTCGTAGATGAGGACATTCCCTGCGGGGTGTACTATTGCGTGGGGCCGAGGGGCGCGTGGCTCAATCGCCTGCTTGACACTCCGCTGCCCAAGATTGGCATGCATGGCTTTCTCTTCTATCGGTGGCCGTTCATCGGCAGTCTGCACTGGGGCTACAATTACTGGTATCACGAGTTGACGCGCGAGTTGATCGACCCCTTCACGGTGCAGGACTCTTTGCATTGGGAGAAGGGCTGGGTGTATGGCGACTCGTTCGTCGTCTACCCCGGCCCGGATGGGCCGATTGACTCGCTGCGCTGGGAAGTGATTGCCGAGGGGTTGCAGGACTATGCTCTGCTGCAGACCCTAGGCGTGGCGCGCGATGATGAACTGCTACGGCCTATCCGGAGCTTTACGGACTTTCCCAAGACAGCGGACTGGCGCGTCGATGCCAGAGCCCAGCTCTTTGCCAGGGCAGACCGCTAGCACGCTCGCGTGGCATCGCTCCGACGACTTGGCTTCGCGCGGGCAGATCCGACTGAGCGCAGCTCGGGCCTACTGGCAGAATGAGGTGGAACTGAGTGGGCTCGACCAGGGAACCTTCTCACTGGTGCCGGATCGCCGTACACGAGGTCTCACGTCCCGGCACGTCGGATCCCGATTCGGATGTGGGCTGAGGTGCCACCGGCCGCCCGCCGGCGACGCCCTCGGGCGCAAGGCCTCGTGCCCGTGTTCCCATCGTCTACGGCAGTGACAAGGTAGCGAGGTAGCGCGGCAGACGGCGCGCGCCTGTGCGTTGCTCAAAGGCGTATGCCAGACGGATCAGCAAGGGCTCGCTGAAGGCGCCGCCCATAAAGGCCAGCCCGAGAGGCAGGCCGAAGGCCTCTCCGGCCGGTACGGTGAGGAGTGGATAGCCGGCGCGCGCCGCTGGCGAGGTGCATCCCCCACCGCCGCGATTGCCGTTCAAGAGGTCGGTGACGCATGCGGGCCGACCCGCTGGGGCGATCAAGGCGTCGAGCTGGCGCTCGTGCAGCAAGTCGTCGATCCGCGCGCGCATGGCGTCGCGGCTGCGGGCCAGCGCCTCCAGGTAGGCGGGATCGTCGAGACCCGCGCTGCCCTCGGCTCGCAGGAACACATCCTGCCCAAAGTAGGGCAGTTCCTGGTCGGCATGAGCCTCGTTGAAGGCGATCACGTCCGCCAGGGTGCGCAACGGCTCGGAGTCGCCCGGGCTGGGCAGGCGCGTGCGCAGGTAGGCCGCCAGGGCTGCCTTGAACTCAACCAGGAGCACGGTCAACTCGTCATCGCCCTCCGTGTGCTCACCGTGAGTGAGGCTGACGGGATCCACCAACTCGGCGCCCATCTCGCTCAGTTGGGCCAGGTTCTGCCCAAAGACGGCGTCCACCTGCTGGTTGTACCCAGCCATGCCCCGATCACGTAGCACGCCGAGCCGAGCGCCGGCCAGCCCAGCGGGATCAAGGAACCGGGTATAGTCCAGATGAGAGCGCCCGGCGCTGGCGTCAGTGGCGCGATCGCGCTCGTCGACGCCGACCAGCGCGCCCAAGACGGCGGCCGCGTCGGCCACGCAGCGGGCGTGCACCCCGACGGTGTCTTGCGTGGGCGAGATGGGGATAACGCCCGCGCGGCTGGTGAGGCCCACCGTTGGCTTGAGGCCGACGACGCCGCACGCCGCTGATGGCGAGATGATGGAGCCGTCCGTCTCGGTGCCCAGCGCGGCGACGCATAAGCTGGCCGCCACCGCCACCGCCGAGCCCGCACTGGACCCGCTCGGGTTGCGATCCAACACATAGGGATTGCGGGTCTGCCCGCCGCGGCCGCTCCACCCGCTGGAGGAGCGAGTGGACCGGAAATTGGCCCATTCGCTCAGGTTGGTCTTGCCGAGAATCACGGCGCCGGCCTGGCGCAACCTGGCGGCGACGGTGGCATCCTGTGCCGGGCGCGAGTCCAGCAGCGCCAGGGAGCCCGCCGTCGTGTTCAGGCGATCCGCGGTGTCGATGTTGTCTTTGAGCAGGATGGGCAGGCCGTGCAACGGGCCGCGGGATGCTCCCGAGGCGCGCTCGCGGTCCAGCGCCTCGGCAATCGCCAGGGCCTCCGGGTTGGTCTCCAGCACGGCGCGCAGACAGGGACCGGCCTGGTCAATCGCGGCAAGGCGAGCGAGGCACGCCTCTACCAGGCGCCGCGAAGTGACCGCACCTGACGCCTGAGCGACCTGAAGCTGGGCGACAGAGGCCTCGAACAGTTCCGGACCGATGGAGTCATAGACATCGTCTGACGGCATAGGCATGGGTTCCACCCCCCAACAGCGGCGATCGTGTGCTCTTGACTAGAAGGATTGTGAGCGGAGATAGCCAGCGCGTCAATCCAGGCGTCGGCTTCTGCGCCCGACGTCTGCTACTGGGCTGAGGCGATGTCGAACTCTGCAGATCCGAGATTGAACCTTGCCTCAACGACTCTGCGGCTGCAGCCGTGGATCTGTCGAGTTCGCGGCAGGTCAAAAGCGCACTTCGGCAGTTCCTCGTGTCGATTCGTCGCAAGCTGGCAGCGGAGGGCGTAGGATGGGCTCAACGACGCGCTCACCCTGTACGCGCAGGTGGCTTGTTTGCCGGGCAGCCGATCTATGAAGCATGATGATGCCAGCGAGCCTTTCGCCGATAGGAGATCAGATGGGCGATAGTGAACAGGCGTTATCCAGAAATATCGCTGGCCTACAGGCGGAATCGGTGACCGTGCTGGCCTCGCTGACGGGGCTAGTGGCATATGTCTGGTTTCTGGCCCTGTGCTGGCCAAGCGAGGGGAGCGCGGCGCCGTTGTCAGCCTGGATCGGGAGTGTCGTGTTGGCAGTCGCCTCGACGACAAGCTTGTGGCTGCGACAGCGTCAGCCCCTCGCTGCGGCCGTGGTACTGGTTACCGCGAGTCTGTGCTCGGTGTGTGGCGTCATGTTGGCGACGCACAGGCCAGAAATGGCGCATTTGTTCCTTGTTCCGGTGATATTCGCCAGTGTCCTGCTGGGCCAGAGCGCCGTATCTGCAACGGTCGGAATCGCCTGTCTATCGGCGGGGCTGATAGGCGTACGGGTGCTGGGCCTTCATGTGACTTCGTTCGAGATCGGATTCCCGATCATAGTGCTGATCGCCATCAGCATCTCGATGTGGCTGGCGTCGCGCAATCTGTATACAGCCCTTACCTGGGCATTCAATGGTTATGAATTCGCCCATGCCAACGAGCGCCTCGCGCAGGAGCGCCAGGCTGAGCTGCGCAGCGCGCTCAAGTCGCTGGACGAGGCGACCTACCGCCTCGAAAGGGCCAGCAATGTGCTCGAACTGGCTCGCGACCAGGCAGAGGAAGCTCGTAGGCACAAACAGCAGTTTGCACAGACGATCAGCCACGAACTGCGCACGCCACTCAACCTGGTGGTCAGCTTTGCCGATCTGATGGCACAGGCGCCCGAGTTCTACGGCCAGCCGCTGCCACCCGCCTACGCACGGGACCTTGGCATTATCTACCGCAATGCCCGTCACCTGCAGTCGTTGGTCAATGATGTTCTCGATCTTGCGCGTATTGACGCAGCCCAGATGAGCATCGTGCCTGGCGACGCTGACCCAGCCAGTCTAGTGCAAGAGTCCGTCAATGCCGTACGCAGCCTGGTCGAGTCACGTGGGTTGACGCTGCAGACTGACATCGAGCCTAACTTGCCGTTGCTGTGGGTGGATGCAGGTCGCATTAGGCAGGTGCTCATCAACCTGCTCACCAACGCGGCCCGATTCACCATGCATGGCTCTGTGCACGTCAAGGCGTTTCGACACGGAGACGAGGTGCGTTTCTCCGTGGCGGACACGGGCGTTGGCATTGCGCCCGAGCAGATTCCCCACGTGTTTGAGGAGTTTGGTATGGTTGACGGAAGCGCTACCAGACGCCAGGGAGGCGCAGGGCTCGGTCTGGCCATCAGCGAGCGTTTTGTGCGGCTGCACACGGGTAGAATCTGGGTCGAGAGCGCTTTGGCACGTGGTAGCACCTTTACTTTCAGCCTGCCCTGTGGACGTCGCGATCCGCTCTCAGATCCGGTGGCCTATTCATTGCTGTCTGCGGACGCGACAACTCACGATAGCCAGCAGGACGATGCCGTATTGCTGGCCGTGACTCGGAGCCCAGCCGCAGCGACGCTACTGACCCGCTATCTGCGTGGCTGGAGAACCGTGGTCGTGGCTGACCTGGCTCAAGCGCAGGAAGTGGCCCGCAGACTGCTCCCGCAAGGTATCTTGGTGGACACGTCGAGCGAGACTGTTACGCCAGAGAGTCTGGCCTCCTACGCACAGTCCTGGGGGGTGCCCGCCACGCCATTCCTCGCATGCCCGCTGCCAGGCGAAGAGCCTGCGCGAATCAGGTTAGCGGTGGACGGCTACCTCGTCAAACCGATCTCGCGAGAGAGCTTGTGGGAGGCCTTGCGTCAATTCGGTGACGAAGTGGACAAGATTCTGGTGGTGGACGACGACCATGACTTTGTGCGGCTACTGGGGCGTCTGCTGGATAGCCCGGTTCGCCGGTACCAGGTGGTCAAGGCGTATGATGCGCGCGAGTGCCTGGAAATGGCCATACGCCACCGCCCCGACCTGGTGCTACTTGACCTTGCCCTGCCTGATGCGGCCGGCATGCAGGTGATCGCAGCTCTACGCGGTCGCTTCGAGGCTTCGCAGATGCGCATCGTAGTCGTTTCGGCACAAGATCAGGTGGACGGCCTGCGGTCGCTGCCGGGGGCCTTGCTGATGATCAAAGCAGACGGCTTTATGTCGGGGCAGCTGGTGGAGTGGATCCAAAACTCGTTGGCGGCCTCGACGCGAGCTTTCTCTGCTCTGCAGGTCAGAGCAGCGCACGAGCATGGTGTCCACGAAGACCGCGAGGCAGAGATGGAGATCTAGGGCGAATCAAGCGCTGTCAGCACTGCCAGAAGCTCGTCTTCTTTGACGGGCTTTTCCAAGAAGGCCGTCGCCCCAAGGGACAGCGCCAACTCCTTCTGACGCAACACACTGCACACTATTACCGGAATATCACGCGTCGTGGGCCGCTGCAGCAAAGCTTTGAGCAGGTCCCAGCCATCGCGGTCCGGCATCATCAGATCCACCGTCATGGCAAAAGGGTGCATCTGCTCGGCAAGCTCGAGGGCGCGATCGGCGCTTGGCGCGCTGGCCACTTCATAGCCGCGTGGAACGAGGTACCGTCGAATCAGTTCGATGATAAGCTCATTGTCGTCGACGACTAACACCTGATTATGCGCCGCGCTCGTCAGCTCAAGGTCAAAGCCAACAACAGTTCTCTCTACCACGAATGTCAGGTTCACTTGGGCCGCGCGCGCCAGTTCTGCGAACTCATCCAGGCGATTCAGGTCTGGGGAACCGAGTGAGGGGCGCTCAGTCTGCTCCGAGTCGACTCTCAGGCTCAAAGGTATGTGGTCGCCACTCTCGCGGGCGAAGAAGTGGATGGAGGCTCGCTCCGATCGCTCGATGAGATAGCCCAGTAGGCCCAGCAGCAGCTGCCGCAGCAGATTCTGGTCATGGGCGTATCGTGGCAGGGATACCGGGATGTCTTGGCGCACCACGAGCCGCCGTTCTGTCAGGAGGTCGCCAAGAACCGAGATAACACCGGAAACTGTCTCACTGAGATTGGCATAGCGGCTGATGTTGGCCAGACGAGCGGCCTCCAGACGCATCATTTCGAGCCTGCTCAGGCGTGTGTCGGCCTCAGCCGATGGCATAGGCTCTGGGGGACGCGCGTTTGACACATGGTATCGATCCCAAAGCACGTCGGCCATCGCCGTGATAGCGGCATGCTGCTCCCGGTAATAGTGCCGCACTCCGATGCCGATTTCGTCGGCTACTTCCTGTGGTTCGCTGCCATCCAGATACCGCATGACCATGATACGGTGGCGACGCCATTCGCGCGAGAACACCGGAGCGTCTGGGCCAGGATCGAGTTCGGCGACCGCCTCAATCAGGGTGTGATGCAATTGCCAGGCGCGATCATGTGGGCGAGCACGCTCATCGGCCACTAACAGATCAACCAGTGGATGCGTGCGCAGATAGACCAGATCATAGAGATGCTCATATGCGCTCTGAACCTGATCAGCTAGAAGCATCGGGCTCCGCCTGCAGCTTTATGTCGCATCATGTCACTGCCACGTCACTCTGGTCGAGACAACACGCGTGCGATCGCACATAATGTCTGTAACAAGTATAGACTCGTATGGGCATTGGGTCTACCCGTGACATGTCACAGCAACCAAATAGTGAAGTGACTGCAAGCTAGGAGGTGCATACCGACGCGAGAAGTTCATGTTGTGCTGCCGGGCGAATTGTGTCAACGTTCGATGTGGCAGAGGTCCAGGAGGATGCAGATGAGAGCCCAGATACATTTTACACGTCGAGACTTTATTCGTTCCGCGGCGCTGGCGTTGGCTGGCACCACGGTGATGGCTTGTGCCCCCAACGCGCCAGCCACTTCAGCCCCCGCCGCCGAACCTGTGGCCCCGGCCGAAGCAACCAAGGCTCCGGCCACTAAGGAGGCTCAAAAGGTTGTCTGGTATGTGCGTGCATCTCCCACTGAGAACCCGTGGCAACGGGATGAGGTGATCCCGGCCTTCAAACAACTCCATCCCGAGATCGACATCGAGTTGATCATGACACCCAGCACCGAGGCCTTTACCAAGCTGCTGGCGATGGACGCCGCAGGCACGACGCCGGATGTATGGGCCAACAACTTTGGCGCCGGCTTTACGGCTGGACTCGGCCTGGAGATGATCCGCCCGCTGAGCGACTACATCGACGTCAGCAGTGACGTGAAAATGGAGAACTTCGGGCCCGTGGTGATCGATCTCTTCTCTCGTGCGGGAAAAGTGTGGGCCATACCGTTCATGACCTGCGGTAGCTTTGTGTTCTACAACAAGGACTTGTTCGACGCCGCAGGTGTTGAGTATCCGTCCTTTGACTGGGATGATAAGGACTGGACTTGGGAGAAGATGGTTGAGCTTGCCGGCAAGCTAACTAAAGATATCGACAAGGGGCCAGAAGCACAGTATGGCCTGCGCATCAGCAACGGGTGGGTGTGGTACCTTGCACAGTGGCTGTGGGGTGTCGCTCCCTATACGCCGGAAGACGACAAGACGGGCTATCCGTGCAAGATTAACCTCACGTCAGAGGAGGCCCTTGCTGGCTATCAAGCTTGCATCGACCTGGTCTACAAGGACAAGGTTGCACCTCCCCCAGCGCAGATCGAGGTCATCTCGGCCGGCGGCAACCCGTTCTTCACGGGTAAGCTGGCAATGGACCTTGGAGGTGGTTGGGGCTTTTGGAGTAGGCGCGACTTCACCGACTTTCGGTTCGGCGCCGCGGCCATACCGTGGCAAGTTTCTAACTCTGGCCCCGTTTGGCCGGATGCCAACATGGTCGGCCGGAGATCCAAGGTGGCCGAGTCTGGCTGGAAGCTGGTCGAGTACATCAGCGGTGGTGAAGGCCTAAGGGGATATGTGCAGGCCACCAATGCTCAGCCTGCCAACAAGTTGTTGTGGGATGAGTGGTACTCCATATTCCAGGAGAAAGTGCCCCTTGAGGAGCTCAAGGCTGGCATGGAAGGCGCCCTAAAGTACGGCAAGCTGGTGTTCTCACATACCATGCCTGACTCTGGCGAGATTGGCACGGTGCTGACCCAGAATCTCGACCCAATGTTCCTTGGCACCAAGGATGTCAGGAACGCGGCCATCGATGCAGAGGCGGCGGTCAATAAGATGCTCGAGAAGAACTGTGGCAAAACGCTCGAGGACGCTGCCAACAGTATCATCGGGAGTCTCTAGAAATCAGCGGCAGAACCCACCCAGTCGATCTCGAGAGGCCGGGTGGGTTCTCGCCTTTCAGAAGGAATCACTGCCAATGACCAGCCCCTCACCTACAAAGCCCAGACACTCCGTTGCCTCTGGTTCGCTCAGGCGACGCGAAGCCACTCTGTTCTATTCGATCGTTGGTGTGTGGTTCTTTGGCTTCCTGCTGTGGACCGCCGGCCCGATGCTCGTCTCGCTCTATCTGAGCCTGACCGCCTTTGACGGCGTGCGGACGCCGGTATTCATAGGGTTAGCCAACTATCTCGAGGTTTTCACCGAGCCGCTCTTCTGGCAATCAGTGCGTGTCACCGCCGCCTATACGTTCCTGTCGGTCCCTCTCGGCATCAGTTTTTCGCTATCAGTGGCGCTGCTGCTCAATCAGAAGATACCTGGCCTGCCCATCTGGCGCACCATTTACTATCTCCCGGCCGTAGTCTCTGGCGTGGCGGTGGCGTTGCTCTGGCAGTGGATCTATCAGCCGGACTTTGGGCTCATCAACGCCACTCTTTACAACCTGTTCAAGATCAAAGGGCCTCTATGGCTCTTTGATACGCGATGGGTGCTGCCGTCGCTCATTATGATGAGCATCTGGGGTGCAGGCAGCAGTATGCTTTTGTACCTGGGCGCCCTGCAGGGTATTCCGACACACCTGTACGAAGCGGCCGAGTTGGATGGGGCGGGTCGCGTCGCCAGGCTGCTGAACGTCACGTTGCCCATGATCACTCCTGTGATTTTCTTCAACCTCATTCTCGGCATTATCGGCTCCTTCCAAACATTCACGTCTGCGTTCATCATGACCAACAAGGGCGGCCCGAACTATGCGTCGTACTTCTTTGTCCTCTACATCTATCAGACGGCTTTCGAGTTCTTCCGACTCGGTAAGGCCTCGGCTCTGGCCTGGATCCTGTTCCTGATCATCAGCCTCTTTACGATGCTGGCTTTCAGGTCGTCGGCATTATGGGTCTACTACGAGTCCGAGAGAAAGGCCTAATGTGTTTACGCAGCGCCTGACAAGTAGCGCAACCGTACATAGAGACAACTCGTCACTCCTCAGGTCAAAGACCTTTCAGCGTCGCCTGAGTATGGTCATCGGCCTGATTGTGGTTAGTATTGGAGCGGCCATCGAGTTGTTTCCGCTTGCCTGGATGGTCAGCACGGCCCTCAAGGACCAGTTTGCCGTACTCAGGTTCCCTCCAGTTTGGATTCCAGATCCTGTTCTGTGGGGAAACTTCAAGACGGCGCTGACCTTCATGCCCTTTGCCCGATACTTTGCCAACACCGGAATCATCACAGGGCTTGCGGTTCTGGGTGATGTCATGTCCGCGTCACTGATCGCCTTTGCCTTTGCGCGGTTGCGTGCGCCGGGACGCAGTTTCTTGTTTGGGCTGCTGCTGAGCACGATGCTTCTACCCTGGCAGGTGACGCTCATCCCAACCTACGTGCTCTTCTCGAAACTGGGCTGGATCAACACGTTCAAGCCAATGATCGTGCCCGCCTACTTTGGCGCGGCGTTCAGCATCTTTTTGCTGCGGCAGTACTATATGACCATTCCCATCGAGTTGGATGAGGCCGCCGTGATTGACGGCGCGAGTCCGCTACGGGTCTATCTGCGCATCATCTTGCCGCTGTCGCGCGCCCCGTTGACGACCGTCGGCGTCTTTACCTTTATGCATTACTGGAACGAGTTCATCAGACCGCTGATCTATATTAGCTCGTATGAAAAGTACACTCTCTCGGTGGCCTTGAGGGGCTTTACGGGCATGTATGGCACCACACGCTGGGACCTGTTGATGGCAGCCTCGCTTGCCGCGGTGCTGCCATGCATCGTGCTGTTCTTTGTCGCTCAGCGCTACTTTATCCAGGGGATCGTGGTCTCGGGCGTGAAAGGGTAGGGCGGTTCGACGTTGTGACTCCATGCGAGTAACGTGCCCGATGGCTTTCCCGACACTTCGCACCGGTATGTATCTTGAGAGGAGCTGGATGAACACCAACGACATACGACACTATCTGCTTTCGAACTCACCTTGGGTGAACCGGGACACGACCGTGGACACTGTAAAGGCAGGCGACCCCACCAGAGAGATCCATACCGTTGGCGTGGGCTGGATGTCGACCATCTATGACCTTCGTGCAGCGCATCAGATGGGCTGCGACCTGTTCATCACGCACGAGCCCACCTTTTGGGAGCACTATGCTCCGGAGCAAAAGCTCCGTGACGTGGATCCCGGGATTGCCAAAGCCAAGTTCCTGGCTGAGACCGGGATGGTCGTGTTGCGCGCGCATGATTCCTGGGACAACTGGCCGGTCCTGGGTATCCGCGACTCTTGGGCGCGTGGCCTGGGATTGACGCAATACCTCGCACAAGATGAGACGCGCTGGCATGCGGTCTATCAGATCCCCGAGACAACTCTCGCCGAGTTTGCGAAGTGTGTCGCCGCGAAGGTGGCGGTGCTGGGCGAGGACAGCGTGCGGGTAATGGGCGATCCTACGATGCGGGTGTCTCGTCCATCGCTGGGTGTGGGATGCGGTGGACCCGACCTGGATATGGTGCGCCTGGGTTCAGATGTGCTTATTGTGTGCTACGACGGGGCGTCATACTGGGCGGCGCGCGAGCGTTTTGCCGAGCTGGGCGTGGCGGTCATCTCTGTAGAGCACGGCACCACCGAGATGTGGGGACTCGAAAGTCTGGCCAAGCATCTGTCGGAAGTGTTCCCGACCCTGACGTTCCACTACTTTGCTGAGCACCCCAAACCTTGGACGGTGTCTGCCTGAGCAAACGATGGACTTGCGTCGCGAGGGGCCGCCTTTTCGCCTGACGGCGCCACGCGACTGCCCTAGTCAGGTAGTGGTGTGCGATGTGGCCGGCCACACGGCGCTGGCCGGCTCAAGGTTAGCGGCTCTCAATAGGCCTTGCGGCGCTGGCGCAGTGGGGGGAGCATCCCGAATGCCTAGAACGACCAGCGTACCGCGCAGGCGTTCGATAGACCTTTGGATCTCGGACGCTCGAAGGGGGCGTTGGCGTCGCCGCGTCACACTCGACTGCTTACGAGCCGGTGGCCTTCGCGATGCCACTCCAGGCCGGTTAGCGGGCGTATAACGTTTCTCAGCGAGTCCGGCTATGCTGGCCAATCGCGACTCGACGTGGCAGCCGAAGACGGGTTTTCATGGGAGGAAGTGGCATGGCAGAGCGACTCGCTGTCGATGGTGGCGTGCCGGTGCGCAGTGCGCCGTTTCCGCGGTGGCCTCAGTGGGACGACGAAGAGCGGACCGCATTGCACCAGGTCCTGGATTCTGGCGAGTGGTGGTCGATGGCGGGAGGACAGGTCACTGCATTCGTACACGAGTTTGCCGAGGCGCACCAAGCCTCACATGGCGTTGGTTGTACAAACGGCAGTGCGGCGCTCGAGATCTGCCTGCGGGCCATGGATATCGAATGGGGAGAGGAGGTGATCACCTCCTCGTATTCGTTCATTGCCACTGCCAACGCGGCGCTGCTCGTGGGTGCGGTGCCTCGCTTTGCCGATGTGCTGCCCGGCACCTGGAATCTTGATCCCAGCCACGTAGAGCAGCTTATCACGCCGCGCACCCGTGCCATCATAGCTGTGCACATCGGTGGCGAGCCCGCGGACATGGACGCCCTTCGGCGTATCGCGGGCCAGCACGGCATTGTCCTTATCGAAGACGCCGCCCAGGCCCATGGTGCCGCCTGGCGTGGCCAACGTGTGGGCGCTATTGGGGACATGGGCACTTTTAGCTTCCAGAGCTCCAAGAATGTCACCGCTGGAGAAGGCGGGATGGTGCTTACCAATAGCGAAGACTGGTACGAGCGCTGTTGGTCGGTTGTGAACGTCGGGCGTAAGCCGGGCGGAGCCTTCTACGATCACGTGGGATTAGCCTCCAACTACCGCCTGACCGAATGGCAGGCCGCAGTGCTGCGCGTACAACTCACGCGCCTATTCGACCTGAATAGGCGTCGGCAGCACAGCGCCGCGTATCTGCGGACCGGCATGGCCGAGATCGAGGGACTCGATATGATCCCTGGTGACCCTCGCGTCACCGACGATGCTTGTCACCTGCTCAGATTACACTATGAGCCTCGCGCGTTTGGCGAGCGTACGACGGCGGACTTCGTGCGGGCCATGAGGGCTGAGGGCGTGCCGATCGGGCGCGGCTATATCGAGCCGTTTGGCAGCCAGGCGATGATTCTTCGTGAGACCGCTAAGATCTGTGGGCGGCTTGGACTGGCCGTGCCCGAGGATGGCCCATGGCCGGTATGCGCCGACATCTGTGAAAATGGCCTGTGGTTGCATCACGCCATGCTGTTGGGGGACGAGGCCGACCTGGACGATATTCTCAGAGCCGCTGCCAAGGTAAAGGCAGCCTGGGCGGGCTGAGAGGTTAGGTCTCAGAATCGCAGGCTGCTTTGCCTCGCACGGAGGCAGTAGCTGCAAAGCAGACTACGCGACTGTTGGCATACCTGGACGCAGGCTGGAGCGCGCCGCGCGCAGACTCCCGCTTGAGATGATCCCGATCTACGGGATCACCCGGGCCCTGCCTGGTACGCGGCCCAGTCTATGGTGCAGTTCAAGCAGTCAGCGCCCGCCGCTGTTGCTGAGGATTGTGGTCTTCAGTGTATGGGGTTTGCGCGAAGCTCTGCTAGGCTCCTAGACTGCCCGCACCCAAGAGCAGGCCGCGGCCAGCGCCAATCTGCGCAGCCGCAAGACTGTCGCCAAGTATCCGCGGCTGAGCGAACTGCCCAGCGGGTTGCACCGGCCGCGGACCCATCGCACCCGACCGAACCCCTTCGCCGCGGACTGGCACACCGTGGAGGAGATGTTGGCGGCAGCGTCGGGGCTCGAGGCGAAGGCGCTATTTGAGTGATTGTGTGAAGCACACCCCGGCAAGTACCAGCAAGGGCAGCTGCGCACCTTTCAGCGGCACGTGATGCAGTGGCGCGCCCTGCATCAGAATCGTATGGCCGTGCTGGATCAGGTTCACCGGCCCGGTGAGGTGCTGCAAAGCGATGGGGTCTGGCTGACCGAGTTGGGGGTCACGCTGCAAGGGGAGCCCCTGGCCCATCTGCTGACCCAATGTGTGCTGCCTTACTCCAACTGGGAGTGGGGGTGCGTGGCGCAGTCAGAGTCCCTGAACGCCCTGCGCCTCGCGCCCCAAAGCACGCTGCAAAAGCTGGGGCACGTGCCCCAGCACCACCAGACGGACAACAGCAGCGCGGCCACCTTTTGGCCAGGGGCCCAGGGTCAGGAGGCTGGCAGCGTTACCCCGACGGCTCCTGCGCGCGAGTATACCGAGGGCTACCCCCATCTGCTGGCGCACTATGCCCTGGCCCCCCGCACCACCCATCGCCAGTCGCCGCAGGAGAACGGAGACGTAGAGTGCAGCAACGGTGGGCTGAAGCGCGCCCTGCAGCAAACCCTGCTCCTGCTGTCACGGCCAACTGTAAACTCCCCAAAATGGCCAACATAAAACTCCCCACTTTGGTCAAGTGGTCGCACGGTCGGCACAATGGCTTGGTTAGCCACAGTGCCGGGGGGTGGGCCACTCATGTTGCCAGTGGAGAGACGTTTCATGATCAAGGAACTGTATCGCAGGGGTGTGAGCATTAGTGAGATCGCGCGTGTGACCGGCCATGATCGCAAGACCATCCGTGGCGTGGTGCGCAGCCCAATCCTGGCCTCGCCGCGGGCCCGCCAGGCCAGGACCAGCAAGCTGGATCCGTTTGTGCCGTACCTGGAAAGGCGCATTGCTGAGGGAGTGCTGAACTGCAACAAGCTGTTGGGAGAACTACGGCCGCAGGGCTACGAGGGGGGCAAGAGCCTGCTCAAGAGTTTTGTGCAGCCCTACCGTGAAGGGCGTCGTGCAGAGGCCACCGTGCGCTTCGAGACCCAACCCGGCGAACAAGCTCAAGTGGATTGGGGCAGCTTTGGGTCCATCGAGCACCATGGTCGACGACGCCGGTTGTATGCCTTTGTGATGACCCTGGGCTGGTCTAGAACCATGTATGTCGAGTTCACCACCTCGATGGACACGGCGACCTGGCTGCGCTGCCACGTACATGCCTGGCACTACTTTGGCGGCGTACCGCGGGTGGTGCTACACGACAATCTCAAGACCGCCGTGCTGGAGCGAAGCGCCGAGGGCCGCGTGCATTGGAACCCGCGTTACCTGGACCTGGCCGACTACTATGGCTTCTCCCTGCGGGCTTGCCAACCCTACCGCGCTCAGACCAAGGGCAAGGTGGAGGCAGGCATCCGCTACCTGCGGGGCAACTTCTGGCCAGGACTGCGCTTTGTCGACCTGAGTGACCTGAACCGACAGTGTCTGGACTGGCTGGATCTCACGGCCAACCAGCGGGTGCACGGCACCACGGGGGAGGTTCCCTTTGAGCGGTTGCCTCACGAGGAGTTGCAGCCGCTGGCAGACAAGCCCGACTATGACACCAGTCTGATCGGCTACCGACGCGCGAGCAAAGATTGCTTCGTGAGCTATGGTAGCAATTACTACTCCGTGCCCTTCGCCTATGTCCGGCAGACACTGCAGGTGAGGGAGACAGAAGAAGGCTATCTAGTGGTGCAGGACGCGCAGGGCGAGGAGATCGCTCGCCATTGCCTGGCGCACGGCTTTCGCCAGCGGGTGGCCATTGCCGCGCACTATGAACAGCTGCGTGCTGCCATACGGCCACCCCGCCGACCGCTGGCCATGCAGACGCCGCTGGCGGCGGACTGGGCCTCGCTGCCCGAGGCGCCCGAGGTCGAGTCTCGGCCCCTCAGTTGGTACGATCACATCCTCGAGGTGGCGCGATGAGCGACGTCGCCTATCTCCGGGTTGCCTCGCACCTGGCGCGGCTCAAGCTGCCCCGCATGGCCGATTGCGTCGATGCTCTCGCCCAAGAGGCGGCCAAACGCGACTGGACTTACCTCGAGTTCCTGGATCAGTTGCTGGACACCGAGGTGTCGGCCCGTTACGAGCGCGATGTGGCCATGAAGACCAAGCTGGCCCACTTTCCCTTCATCAAGACCTTGGAGCAGTTCGACTTTGCCTTCCAGCCAACCGTCAACGAGCGTCAAGTGCGCGAGTTGGCCACGCTCAGCTTTGTCGCCAACGGCGAGAATGTGCTACTCCTGGGGCCGCCGGGCGTGGGCAAGACCCATCTGGCTATTGCTCTGGGCATGACTGCCATCCAGCAGGCGACCAGTGTCTACTTTACCACGATCGTGGATCTGCTCGAGCAACTGCACCGCGATGCGAAAGAAGATCGTTTGGACCACCGGCTCCACACCTTATGCCGACCCAAGCTGCTGATCCTCGATGAAATGGGCTACTTCCCGCTGGACCGCTCCGCGGCGCAGTTCCTGTTCCAGTTGGTCAGTCGTCGCTATGGACGAGGCTCGATCATCCTGACCTCGAACAAGAGCTTTGGTGAGTGGGGCGACATCTTCGCCGACCAGGTGCTGGCTGCCGCCATCCTCGACCGGCTACTACACCACTCGACCACGATGAGCATCCGCGGCCAGAGTTACCGCCTGCGGGAAAAGCGCCGCGCGGGTGTCTTCAGCGAGCAGCCTCAATCCGAGAGGGAGGCGTAGTCAACCAGACGAACATTTGATCTGGGGAGAAGTATCTTGGCCGTTTTGGGGAAAAGTAAGTTGGCCTTGACACTGCGCGGCAGTCGCGACTTTTCCAGCCTCGCCACGTACGAGACCTTTGTGCAGGGGGTGCTGGAGCGGCGTAACCGCTCCCGGCAGGAACGTTTGCGGGAAGAACTGGCGGTGATGCGTCCGGTACGCCGGGACGCGTTGGTGACCCACAGCCACCAACGCGTGCGCGTGAGCCGCAATAGCCTGATCAGCGTGCAGGGCAATGCCTACTCGGTGCCCACCAGCCTCATCGGTCAGTACGTCAATGTGCACATCCACGAATGGCATCTGGAGGTCTACCACCAGACCCAACAGGTGCTCACGCTGCCGCGCCTCAGCGGCCAGCGGCGCCACCACATCAACTACCGCCACCTGATCGACTCCCTGCTGCGCAAACCAGGGGGATTTCGCGATTACCGCTACCGCGACGCCCTTTTCCCCACCCTGGTCTTCCAGCGCGCCTGGGAGCACCTGAATGCAACGTACGCCCCACGCAAGGCGGATCTCATCTACCTGCGGGTGCTGCATCTGGCAGCTCACCAACTGCAGAGCGATGTGGCTGCCGCCCTGGGGGCGCTGTTGGAGGCGGGAGGGCCGTGGGATGACACGCTGGTGGCCCAGCAGCTGCAGCCCACGTTTGCGCCCGTGCCCGCGCTCCCCGCTGTGGCGGTCGATCTGCAGCTCTGCGATGAGCTGCTACGGGAGGGCTCCCATGTCGCTGGAGACGCTACGCGGCCACTGCCGCACGTTGCGCCTGCCCACGGTCGCGGCGGTGTTGGGCGACATCCTGGCCCTGGCCCAGCCGGAGGAGTGGTCGCTGGAGACCCTCTGTTGCATTTGCTGGAGCAGGAACTGGAGGGCCCGGGCGATCGCCGCATCGCCCGCCTGCTCAAGGCTGCGCATTTGCCTGCGGGCAAGACTTTGGAGACCTTCAGCCTACAACGCCTGCCACTGCGGCTGCGTCGCCAACTGACACCACGGCCGAGGGGGAGTTCATCGCCCGGGGCGACAATGTCTTGATCTTTGGCGCCCCTGGCACGGGGAAAACCCACTTGGCGGCGGCCCTCGGCTACGCCTGGATCCAGCGCAACCACAGCGTGCTGTTTACCCCCACCTACCAACTGGTGGGCGCTCTGCTGCGCGCCAAGCGGGACTGCGCTCGAGCGAGAGTTGCGTCACCTCGACCGCTTCGAGGTGGTCATCCTGGACGACCTGGGCTACGTGCAGCAGAGCCGCGAGGAGATGGAGGTGCTGTTCACCTTCTTGGCCGAGCGGTACGAGCGCCGCAGCGTGATGATCACCTCCAACCTGGTCTTCTCCCAGTGGAACCAGATCTTCAAAGATCCCCTCACCACAGCCGCCGCCATCGACCGTGTCGTCCATCACAGTCTAATCATCGAGTTTGGCAAGGAGGTGAAGAACGTACGTGTCGAAGAAGCGGCGCGCCGCAACGGCATTGTGCTGCCGGTCGCCCCAGTGGTTGACCCGTCGCAGTCTGAACAGTGACGCTACGCCATGGGCAATTCTAGTTGTCGCTGATGTCCATTCCTAATTGTCGCTTGACATTGGCTAGCTGTTACTCCGTTTGATGCTCGAAAAGGGAACTATTTGACGACCGAAAAGGGAACCACCTGGCAGCAGCCCGCATTAGGCGACGAGACTTGGCAGTTGCCGCACCGCCATCAGGACATTGCGGCGTCGCGCCGTTCGCGCTGCAGACGCTCACGGAAGCGATACGACTCGGCACCGCTGAACTCCAGGATATGGGCCTTGTGGGTCAGGTGGTCGAGCAAGGCGGCCGTGAGGCGCTCGTCGCCAAAGACCTGGGTCCAGTCGGCGAAGCGCAGGTTGGTGGTGATGACCAATGACACCCTTTGATAGAGGGCCGAGCAGAACTGGAAAATCAGATGGGCGCCGGTGGCCGAGAAGGGGATGAACCCCATCTCGTCCAGGATGATCAGATGCTGCCTGAGGGCGCCGTTGAGCAGTTTGGGCACGCGATGCTCATCCTCCGCCTGAAGCAGTTCGTTGACCAGAGCAGCGGCGTTGTAGAAGCGCACCTTGTAGTCCTGGCGGCAGGCGGCGAGGGCCAAGCCGAGGGCGAGATGGGTCTTGCCCAGGCCCGGGTTGCCCACCATCAGGAGGGGCTCTGCCTGGCGGATGTAGCCGCCCTGGGCTAGGTCGAGCACCCGCTGTTTGTTGAGACTGGGCACGCACGCAAAGTCAAAGTCGGCCAGTTCTTTGAGCACGGGGAAGCGGGCGGCTTTGATCAGTCGCACCTAACGGTTGTTCTTGCGCTGGGCGTTCTCTTGCTCCGCCAGGGCCAGGAGGTAACGATCATAGCCCCGTCCTGCCTGGACGGCATCCTCTCCGAACTTGCGGTAGTGGCGCAGAAAGGTGGGCAAGCGCAGCTCCTTGAGGTAGCTTTCGAGCAGAAGGTTGGCGTCCAAGTTCACCTCCTCCCTGCGACCAAGAGCTGCTCATAGCGCTGTAGATCCGGCGGGGCTATGTCACGTCCCAGGTGCTGGTGTCCCCTGAGGTCCAAGGTCGTCAGTGAGGGTTCGGGGCGGGTGAGCTGCCGCAGACAAAGCAGGACACCATCCGCCTGCAGACAGCCGTGTTCCAGGGCGCGGGTCACCGCCTCCTCGACCTGCTGGGCCGGGTAGTCCTCATGGAGCCGCAGGATGCGGATGAACTCGCGGATCCCCTGACCATCGTTACGTTCCGCCTAGAGCCTGGCCAGCAGGCGCGTCTTTGCCGAGGCCGCGTACAGTGCCAGGTCAGCAGGCCGGAGGCAAGGCGGTCGTCGTCGCATCGCGTTGGCCGTTGGGTTGGGCCTGCGCGTCGACGCGGCCTGCCCCCCTGTTAGTGGCCACTCCTTCTGACGTGCACTAGAATCCGTGGCAGTAAGCTAGCCACCAGGGGAGGAAATACGTGGTCAAGTCACAGGATATCGCGGCCGGCGCGCAGCAACTGGGGCTCGCCAACCTGCCGGTGTGCGTGCACTCGTCGCTGCGCTCCTTTGGCTGGGTCGAGGGTGGGGCCGATGCGGTGATCGATGGCCTGCTGGCGGCGGGCTGCACCCTACTTGCGCCCACCTTCTCGCTGATGTACGCGCTCTCCGGCCCCGACGAGGTCGGCCCTGTCTATACGCCCGACACGCCGGAGATGAACGTGGGGCTGGGAGCCATTCCTGTCGCGCTGTTGCGCCGCCCCGAGCGCGTGCGCAGCAGGCATCCCCTCAACTCTTCTTCCGCAGTGGGGCCGTTGGCCGAAAGGCTGGCCGGCGCGGACGTGTCTGACGCGCTCTACGCCTCTTTTGAGGCGCTGCTGGCGTTGGGTGGGTGGGTGCTGCTGATCGGGGTGCCGCTCAGGAACATGACGCTGATCCATCTGGCGGAGCAGAAGGCGGGACGCCCATTGGTAGACAAGTGGGCCATGGCTGCCGATGGCCATCCCCGGCCGGTCAGGGTAGGGGGCTGTGGGCGCGGCTTTCCGCAGCTAGAGCCCTGGTTGGGGCCTTTGGCGCGCGAGACCTTTGTGGGCGCGAGCCGCTGGCGGGCGTTCCCTGCTGCCGAGACCGTGGCTGCTGCGGCGGCCGCGATTCGCGCCAAGCCCGACGTGACCCACTGCGGTCGCGAGAGTTGCGAGTACTGCAATGCGACGCTGCGAGACCAACTCGCCGGACCGGCCGCCAAGTGAGGACACCGTAGCGAGCGGGCATCACCGGATTCTGCTAGCATAACGCTTGACTCGCTCTTTCCTTTCCCTTGCGCCGAGGGCTAGAGCCTGTCACACTATGGGTACGCTGCGCCTCATCTACTCCGCAGGGGGCCAAATCCATGGATGCCGTGTTGCCAGACGAGATGGGTTACGAGCAAGAGGTCATCGCCGAACTGCACGATCTGCGCCGCGACCAGCTGCCTTCGGTGTTGGCGGTGCTGCTCGCCATCGGATGGTTCTGGTTCTTTTACATTGGCATCCGGCGCCTCGACCTGGCGACTGGCTTTATCATCATAGTGCTGGGTACGAGCGCGACCTATGGCGCCTATCTGCTGCGCGAGCGCCGCTTCCAGCTGGCCTGTTGGTCGGCGCTGTTGGGCCTGACTGGCATGCTGCAACTGGTGGCGATCTCGCACAGTGTACACGAGGTCGCGGTCCGATATCGGGACTACCGCTGATTGCCCGGTGTGTCTGGTGTTTTCGGGCGAAAAGCGGGCGTCGCGCGCCGCTCGTACAGGGTTCCAGCCGTACCGGTTCGGCACGAAGTGAAAATCGTCTTTGCACGATGGCCTTCAGCCTGAACGGAAAAGGGCAGAGTGTGATCAATGGCTAATGCCTACGACCAGCAAAACGTCAAGTTTCCATCTGACCTGCGCGTTCCAGCCCTCCTGGTGATTTGGGTTTGCCTATTTCTGGGCCTCATTCTGGGATTCTGGGTGCAGATTATCGGCAATCCAGGCCTGCTACCATTCTCGCTGATGCTCTATGCGGTCGCATTTGTGAGTTGGTGCCTAAATCGTTTCAGGGGGTGGGCCAGCCGCTGGTTCCTTGTAGTGTCGGCCGTGGGGATCATTCTGCTTGTGCGCGGTCGTCTCACTGCATCCGCGCCCCTGATCCTGGCGTCAATCCCCGTAGCGCTTGCGGCGGCGCTGATCAGCCTGCGGGCTGCCGCGCTTGTTGCCGTAATTCAGACTGCGCTGCTCTTCTATCCCCAGGTGCCCCCAAATACGGGTGAATCCAGCATCGCATTAGTTTCGGTTTGGATCACCTTTGGGCTTATGGTTGCCCTTTATCAACCTATGTATCGCCAGTCCCGGTGGTCCTGGGAGCACTATGACTTGGCGCGAGGAATGCTTGATGAGGCTCGAGACAGTCGAGCCGAACTGGCACAAGCCCTGGAAGATCTGAGTGACGCTAACGCCCAACTCACTAGGCTCAACCGTCTAGCGCACGGTCTCAGAAATGCCGCCGAGGCGGCGCGGCAGGCAAAAGAAGAGTTTGCAGCCAACGTGAGCCACGAGTTGCGAACGCCCCTCAATATGATCGTCGGCTTCTCGGAAATGATTCTTCAATCGCCAGACACCTATGGGAAGATACCTTCGTCCCTGCTCGCCGACCTTGCTGTTATCGAACGCAACGGGCAGCATTTGTCAAGCCTTGTGGATGACGTTCTCGAGCTGAGCCAGATTGACGCAGGTCGAGTTGCACTGGTCAAGGAATTGGTCATGCTTTCCGAGATTCTCGATGCCGCGCTGGAAGCCGTGAGGCCCATGTACGAGGCGAAGCACCTATCCCTGGAGATCGTTGGGCCAAGAAGCGTGACGCTCTCTTGTGACCGCCTGCGGATACGCCAGGTGCTTCTCAATTTGCTGATCAACGCCGGCCGCTTCACGGAGCAGGGAGGAGCGCAAGTTCGTGTCTCCGAGGATGTGAGCCATGTGACTGTCAGCGTTGCCGACACGGGCCCTGGAATAGCCAAAGAAGACCAGTCCAGACTATTCGAGCCTTTTGAGCAACTGGGCGGCACTACCGCTCAGCGTCAAGGTGGGAGTGGGTTGGGCTTGAGCATTAGCAGGGACTTTGTCGAGTTGCACGGCGGAAGGATGTGGATCGACAGCGACCTGGGCCAAGGGGCGACGTTCAGTTTCAGGCTACCCAAGAATGAGCCAGTTCCTCTCGAATCGGGTGCGGCTAGATGGCTGGAGCCGACCTGGGAATACACGCAACGCACGCAACCTCTGGTGGTCAATAAGGGTCTGATGCGGCGACGGATCATCGTTCTGGATACTTCGGGATCGCTGGCGAAACTGCTGTCCCGCCATCTAGTAGGTGCCGAGGTCGTGCTAGTCGCTTCCTCAGAAGAAGTCGAGCGCGAGATTTCGCGACTGCCCGCTCAGGCGGTCCTGATCAACGTTAACTCGGCAGACGAAGGCCTTGCGGAGCGCGTGAGCCTAGGGCTACCTTTAGAGACGCCGGTTATGGTGTGCTCAATACCGGGCGCCCTGGAAGCCGCGAGCGAACTTGACGCTTCCCATTACCTCACAAAGCCAGTTACCCGTAAGGCACTGCTCGACGCTCTTGACCGAGCTTGCCCCGGCGGGCGAACCGTCCTGGTGGTGGATGACGAGATGGATGCCCAGCGCCTGTTCCGAAAGATGCTGGTGTCATCTGGACGTCCATATCGAGTGCTCAGAGCCACTGGCGGACGTCAAGCCATCGAGGCTATGCAGAGCCAGCGTCCAGATGTCGTGCTGCTTGATCTAGTCATGTCTGACATGGATGGATTCGCGGTGCTGAAGGAGATGCGTGCCGCCTCGGCACTAAGCGGCATTCCTGTGGTGGTCGCCTCGGCGCTCGATCCTGGTGGCCATCCCATCGCCACCCAGGGCATCGCCGTTGCCCGGAAAGGGGGCCTATCTGCCCGTGAGCTTCTTCGGGTCATAGAGTCGCTCAGTGATATTCTCTCGCCGGAAGGACGAGCTGACGATCTAGCTCCGACAGCAATACTTGCCGGCTGACAGGCTTTGGCATGAATGCGTCAGCCCCTAGGCTTAGGGCCAGCCGTTCTTGTGGCAAGATTGTGCAGACGATCACTGGTATCCCTGCTGTGCTGGGATGGCCACGAAGGCGCCCCAGTAGCTCCCATCCGTCAACGTTGGGGAGCATCACGTCCAGGACCAGGATTCGCGGTCTCACCTGCTCAGCGACTGTAAATACTTGTCTGGGGTCCCGAACACCCACGAAACGGTAGGGCGAACCAGCGAGATAGCGTTGCACAAGCTCCAGAGTGTCGGCGTTGTCATCGACGAAAAGCACTGGCGTGTGCTCCATCGTCGAGAAGGTGATGTCCGCGCCGAAGGAGCCACGGTCAGATTCACCCTCCACGACCTCGAGCGAGACGCCTGAAGGGAGAGCCAGTTGGCGAGCGATCTCGAGATCGCCCTGTTGTTCGGCGGACCGTTGCGCGTCCGTGGCCCCAGGGCTATTGGTGCGGATTGCGATTAGGCATATCGAGTCTCTATCCTCAAACTCAATCGACACTCGTCCGTTCTGGGTTGCCTGCATCGCATCGGTGAGCATAATGAAGACTGCCTGCCTGACTGCCGTCAACTGGACTGACACGATCTGCTCGCTGTCTGTCCAGTCCACCTCGACAGTAACGCCCAGCGACCCGGACATTCGACCCATGATGTCCAGTGCCCCCTGAACGATCTCCTTCAGGGAAATTGGCGTGCTCTGGGTAGACTCCTGCAGCCATTTGAGTTCTCGGTCTCTGCTCGAAGCGGCTCCAGCCGCGTTGCTCTCGCCGTGGGTCTCCGAGATCTCCCTTCTGGTTGCGACCTCACTGTCGTATCTGCTGGAGAGCAAGTCAGCTAGTGAGGCGAGCGCGCTACGTTCGTGACGCTGAAGCTGTCTAAGGCTATAGCCAAGATCCTGGGCGACTTCGCCCTGGGTCAGTTGCTCCACGTACCGTCGCTCAAGAATCTCGTACGCGCGCCAGGCGCGCGACTGCATGGGCACTGTCGCATCCGGCCTGAGACGGTGAATTGCATCCAATAACAGAGTACGGAGTGCCTGGGGCGTGTTTCGGTCGTGCCTCAAACCAAACCGCTCAACTAGCGAGCTTCTGCGCAGTTGCTCCATTGTGTAGAGAGATCGGAGGGCTTGCCGAAGCTCAGGCAAGAGCTCTGGCTGCGGATCGCTGACAGACATGTCGCCTCAATGTCGTGTATATGGCGTCTCGCCTATGATGGACGGCCCCAATGGAGCAGAGCTTATGCTAATATGGAATCATTGGTGAGGGCGTGGAGTAGGGTGCCTCTGGAATAGATCAAGACTATACGGCCCTGGCACTCGCGTCAAGGCACTCGGCTCATTTGCCGCCTTCCTGATGACTAGACGGGGATATCAGGGGCAGCGGACCAGGCTCCAAAGCCGAGCGTGCGCCAGACCCATCGGTCTAGGTAGATCGTCGACGGTTCCCTTCGGCGAGGATCAACTCGTCTACATCACATGGCTCGGACGACGGGCGAGTTCGCCGAGAAGCTCCGACTCTCAACACCGACAGGCGAATGTCACAATGGCCGGCGAGTAGGGTCACAAGGCTCTCGCAGTGGGGCTCGGGCGAATCGACGCCTGGCGAACTAGGCATCCTGGCGGTGTTGGGCCAGTTCAACGTAGGGAGGGTTGCAGGGTGGCAGCCGAAACAAGGCAGAGCCTGATACTCGGCGTTCGCAGGACAACGTGGGCTGAAGACCTCTGGTTCTACTTCTTTATCATGCCCTGGCTAGTCGGGTTCGTGCTGTTCACCGCGGGACCGATGATCGCCTCAGTACTCATCTCTTTCACCCGTTGGGAGCTTGTTCGTACCCCGGAGTGGGTAGGCTTCGAGAACTGGATAAGGCTAGCAGGCGACAAGCTCTTCTGGACATCGCTTAGGGTTACGCTTTCGTACACATTGCTGAGCGTGTTGCCGGGACTGGTGGTGTCGTTTCTGCTTGCGTATATCCTCAACGCCGACGTCAAAGGTACCCCGATCTTCCGGACACTCTTCTATCTGCCATCGATCGTGTCTGGGGTGGCCGTTGCCATGCTGTGGCTATGGATCTTCAACCCCAGGTTTGGGCTCATCAACTACCTACTCAGTCTAGTTGGCATCACAGGCCCCGACTGGCTCTGGAGTCGTCAGTGGGTTATCCCATCTTTCGCAATCATGAGTCTCTGGGGGGCAGGCGGTGCTATGCTGATCTACTTGGCTGGTCTGCAGAGCATCCCCACCGAGTTGTATGAAGCCGCAGAGATAGATGGGGCAAGTGGTTGGCGCAAGGTAGTGAATATCACGCTGCCGATGATCTCGCCGGTGATCTTGTTCAATCTCATTATGCGCATGATCGGTTCGATGCAGGTCTTCACTGAAGCATATGTGATGACCGTGGGGGGGCCCAATAACGCGAGCCTCTTCTACGTGCTGTATCTCTACCAGAACGCGTTTCTGTACTTTCGCATGGGGTACGCATCGGTTCTGGCATGGATTCTCTTTGTGCTTATTGCCCTGCTCACGGCACTCATCTTTCGATTCTCGCGCGACGCAGTGTACTACCAGGCGTAGGCAGCATACGAGGAGAGGACGCCACCCGTGACAACCTGGTCAACGTCAGCCGCTCGTGAGACACGCGAACGAGCACGTCAATCGCATAGACGTCGAGTCGCGATCGACCTTGTGGTCACTTATTCAGTTCTGATTGCTGGCAGCCTCTTGTTCATGATTCCCTTCTTGTGGATGCTGAGTAGTTCGCTCAAGACGAAGCCGGAGGTCTTTATCTTTCCGCCAAGGCCCTTTCCCCAAGTATTCCAGTGGCACAATTACCGTGATGCGCTGACCGCGGCGCCGTTTGCACGCTACTTTACCAACTCAGTGTATGTGGCCTTGACGACTGTCCTGGGCACGACGCTCGCGTCGTCGATGGTGGGCTACGGCTTTGCATGCGTCAGGGGTCGTGGGTCAGGTACGCTGTTCGCTCTAGTCCTGGCCACGATGATGCTGCCAAGTCAGGTCACAATGATTCCCATGTACATCATGTTCTCTAAGGTTGGCTGGGTGAACACCTACCTGCCTCTCATCGTGCCGAACTTTGCTGGAAGTCCCTTCAATATCTTCCTATTCCGGCAGTTCTTCCGAGGCATAGGGCCCGAAATCCGAGATGCGGCCAGGATCGATGGGTGCAACCACTGGGGGCTGTATTGGAGGATTATCATGCCGATAAGCACGGCCGCCGTCGCGACGGTTGCGATCATGGCCTTTATGTGGTCATGGAACAACTTTCTGGGGCCGCTGATCTACCTAAACTCTCAGAAATTGTACACCGTGCCGCTGGGATTGGCTATGTTCCGCGCATACTATCCCTCGGAAACACCCTGGCACTGGCTCATGGCCGCTTCGGTGGTTGCTGTATCGCCACTCATTGTACTGTTCTTCTTCGCACAGAAGGCCTTCATCCAGGGCATAGTGGTCACAGGCGTAAAGGGCTAGCAGAGGCAACACGGCCAAGGAGGGGTAAAACGAACAGCGTGACGATTCAACGTGACTTTGACTCTAGCAACTGTGCAGTGAGAACAATGGGAGGAAAGCGAGATGTATAGCATTACGCGTCGCAAGCTACTTTCGGCATCCGTGCTGGCCATGGCTGGTCTGGGTCTGGCCGCCTGTGCTCCAAAGGGACCGGCCACTACTGAGCCGAAAGAGGCCCCAGCCACGACGGCTAAGGAGCCGGCCGCGGCAGCTCCGACCGCAACCACTGCTGCTGCGCCCAAGGCTGCAGAGGCAGTCACCCTGAGTTACTATATTGGCTTTGGTGCGGGTGGCGCTCCGGCGCAAGTGGAAGCGGTCACCAAGATGTTCGCTCGGTTTACCGAAGCTAACCCCGAGATCGTGGTCGAGCCTCTGGCCGTGCCTGGCGCCGAAGCCAAAGTGAAATTCCGCGCGATGGTCGCTGCCGGCACGCCGCCGGACATCCTCACCATGGGAATGTCCGGATACGATGTGGCCTGCAGAAAGGGATTCATTGACCTCCGGCCCCACTTTGAGGCAGGCGACGTGGATCTGACAGAGTGGGACGAGCAGGCACTAGAGTCCTACACGGTGCCTCCCATGGGTAACATGGTGTATGGACTGCCCTTTGGCCTGAATGCCGAGTTCCTATGCTATAACAAGACCATCTGGGACAAGGCAGGACTGACCGCGGTCAAGGGCTGGGATGATGCCACGTGGACTTGGGATGCTTGGCTGGAGGCGGCCAAGAAGACCACCACGCGTGTCGGCGACCAGACCGACGTTTTTGGCGCGCTGAGTCCCGTTGACAACGCTCGCACGGCGCAGATGTTTGGCGGGTATTTTGCCTCTCCGGACCTGACCAAGATCACCTTTGACACGCCAGAAGCCATCAAGGGCTATGTCTTCCGACAGGGTAATATCTGGACGGATCGCGTAACGCCGAATGCCGGCGAGAGCGCGGCCCTGGCGACCGGCTTTCTGAGTGGCAAGGTCGGCATGGTGATGCAGGGCACCTGGGGCGTCGGTGGGTATCTTGACATCACCGACTTCGAATGGGACTTTCTGCCGATTCCGTTTGCATCGGAAGTTGGCGTCGAGGCTCTTCGCGCTTCGCCGTATTGGCCAGATAGCTTGGCGATCTCTTCCGTAAAAAACGGCCAGCAGTCGTGGGACCTGATCAGTTGGATGGTGCTTGAGAAGGAAAACTACAAGGAGTTCACTCAGCTCATGTCGATGGTCCCAGCTCGCAAGGGCTTTCGCGCCGAGTTCTACGAGAACTGGAAGACTAAGGGTGCGGGCAAGAACTGGTCGATCATCGAGGAGAACTTTGGCCATGCCTCAACAGACAGATCATTGCTGAATGCCAACTGGCAGGAAGCGCTACAAGTCTTCAACTCAGGGATCGAGGCGATCACCACCAATGAGGCCCAGGCGGTCGACGTCATTCCCGAATTGGCGAAGGCCGTCGCCGAGCCGTGGCAACTCGGACTCGACATGATTTCGTAGAGGCTTGGCAGGCCCGCTTGGGCCGTCGTGCTAGGAGGTGTGGTCCAGAGCTAGCTATTATCGGTCGGGGGATGCACCCCACGGGTTGGTCTCGTCTGGTTCTTGGGCCGGTACGCGATGAGGTGCGAACTACGCCTCGCAGCGTAGATGGTCATGTTGTGAGATGCTCAGCAGCCTACGACTGGCATCAACGCCATACCCTCATGTGGTCGGAGCATGACCATCTACGTGTAGGTCAAGGGAGCTGCAACAGGAGGCAGGTCCGTTAAGGGATCTAGACCGCTTAGAATGTCGGTCTGAGATCGTGTAGATGCGAATCGTGCGGACGTCAGCCCAGCCAGCGGCTTGGCGTCAACGCACCTCGCCGACCGTATTCGGCCGGAGCGTGAGCGCCTGTCAGGCGGTACCGAGCCTCTGTACCATGTGCGGCAGCGGACTCGCACCGGTTCGTGCTACGAAGGCCGGGTTAGTGACAGGCAAAGTCGACGGCCAAGTGTAGGCCAGATGAGGTTTGCTGGCATGATCGGGTCGAAGGAGTATGTTGAATGACAAAAGCCGAAATGACGACATACGAGCGCATGAAGCGCATTTTCGAGCATCGCGATGCTGACCGGGCACCGTTTGTGGACGGCCCTTGGGCATCCACCATCGCGAGATGGCATCGAGAGGGCATGCCTGAGGGTGTCGACCATCGTGACTACTTGGGGATGGACCGGATTCAGAGAATTAGCCCGGACGTCAGCCCCCGCTTCCCAATCGAGGTTCTGGAAGAGACCGACGAGTATCGCGTGTATACCTCACAATGGGGAGCGACGCTAAAGTCCTGGCGGGACGGCCATGGTACCCCACACCGTCTGGACTTTCGGGTCAAGGACCGCGAAACCTGGCTGGAAGCCAAAGAACGGATGAAGCCAGACCGTGATCGCATCAATTGGGACGATCTGAAGCGCAACTACCACGTCTGGCGTGAGCAAGGCGACTGGATCAGCGCCGGGTTCTGGTTTGGCTTTGAAGTAACCTATTCGCACTTTGTGGGCGTGCCTCTGTTCTTGGCGATGGTCGAAGACCCGGAGTGGGTTATTGACATCGTTGACACCATGCTTGATCTATCGATCGGGATGTTTGAGATGATCTGGGACGCGGGGTATCACTTTGACCAAGTGAACTGGTGGAACGATATGGGCTATAAGGGCACCCAGTTCATGTCACGCCGGATGTACCGCGATCTCTTCATGCCGGCCGACCGTCGAGCTGCAGAATGGGCTCATGCTAAGGGACTCAAGGTGTGGTATCACTCTTGTGGGAATATCAACACTCTCGTTGGTGACCTGGCTGACCTGGGCGTTGATCTGCTTGAGCCAATGGAAGTCAAGGCTGGCATGGACCCGCTGCAGCTCAAGGCCGACTACGGCGATCGACTAGCTTTTCATGGAGGCCTGAATGCGGTACTGCATGCTGACCCCGAAGCGATGTGGGCCGAGATGCAGAGGGTGATTCCGGTCATGAAGCAGAACGGGGGGTACGTGATGGGTACCGATCACTCGGTACCTGACAGCGTCAGCCTGGACTATTACCGTCAGTTCATCGCGCATGCAAAGCTGCTCGGGAGCTACGAGTAGCCAATCGGAGGCTAGCATGACCACCAAGAGGGAGAAGCTCCTGCGCCTAATACGCGGGGAGGACCCTGGCGAGATTCTCGTCAGTCCTCTGATCGATTCCTGGGTGCTGCCAGACAGGACGCAGAAAGCGTACAACCCGGACGAAGAGGACGAGTACTATAGCGCATATGTTCTGCAGGGCCCGCTGGAGGATCAGTACCGCATGGGGGATATCGTCGGCTATGAGCCCATCGCAGTCAAGCAGCCAGACTGGAGTCTGGGAAGACCCAGCCTGTCGTGGTCCCGGCAGCTTGTGGGTGAGGATCCGGTCGCCAAGCTACGAGCTGAGCGTCTCACCCTCCATACTCCGTATGGCGACCTATCACGACGCAGAGAGAGTAGCGTATCGTCCTCCCGCACAATTGATGAGTCGACTGTTACAATGGCTACCCGTCACAAGATCATCGAGTGGTATGTAGATGAGTGCTCGAGCTGTGACCTCGAACCTGTTAAGGAGCAGATCCGAGGCTATGTACAGGTGCGCGGTGAGCGGGGCCTGTTGAGCGGCGGGGTAGCCGCAGGGCCATGGGGCTTGTTTGGGATCGTGGGGTCCGACGTGGCCGGTAATATCTACCACTTTGCGGACTATCCCAATGAGCATCGGCGCTTAGCTGACAAGATCCTCGAGGTCGCCAAGCTCCAGGCATCGACCATGCTCGAGTGTGGCTATGACCTCATCTGGAATGGCGGCGGAACAGGAATGAGCTCTGCGGCATACCGTCGATCTACGTCGCTCCCCTATGATCTGGCCCTGAACGCCTACGTCAAGAGCAAGGGGGGTCTCATCTATACCCATGACTGCCAGCCGGTGATGAGCGCCATCCGAGAGGGCCTTTTCAACGAGCAGCTGCCTTCGGTGCTCGAGACCCTGTCGCCGCCTCCGGCTGGCGATGTGAGCGACCTCGCGGCTGCCCGCCGTATGCTGGATGCCAGAATCTGCACCAAAGGTAACATCGAAGTCGGTCGCCTGCTGGAGGCTGACGTTGAGGAGATCAGGGCAGCGACCCTCGACGTGATTGCAGCCACCAAGGGGTTTCGTCACATGGTCGGGACTGGTGATGATGTGTACGATGGGACCCCGATTGAAAACCTGCAGGCCATTGTCGACACTGCAAAGAACTACACAGGTAGATGGTTCGCCACTGTCTGAGCTCGTCTCCATGTCTGGATGACGGCCTCGCTGCCTGGAGCGATTTGGCTTGACAGTGGTCATTGATGGTGACGATCTGCTGGTGCTGGCTAGGTATTGGGATTCATGGCAAGCCGTCCTGGCACGCACAGCAACTGGCAGTAGCTAACAATTCGCTGGTCATGGCGTGGGCGAAGTCCGGGGGGATATGCTGACGTCATGGGAGTCTTTTCGCAGATGCGGCCAGTTGACTGAGGCCGAGCCACCTTTTTTGGTCCGGTGGTTTCTACTTAAGCGAGGCGGTGCCGTGAGGTGTCGGTGGCCATTTATGTTGGGCCTCGAGGCTTTGGCTCCAGAGCGGTAGTCGAGCCCTTTGAGCCACGTATTCGATATCGCGGAGCTGGCAGCGTGCGCTAGCCTATACAGAGTACAGGTTGGGACGAGAGGAGCTCTGATGATCAAAGATCGCCTGACGACTCGGGAGCGGATGAGGCGTATGTTCGCCCACCAGGACGCTGATCGCGTGCCCGTGGTAGACGCGCCTTGGGCATCGACAATCGAGCGCTGGAAGCACGAGGGACTCCCAGAGAACGGCGACTATGAGGCATATCTGGGCATGGACCGCGTGCGCCTGATCATGGCGGACAACAGCCCGCGTTTCCCCGAGGACGTGATCGAGGAGACCGAGGCGTATATCGTTCATAAATCAAGGTGGGGCGCCATCAAGAAGGACTGGAAACACGCTGCCAGCACACCGCAGCACCTGGACTTTGTGGTGAAAGATCGCGATTCATGGGAGAAAGCTAAAGAGCGCATGCAGCCCGACCCTGCCCGCATCCCCTGGGATATGCTGAGGACGCACTACAAGGGGTGGCGCGAAGCGGGAGACTGGATCAGTGCGGGTTTCTGGTTCGGATTCGAGGTGACCTATTCGCACATGATCGGCGTGCCATTTTTCATCGCGATGGCCGAGGACCCCGAGTGGGTGAAGGATATCGTGACGACCATGCTGGACCTCAGCATTGCGTTGTATGACATGGTGTGGGAGGCCGGGTATACGTTCGACCAGGTGAACTGGTGGAATGACATGGGGTACAAGGGCACATCGTTCATGTCGCCCAAGATGTATCGCGAGCTGTTCAAGCCGGCGGATCGTAAGGCAGCCGAGTGGGCGCACAGGCATGGCTGCGTGGTGCACTACCACTCCTGCGGCAACGTCTCACAGCTGGTGCCCGACCTGATTGACGCCGGTGTCGATATGCTCAATCCCTTGGAGGTAAAGGCTGGCATGGACCCGCTGGCGCTCAAGGCGACATATGGAAAGAGCCTGGCGTTTCACGGCGGGCTCAATGCCATGTGCTACGAGCCGCCTGAGGCTATGTGGGCAGAGATGCAGCGCGTAATACCGGTGATGATGAGCGATGGGGGCTATGTCGCCGCCACCGATCACTCAATTCCGGATAGTGTGAGCCTTAAGCAGTATCAGCGATTTGTCGAGTTGGCCAAAGAGATTGGCCGCTACTAGTTGCCCGCTCTCGCTGGCGGCTGACAATCAACACAGAACGGCATGGGAGGCCCCGGCATGGGATTCAACGAAGCGATCTTTGACGGCGTACTGGAAGGCAATATGAAGGCCGTGACCACGGCCACGACGGCTGCGTTGGCAGCAGGCACGGCGGCCGGCGACATCCTGAATGAGGCGATGATCCCGGCCATGGCCGAGGTGGGGCGCCTGTTTGAGATCAATGAGTATTACGTGCCCGAGTTACTCATCTCCGCGCGGGCGATGAAGGCGGGGCTAGAGATACTCAAGCCCTTACTGGTGGCCACGGGCATCGAGCCCAAGGGCAAGGTGGTGGTGGGCACTGTCAAGGGCGACCTGCACGACATTGGCAAGAACCTGGTGGCCATCATGGTGGAGGGCGCTGGGTATGAGGTCATCGACCTGGGCGTAGACGTGACTCCCGAGAACTATGTGAACACGGCCATCGCTCAGGGCGCGCAGGTGATCGGGCTATCGGCGCTACTGACGACGACGATGCCGAGCATGAAGGCGACGGTGGAAGCGCTGAATGAGTCGGGGCTGCACGGCAAGATCAAGGTAATGATTGGCGGGGCGCCGGTGACGCAGAAATACGCGGATGAGATCGGCGCTGATGGATATGCTCGAGATGCGGCAGGTGCGGCGCGTCTGGTGGCGCAGCTGATCTCTGGCTAGGAGGCGCGTTCGGATGACCATGAGCGGGCGCACCTTCGAGAGCGCCCGCTTTGACTTGCGCTCCTGGCGCTACTGGGCTAGTCTATAAGCAGGCGCGGCGCACGCTGCGGATTCGCTCTCTTCCACATCACACAGCCGTTACATAGAGAACAGTCTATTACCGTCTATCGCCATTCTTCTACTCTCCTCTAGAGCTCTTGGGAGCCTCTGCCCCCGCTGGACTTAAAATCCGCTGGGGTAACTCCCATGAGGGTTCGAATCCCTCCCGCCCCATACAATATACAGTATGGTCTCTTGCAGTCGACCACTACAGGTTGTGGTTCTCTCCCCCAAGGAGAGACGGATGGCACTGCAAGAAGTAACCCAGCGGATTTTCACAGTTCGTCGCCCCTCATCTTTGGCCCTCGAGCTCGAAGGATTCCTCCTCGACTGCCGCTCACGCAACCTCGCTGCCGGCACCCTGCGTTTCTACGAACAGAAACTGCATCCCCTGCTGGACTGGCTGGAGCAGCGCGGGGTCATCGCGGCCGATGAGATCAAGGCTCTGCACCTACGCGCTTGGCTGGTGGAGCTGACCAACACCGCCCATACCCCAGGCGGCGTGCACGCCTTCTACCGTGCTGCCAAGGCTTTCTGCACCTGGCTGGAGGAAGAGGGATCGGTCGAGGTCAGCCCCATGAAGAGGGTGCGCGCGCCCAAATTGCCCGAAGAGCAGCTCGAACCAGTGAGCATAGACGACGTGCGGGCAATGCTGGCCACGTGCGACAGCGGGCGCTTGCTCGACTTGCGTGACGCGGCCATCCTCCTGGCGCTGTTGGACACTGGCTGCCGTGCCGCCGAGTTCACGGCGCTGAGCTATGGCGACGCCAATCTCAAGACCGGCGCCTTGTTGATCCGCTCGGGCAAAGGTCGCAAGCCGCGGATGGTGTTTCTGGGCGTGACCAGCCGGCGGGCGCTGCTCAAGTACATCCGTAAGCGCGGCGAGCCGCAGGATGGAGAGCCATTGTTCGCCACGGATGAGGGCGGGCGCTTCAGCTACTTTGGGCTGCGGTCGGTGATCGAGCGTCGGGCTGAGCAAGCGGGCATCGAGCCACCGACGCTGCACAGCTTCAGGCGGGCGTTTGCGCTGACCTGCCTGCGCAACGGGGTCGACGTCTACTCGTTGCAGCGGCTGATGGGGCACGCCGATCTGAGCGTGCTGCGACGGTACCTGGCGCAGACCGAGGGAGATCTGCGGCGGGCGCACGAGCGGGGCGGGCCGGTGGATAGGTTGATATAGGGCCTTCGATCAACACGCAGCCATGCCCCCGAAACCCTGCCGTCGCGTAACGAGTGATCATTGCGCAGTAGTTTGTGGTGCCCCCAAGAAGTCGGACACAAAATGGCCAATCTTTGGTGGACGACCGCGACGGCCGTCGCGGTCTGCAGCAATGTAGCGCGAACCGGCCGGTGTCAGGTAGCCCAGCGAAGCACACCGGTCCTGTGCATTGGCTGATGGTCAGGGTGCTGGCCGATCTGTTAGGGCACACCTCTCTGGTCCGCAAGATACCTCCACACCAGTCCACCCGCAGGCTCCAACCGCTCATGCTGGTTGACCTGCCGTCATCAAACCAGCCCCCCGATCCGACATCAAACCGCGCCCGTCCGATCCAACAGAACACCCTTGACACTTTCTTGACCTCCAGCAGGCCTGCCTTGTCCTCCCCTTGATTGGCTCAACGCTACAATGTGGGCGTAACCCTCGGAGGAGAGCGATGCATGATAGGTGACTTCTTGTACCTCGCCGTTGTCTTGGCCTTGTTCCTGATCACAGTGGGCCTTGTGCTCATGTGCGAGCATCTGCATGTGGGAGAGCGATGAGATGAATGTGCTCTATCTGATCACGGGGCTTATCGCCCTCGGCCTGCTGGGTTACCTCTTTGCCGCCCTGCTCAAGCCGGAGTGGTTCGGATGAATATCACCGGCTGGCTGCAAATTGGGCTGTACTTGCTCCTGCTGGTGAGCCTTGTCAGACCGCTGGGGTCCTTTATGGCGCGCGTCTATCAGGGCGAGAGGACCTTCCTCGACCCAGTCGTGAGACCCCTGGAGCGTGCGCTCTATCGTGTTGCCGGCGTGGGCGCGGACGAGATGGACTGGAAAACCTACTCGCTCGCTCTCCTGCTCTTTAGCGCTCTGGGGCTGGTCGTGCTGTACGCCTTGCAACGCCTGCAAGGGGCGTTGCCGTTGAACCCCCAGGGGCTTGAATCCGTCTCATCAGATTCAGCTTTCAACACCGCGACCAGCTTTGTCACCAATACCAACTGGCAGGGCTATAGTGGTGAGACGACGATGAGCTACCTGACCCAGATGCTGGGGCTGGCCGTGCAGAATTTTGTCTCGGCTGCGTCGGGCATGGCGGTGCTGGTGGCGTTCATACGCGGCCTGGTGCGTCACTCTACCACGACCCTGGGCAATTTTTGGGTGGATTTGACGCGCAGCACACTCTACATCCTGTTGCCGCTCTCACTGCTGCTGGCCCTGGCCCTCGTCTCCCAGGGCGTGGTGCAGACCTTTGCTCCTTATCAGGATGCCTCGCTGCTCCAGTCGCTGGCGGATGCGGACGGGAATGCGGCCGCCGTGCAGACTCTCCCCCTCGGCCCGGCGGCCTCTCAGATCGCCATCAAGCAATTGGGCACCAACGGGGGCGGCTTTTTCGGTGCGAACTCGGCACACCCTTTCGAGAACCCTACACCCCTCTCAAACCTGCTCGAGATGTTGGCCATCCTGCTCATCCCGGCGGCACTGTGCTATACCTTTGGCAAGATGGTAGGCGATGTGCGCCAGGGCTGGGCGCTGTTGGCAGCGATGACGATCATCTTTGTGCTGTGCCTGGGGGTGGCTGTGCGGGCCGAGCAGAGCGGCAGCCCGGCCCTGGCCAGTCTGGGCGTGGCTCAGCAGGCCAGCGCCCTGCAACCTGGCGGCAATATGGAGGGCAAAGAGTTGCGCTTTGGCATTGTCAACTCTGCCCTATGGGCCACGGCCACAACCGCCGCCTCGAATGGCTCGGTCAATTCCATGCATAGCGCGTTCATGCCCCTGGGTAGCCTGATCTCAATGTGGTTGATCCAGCTAGGAGAAGTGGTCTATGGCGGGGTTGGCTCCGGCCTGTATGGCATGCTGGTCTTTGTCATCGTCGCCGTCTTTGTTTCCGGGCTGATGGTCGGGCGCACCCCGGAATACCTGGGTAAAAAGATCCCGACCTACGAGGTCAAAATGGCCGCGCTGGTAATCTTGACGCCGGTGCTGCTGGTGCTGCTGGGCACGGCCCTGGCGCTCAGCCTCCCTGCCGGTCGCGCCAGCATCTATAACGCTGGCCCGCAGGGCTTGAGCGAGGTGCTGTATGCCTTTTCCTCAGCCGGCAACAACAACGGCAGCGCCTTTGCCGGGCTGAACGCCAACACGCCCTTTTACAACACCGCCCTCGGCGCGGCGATGTTCGTGGCGCGCTTTTGGCTGGCAGTGCCGGTCCTGGCAATGGCCGGCTCGCTCGCCGGCAAAAAGCGCGTGCCAACCGGCCAGGGCACTCTGCCGACGCATACACCGCTCTTTATCGGCTGGCTGATCGCTGTAGTGATCGTTGTCGGTGCGTTGAGTTTCTTGCCAGCTCTGGCGTTAGGCCCCATCATCCAACACCTGCTACTGGGAACGGGGAGGCTGTTCTGATGAGTGCTCGTGGAACCTTTGACCGGTCCCTGTACGAGCACGCCTTGATGGACTCATTGCGCAAGGTCGATCCGCGCCGCATGGTGCGTAACCCCGTGATGTTCGTGGTGCAAGTTGGGAGTGTGCTCACCACTGTGCTGTGGGTCCAGTCACTCTGGGGGCAGGGAGAGGCCGCGCCGTGGTTCATCGGCTCTGTGGCGCTGTGGCTCTGGTTTACGCTGCTCTTTGCCAACTTTTCCGAGGCGCTGGCCGAGGGGCGCGGCAAGGCGCAGGCCGCGGCCTTGCGCCACACCCGCCGAGATACGCCCGCCAAAAAGCTTACACAGCCCCGGCGAGACGCCGATTTTGAGGTGGTGTCATCTGCCATTTTGCGCAGCAAAGACATCGTGTTAGTGGAGACCGGGGACGTTATCCCGGCTGACGGCGAGGTGATCGAAGGCATTGCCGCCGTAGACGAGAGCGCTATCACTGGCGAGAGCGCTCCAGTGATCCGCGAGTCGGGCGGTGACCGCAGCGCTGTCACAGGCGGCACGCGCGTGCTGTCGGATTGGCTCGTTGTGCAGGTAACCGCCGACCCAGGCGAAGGTTTCCTGGATCGCGTGATCAGCCTGGTGGAGGGCGCCAAGCGGCAAAAGACTCCAAACGAGATCGCACTCAGCATCCTACTGGCCAGCTTTACCATCATCTTTCTGGTTGTGTGCACCACGCTGCTGCCCTTTTCGTTATACAGCATCGAGGCAGCGGGGCAGGGCACTGCCATTACCATCACCGTGTTGGTGGCGCTACTGATCTGCCTGATTCCTACGACCATCGGCGGCTTGCTTCCCGCCATCGGCATCGCGGGCATGGATCGCCTCATCCGCCGCAACGTCATCGCCCTCTCGGGGCGCGCCGTGGAGGCCGCAGGTGATGTGGACGTGCTGCTCCTCGACAAGACCGGCACGATCACTCTGGGCAACCGCCAGGCGGTAGAGTTCGTGGCGATCGACGGCACGGACCCGCGTGAACTGGCCGAGATGGCGCAACTGGCCTCGCTGGCCGACGAGACGCCCGAAGGGCGCAGCATCACTGTGCTGGCCAAGGAAAAGTATGCCCTACGCGGGCGTGCGGTGGGGGCCGGGCCGGGTTCATCCGAGGGGCTGCGGTTTGTGCGCTTTACTGCCCAGAACCGCATGAGCGGCGTGGACATGGAAGGCATCAGTATCCGCAAGGGGGCGCCAGACACGATTATGGCCCTCATGCAAAGCCAGGGTGAGCCCTCGTCGCCGGAATTGCAGGGTGCGGTGGAAGCTATCGCGCGCGGTGGTGGCACGCCGCTCATCGTCACGCGCAACGGCCGGGCATTGGGGGTCATCCATCTCAAGGACGTCGTCAAGGGTGGCATCCGCGAGCGCTTTGCCCAATTGCGGCGCATGGGCATCAAGACGGTGATGATCACCGGCGACAACCCTCTCACTGCCGCCGCCATTGCCGCTGAGGCCGGGGTGGATGATTTTCTGGCCCAGGCCACTCCCGAGGCCAAGCTCGAACTCATCCGCGACTATCAGCGCGGCGGCAGAATGGTCGCTATGGCCGGCGATGGCACCAATGATGCCCCGGCCTTGGCACAGGCAGACGTGGCGGTGGCTATGAACACGGGCACACAGCCCGCACGCGAGGCCGCCAACATGGTTGACCTCGACAGCAACCCCACCAAACTGATCGAGGTGGTGGAGATCGGCAAGCAGTTGTTGATGACACGCGGCGCGCTGACGACCTTTAGCATCGCCAACGATGTCTCCAAGTACTTTGCCATCATCCCGGCCGCTTTTGCCTCTACCTACCCGGCGCTCGGGGCGCTCAATCTCATGCACCTGGCCACCCCCCAGAGCGCAATCCTCTCGGCGGTGATATTCAATGCGCTCATCATCGTGGCCCTGATCCCGCTTGCGCTGCGCGGCGTGCCCTATCGCGCGGTTGGCGCCGCCCAGCTCCTCAGGGATAATCTGCTCATCTACGGCCTGGGAGGGTTGATTGCCCCCTTTATCGGCATCAAGCTGATTGACTTGCTCCTCGTCGCCCTGCATCTGACATAGGATGTGACCATGCACCTGCGCACATTGTTGAGGCCTGCTTGTGTGCTGTTCGGCCTACTGACTCTCCTAACGGGCGTTGCCTACCCCTTATTGGTGACAGGGCTGGCGCAGTTGGCCTTTCCTCACCAGGCCAACGGCAGTATGATCATACGCGACGGCCAGGTGGTTGGCTCCGAGCTGATCGGCCAGCCCTTTAGTCGGCCAGAGTACTTTTGGGGGCGTCCCTCGGCCACAGTAACGTTGCCCTACGACACTTTCAATGCCAAAACTCTGGCGGTATCGTCCGGCTCCAACCTGGGGCCACTCTCGGCGGAACTGGATGACCGTGTGCGGGCGCGTGTCAAAGCGCTGCGGGCTGCCGATCCCACAAACCAGGAGCCCATCCCAGTGGACCTGGTCACGGCCTCAGGCAGCGGCCTCGACCCGCACATCAGCGTGGCTGCCGCGCTCAACCAACTGCCGCGTGTGGCGCGGTTACGCGCCATGGATCCACTGGTGGTGCGCGCTCTGATTGATCGCTGCACCGAGGGACGACAATTTGGCTTGCTGGGCGAGGCGCGTGTCAACGTGCTCGTGCTCAACCTGGCGCTAGACATGGCCAAGTAGGATGAAATGGGGTTATCATGTCCGTAGAGTACGAACGCCCCAGCCCCGACGAACTCCTTGCTCGGCTACGTTCTGAGGGGGAACAAACGCGGGGCAAGCTCAGGATGTTCCTCGGCTATGCTGCCGGGGTTGGCAAGACCTATGCCATGCTCGAAGCGGCCCATCAGCGCCTGACCGCTGGAGTAGACGTCGTCGTAGGCTATGTTGAGAGCCACGGCCGTTCAGAGACCGAGGCTCTACTTCGTGGCCTGGAGATCATCCCGCGCCTGGTGACAGAATATCGCGGCGTCCAAGTCACCGAGATGGATGTGGATGCCGTGCTGGCCCGCAGGCCACAACTGGCCCTGGTAGACGAGCTCGCGCACACCAATGCGCCGGGGCTGCGCCATGCCAAACGCTACCAGGACGTAGAGGAACTGCTAGCCGCCGGGATTGACGTTTATACCACGCTCAACGTCCAGCATCTGGAGAGCTTGCAGGATGTTGTAGCCCAGATCACCGGCGTCACCGTGCGCGAGACAGTCCCTGATACCGTACTCGACCAGGCTACTGAGGTCGAGTTGATAGACCTCTCGGCAGAAGAACTGTTGCAGCGCCTCAAGGAGGGCAAGGTCTACGTCCCCGAGCAGGCCGCGCGCGCCCTCCAGCAGTTCTTTCGGCGTGGCAACCTAACAGCATTGCGCGAAATCGCCATGCGCCGCGCCGCCGGGCGCGTGGATGACCAGATGCGGACGTACATGCACACCCGTGACATCGTTGGCCCCTGGCCGGCCA
>Ga0351889_10038_pt1 | contig 51022 bp, 36 predicted proteins | sample TotcelFGM3001M14_FD_206767 | JGI IMG/M metagenome (GOLD analysis project Ga0351889, IMG submission 206767) | Enriched cells from coal bed in the Powder River Basin, Montana, United States - Total cells FGM rep3 HSBNCT.FGM.300.1.M14 ...
CGGAAGGCGTCTCGCTTACGGGTTCCGTCGGCGGCGGGCTCTGCTGGCATCCCGCCGAGATGACGCTCCATGCCAAGGCGAATCCACACACGTGGACCAACTTTAGAAATCGATTCGAACTCATCGCAATGCTCCTTTCATAACGGAACGGTAAAACACGTCTGAATCGCATGCATGTCGCGTCGCTTGGAACGTTCTCGCACGGCGGCGATTTTGCGCGTGACCTTGGCGCCCGCGCCTTCATGCACGTCCCCGCTTACGGAGCCAACGTATGGCGCCATCGAGTCGTCTCCTGCGACGCTGCAACGATTGCCGATCCAGAAGCAGGCTCGGCAGAAAAGTAAACCAACAACCGGGGGGCTTGTCAACCACAGGTCATTCCCGAAAAACGATGACCGGTTTACTCGGCGCGCAACACAAAGCCGGCGGCGTTCTGAAGCAGTTCGCCGATCCGGAGAGGCAATTGCGGATCTTGAACCAGCGGGCGGGCCGGCAAAGCGTCGTAGTTGGTCATCGCGAAGCTTGCCCCGGCCGGGGCCGCCAATTCGCTTCGCAGCGGTTCGGCAATTTCGATCGTCTGGCGGCGATCGACCAGTTCGAACCGGCCGTTGCCTCGGCGGTACGCAGCGGTCTGCAAAACGAGCCGATCCGCATAGACGCGGACCAACTTCATGGCTTGTGTGGGCGGCATTCCCAGCGACGGGCCCACCAGATACGTGGTGCCGTTAAGGCGATACTGCAGGTCGCGGTGCAGGTGGCCTTGAAGCACCGCGATGACGTTTGGACGACGCGCGATGATTCGCTGAAGCGGCCGGGCGTCAAGAAATGTGGGCGGGTAGATCGGTTCGTGAATCGCCACGATCGTGGGCCGCCGCCGATTACGATCCAAGTCGCGTTCGATCCAGTCCCGAGTGGGCTCGTCAAAGGCCGATAGCCCCTCGAGCTTGGCACCGTGCAAGCTCCGATCCGGCGCTAGCAACAGGAAGTGCAGCCCGCACCAGTCGAAGCTGTATTGCTTGGGTCCGAACACCAGATCGAAGTCCTGCGGCCAGTTGTCGCCGGGGATGATCGCATACGGCAGCTGCAAATGCTCGTCCAAAAACGCTCGAAGAAACCGCTGGCGGCGGAAGCCGAGCGACTCGGGCTCGTCGGCCATTCGCAGTGCGGGCAAGTGGCGATGCGCCGCGGGATCGCTGATCAAGCCGCCGAGGCCCGGCGGATCCGCTGGGGTGGTCTCGCCCGGTGCCGCCGGGTGCGCATTGTTGTCGCCGGTTATCAAGACGAAATGCGGTTTCCATTCCGTGCGGAGTTGGCGAAACGCCTCGGCCGTGTACTCCAGCCGCGAGCCATCCAAGTGCATGTCCGTCACCCACGCAAAGCTCCCCAGCGGCGCCGCGTTCGCGACGTCATCCGCCGTCGGTCCATCGGCCGCTGACACCGTCCCCGCGCCACCGCCTTCGGCGGCCAACAGCCACCACGCGCACCACAAGCGAAGCACGAACAGGCCGCACGCGATTGTTCTGGTGCGACGGGTCAGTTGTCTCGGAAACCACGCCTCCGCAGGCTGTCTCCCCATCTGGCTGCTCCTCACGCGTGGATGCGACGCATTTTGTTTGCTCGTCCCAATTCTACTCGTCTCGCCTCGCATGTGTTAGCATAATGCGGAACACGTCCACACGCCGGCCGTTTACAACATCCCAAGTTATTTCTGATTGTCGTCATCGACGAGGGAGGCATTTGCGATGCGAGGGATTCAATCCTGGGCGATTTGCTTGGCGGTTTTCTTTGCCGGCCGGTCGGTCCCCGCCGACTCGGGGCCGCTGATGCTGTGGTACGAGCAACCGGCGGAAAAATGGACCGAAGCCCTGCCGGTGGGAAACGGGCGGCTGGGCGCCATGGTGTTTGGAAAAACCGGCACGGAACGGATCCAATTCAACGAGGATACCTTGTGGACGGGGATTCCGCGCGACTATACCCATCCCGGCGCCAAGGACCACTTGCCGGAGATCCGCCGCCTGCTGTTCGAAGACCGGCCACGCGAGGCGGAAGCACTGGCGATGGAAAAATTCATGAGCGTGCCACTGCGGCAAATGGCTTACCAGCCGTTTGGCGACGTGCTGATCGACTTCGGCCACAGCCAGGTGGAACGTTATCGGCGCGAGTTGGACTTGGAACGCGCCGTGGCTCGGGTCAGTTATCTCTCCGGCGGAGTCACCTTTACTCGCGAGGTGTTGGCAAGTTATCCCGACCAAGCCGTCGTCGTGCGGCTCACCTGCGACCGACCCGGGGCCCTGTCGCTGACCGTGCGCATGACGACGCCTCATCCCGAGCCCGCAATGACGGTCGAAGGGGGCGACACGCTCGTGCTGAGCGGCCAGCTTCAGGAGACGTTCAACGAGCGGATGAAGCTGATGGTGCCCAGCGTGTTGAAGTACGCCGCCCGCCTGCAGGTGCGTCCCGAAGGCGGCCGGCTGTCGGCCGACGGCGGTGCGCTGCAACTGGCCGGCGCCGACTCGGCGACGTTGCTGTTGACGGCCGCCACGAGCTATCGCAATTACCAGGACGTCAGCGGCGATCCTGACGCCGCGACCAAGGCGGCCCTCGCGAAGCTGTCCGAACGGTCGTTTGACGCCGTATGTCAGGCGCACGTGGAAGACCATCAGGCGCTGTTCCAACGGGTCGAACTCGACCTGGGGACCACCGAGGCCGCGAAGCAGCCGACCGATCAGCGAATCGTGAAATTCAACAGCCAGGATGACCCCCAATTGGCAGCGTTGTACTTCCAGTACGGCCGGTATCTGCTGATCGCCAGCAGTCGTGCGGGCAGTCAGCCCGCCAACTTGCAAGGCATCTGGAACGAGTCGACTGCGCCTCCGTGGGACAGCAAGTGGACCACCAACATCAATACGGAGATGAACTACTGGCCCGCGGAAGCGACCGGCCTGTCGGAGTGCCACGAGCCGTTGTTCGCCATGCTCGACGATCTGGCCGTCACGGGCAGCCGCACGGCCCAGGTGCATTACGGCGCCCGCGGCTGGGTGTTCCATCATAATACCGACCTGTGGCGCGGTGCGGCGCCGATCAATCACGCCAATCACGGGATCTGGCCGACCGGCGGGGCTTGGCTGTGCCATCACCTGTGGGAACGCTTTCTGTATACCCGCGACCAGGATTTTCTCGCCGCGCGGGCCTACCCGTTGATGAAGGGCGCGGCTTTGTTCTTTGTCGATTCCCTCGTCGAGGATCCGCGTTCGGGCCGGCTGATCAGCACCCCCTCGAACTCGCCCGAGATCGGCGGCCTGGTCGCCGGACCGACGATGGACCACCAGATCATTCGCAGTCTGTTCCGGGCATGCATCCAGGCGTCGGAGATCCTCGGGATCGACGAGGACTTCCGCCGGCAGCTTGCCGAAATGGTACCGAGGATTGCTCCGAATCAGATCGGCCGGCACGGCCAGTTGCAGGAGTGGCTGGAGGACAAGGATGATCCGAAGAACCAGCACCGCCACGTATCGCATCTGTGGGGATTACATCCGGGGAACGAGATCACCCCGCGCGGCACCCCCGACTTGTGCGCGGCGGCGAAGCAATCGCTCGAGCATCGCGGCGACGGCGGAACCGGCTGGAGCTTGGCCTGGAAAATCAACTTCTGGGCTCGTTTCGAAGACGGGCCGCGAGCCTATCGGCTGCTGGGCAATCTGCTGACCCCACAGCGAACCTACCCCAACATGTTCGACTCGTGCCCGCCGTTCCAAATCGACGGCAACTTCGGCGGCACGGCGGGGATTGCGGAAATGCTGGTGCAAAGTCACGCCGGCCAGATCGCCATCCTGCCCGCTTGGCCTGCGCAAGTCTGGCCGACCGGCCGTGTTGCGGGCCTTCGCGCTCGCGGTGGTCTGCAGGTCGACATTCGCTGGCAGCAAGGGCGGGCTCGCTCGGCCGTGCTGACGGCTTTGGCCGATGGACAGCACACCGTCCGTCCGCCGGTCGGCCATGCGATCGAGACCGCCCGCTTAACCGGCGGCAGCGGCGGCGAGGTGAGCAACCAGAACGGCGAGCAGGTTCTCGTCAAGCTGACCAAGGGTGCCCGTTGCGAGTTGGTGTTTCGCTGAGAAGCATGAGACGCTGGGATCCATAGCCCGGTATTCATTCTCAATCAGTTTCATCTGTTGGCCTCCCTGAATCTGCTGGAGAAAAATGTGTTTGAGGCAACGGTGGCGGTTGTTGTTCATGGTTTGGATTTCCAGCAGATTCAGGGAGGCCAGCAGATTACTTGAGTAGTCAACCACCTGCCTTCAACCCCTGCCTTCAAAGAAAGAACGCCTCATGAACATGGTATTTCGGGTCGGAGTTCTCGTTGGTCTGTTGGGTTCGCTTTGCCACGCTGCAGAACCGGCCGCGCCGGTACTCGCGCCGCTTCCGACGGAAGATCGACCGCTGGCCGAACGCTTTGCGGTGCCGCCGCCGTCGGCGCGGATCCTGCGCATCATTCATGCGCAGAAGGACAACCCGGCCGAACAGGACGACCAGTTGCGGACGCTGGCGGCGCAAGGATTCGGCGGCTTTGCGGGCAACGTCGCCTTCGACGGCTACGTGGACGACGAGACGAAGTGGCCCGCCTTCCTGCGGGGCGTCCGCATGGCCAAGGCAGCCGGCATGTCGCTCTGGTTGTACGACGAATGCGGCTACCCCTCGGGCAGCGCCCGCGATCTCACGCTGCGCCGCCATCCCGAATGGGCTGCGCGCGGCCTGCTGGTCGCCGAGGCCAATACGGCGGGCGGCCCGGTTTCGCTCGCGCTGCCGCCCGGCCGGTTGGTACTGGCCGCGGCTCTGCCGCGTCGCGACGGCGTGATCGCGCTGGACGAAGCGCAGGATCTCACGGCCTCGATCAACGGCGGTCAACTCGCCTGGCAGGCTCCGGCCGGCGACTGGTTCGTGGTGGTGATGACCGACGACCTGATCTATGAGGGAACGCATGCGGCGATCAGTCTCGCCTACAAAAAGCCGTGTATCGACTTGCTGACGCCGGAACCGACGGCGCGGTTCCTGGAGGTTACGCATGCGCGTTACGCGGAAAAACTGGGCGAAGATCTCGGCCGGTACTTTGTCTCGACCTTCACCGACGAGCCGTCGCTGCAGAACCTCTGGTTCCGCCCCATGCCTTACCGCGTCCTGCCCTGGTCGCTGACCATCGAACGCGAGTTCCGTCAGCGCCGCGGCAGAGAATTGCGCCCGCTGCTGCCCGCGCTGGTGGCCGCGGCTGGTCCGGCCGGCGCGCAGGCGCGCTACGATTTCTGGAACACCGTGGGCGAGTTGGTCTCGGAGAATTATTTCGGTCAGATCCAGACCTGGTGCCGCCAACACAACATCCTCTCCGGCGGTCACCTGTTGATGGAGGAGGGACTCGTCGGGCATGTGCCGCTGTATGGCCACTTCTTCCGCTGTGTGCGGCGCCTCGACGCCCCGAGCATCGATTGCCTGACCAGCCTTCCGCCGCAGGTGCCGTGGTCGATCGCCCGCATGATCGGCAGCGTCGCCGATCTCGAAGGCCGCACCGTCACGATGTGCGAAGTGTCTGACCACAGCCAGCGTTATCGGCCGAAGGGCGATACGCGGCCGATCCGGATCGTCACCGAAGACGAGATTCGCGGCACCTGTAACCGGCTGGTGTGGGGCGGCATCAATACGCTGACCAGCTACTACGCTTTCAAGGACCTGAGCGATGACCAGTTGCAGCGCATCAACACGCACGTCGGCCGCTGCCAGACGATGATGCGCGGTGGCCATCAGGTCACGGATATCGCCGTGCTGTACCCGGTCGAGAGCGTTTGGCCTAACTTCATTCCCGCGTACCACGGCGCGACGAGCGAGTCCGCCGCGCGCCGTGTCGAGAGCGTCTTCAACGGCGTCAGTTCGGCCCTGTACGGTGCGAACCGCGATTTCTCCTACGTGGATTCGCAGGCGCTGTGCGAAGCGACCGTTGCGGAAGACACGCTGACGCATGGCGAGCTGCGCTGGCGAGTCTTGGTGCTGCCCGCCGCCGATACGCTGCCGCTGGAGGCGTGGGAGAACGTGGCTGCGTTCTGGCGCCAGGGTGGTGTGGTGATCGCGATCGGCGCGCGGCCCGCCAATAGCGAGGTGGAGTTCGCTTCGCCGCGCGTGCAGGCGATCGCCCGCGAATTGTTCGGTACGGCCGACGCCCCTTGCCTGGTCACCAATCCAGCCGGCGGCGCGGGCGTTCTGCTGCCGACCGCCATGATCGCGCTCCTGCCGCGGGTGGTTGACTCGCTCGTCGAACGCGATGCAACCTGCGCGGAGCCGAACGGGCCGGTCAAGATCACGCGACGCCGCATCGACGCTCAGGATGTCTATTTCGCGATCAACGACAGCGACGCGGATTGGGAAGGCGTAATCCGCTTCTGCGGCCGAGGCGTGAACGAGCAGTGGAATCCCGCAACCGGCGTGATGTCGCCGGTGACCGACGGCACGCAGGTGCTCGTGCGGCTTGGCCCGTATGACGCGATGCTGTTCCGAACGGCGACAGCCGACGTCCCGCAGCGGTTAAGCGGCAGGGCCGCAACCGCCTTCACCATGACCTGCGAGCCGCTGCCTGCGACGCCCAAACCCGCGGTGTCCCAGGGGCAATTCGTGCAATCCGAGCTGACCGGCGATGATGCCTCCGGCTGGCGTGCGGCGGCCACTCTGACGCAAGGCCAAGTCGACACTTTCCTGTTCATGAACTTCCGATATGCGGAGCCGCTGAATCTGACCGCGTGCGAAGGATTGTCCATCGATGCCTCGGTGCCGCAAGGACAGCGCACCGGCGCCGAGCTGTTGGTGTTCCTGAACACGGCAAACGGCGACCGATTCCTGGCGGGGACGGGGCGGTATCTGAACGCGCCGGACTGGACCCGCGCCTATGTGATGTTCCGTCAGTTCAAGCCGTTCGAACAGACTCGAGGCGAAGTCGACCTATCCCAGATCGTGTCCATCAGCATCGGCTGGGGAGGCTATTTCGGAGCCGCAGGCGAGCGAATCACGCTCACGGTGAAACCGCCGCAGCGTTTTATCTGCGGCGCCAATTTTTGAACAGGAGGAAACAGAGACAAAAGAGAAAGAGCCGCTGCTCCGTTTCCTCTGTTTTCTCCTGTTCAATGATTTCGAATCATTCGAAGATGCACTCGCAAGCCCCGCACGCCCGACATCCCCTTTTTTCCTGCCGCCTCCGGCGGCGGCGGGTTATTTGTGTCGGGTTCTTCTGGGCGGATGGTGAAGCTCCCCTGGGGTGAACCCAGGGGCCTCGCCTTTCAGCCGGCCGGCCTGTTCTTCTCTCCGGGACGAAAGGTGGTATCTTGCCGCGACTTGCGGTACGATGTGCGTGCCGGAACACGTTCGGCAGACCGTTGGCGCCATTCGCAGCTTGGCATCGCAGGCGCACCCCTGCAGTCCTGATAAGGAGGATTGGATGATGATCGGTTTCTTAGCGAACAAAGTGGGATTACGGGGCCGGCGATCGCTTGCCCGTACCGGGCGATGGCTGGTGCTGGCCGTGCTGGCGGCGGCGCCGCTGGCGGCATCGGCCGGCGACTGGCCGACCTATCGAAACGACAACGCCCGCAGCGGGGTGACGGCTGAAACGGTGAAACCGCCGCTGACGCAATGCTGGGTCTTTCAGCCGCAACATGCGCCGCAGCCCGCTTGGGGCGAGCCGAATCCGCGGCCGGTCGGCGGCTGGTACGGGCTTACCGAGCAGCGACGAGTCCACTTTGACGACGCGTTTCATGTGGCGGTGTCCGGCGGTGCGGTGTATTTCGGATCCTCCGCCGACGGCAAAGTGGTGTCGCTGGACGCAGCGACCGGTCGGGAACGATGGAGCGCACTGACCGGCGGGCCGGTGCGACTGGCGCCGACGGTGTGGCGGGACAAGGTGTACTTCGGCTCGGACGACGGCCGTGTCTATTGCCTGCGCGCCGGCGACGGTGGCGAACAGTGGCGGTTCCAGGCGGCGCCAAGCGAACGCAAGGTGTTGGGCAGCGGCAAGATGATCTCGCTGTGGCCGGTCCGCACCGGGGTCCTGGTGGACGACGGCACCGCGTATTTCGGTGCCGGCATTTTTCCCGCAGAAGGCGTATCGATGTACGCCGTCGATGCGGAGGATGGCCGGCTGACGTGGTGCAACGATGCCTGTGGCGACGCGCCCCAGAGCCGCATGTCGCCGCAAGGCTATCTGCTGGCTTCGAACAGCCGCCTGTTCACGCCGTTGGGACGCGTGTCGCCGGCGGCGTTCGACCGCCAGGACGGGCGTCTGCTGTATGAAGCTTACGCCGAACACATTATCGGCGGAACGCATGCCACGCTGGCCGGCGACCAGCTGTTCACCGGCACCGAACAAATGGTCGGTTTCGACCAGGCGAACTCCCGCGCCCATTCCAGCTGGTTCTGGGGCCATCAGCTGGTCGTGACCCCGGACGCGTTTTATACAGCGACCGGGCGCGAACTGTTCGCAGTCAAACGCGAGACCTATGCGGCCGCCAGTCTGCGCCGCAAAGGACTGCTGGATCGCCAACGCGATCTCAACGCGCAAATCCAAAGGGCCAAGCGAGGCCCGGAAGCGGCACTCCAGCAGCTGCAGACGCAGTTGGACGCGGTGAACCAGCAGATCAAGGAGACGGAAACGCGAATCGCGGCGGGCGAGATGTGGCGCATTCGCTGCGATTGTGCCGAAACGCTGGTGATGGCCGGCAACGTGTTGTTTGCCGGCGGCGACCGAAAGGTGTTGGCTTTCGACGTCGCGACAGGCGAAGTGCTGTGGACGGGCGAGGTCGACGGCCGGGCACGCGGCCTGGCCGTCGCCGATGGCCGGCTGTTTGTCAGTTCCGACACCGGGGCCATCTATTGCTTCGGCGCCGCAGACGCGGTGGCCGGCGGCGCTGTGCAGCAGGCGGTCGCCGCGTCGCCTTTTCCGACGGACGAACTGAGCCCCGTCTTTGAAGCGGCGGCCGAGCACATCGTCCGCAGCACGGGGATCACGCGCGGCTACTGTCTGGTTCTCGGTTGCGGCACAGGCCGGCTGGCCTTCGAACTGGCAAAGCGGACAGAACTGCAGATCTGCGGCGTCGAACCCGACTTGCAGAAGGCCCAGGCCGCACGCCGGGCGCTGGATGGCGCAGGACTGTACGGGGCTCGTGTGGTGGTCGAGCACGGCGAGCTGACGCAAGTTCCGTTCTCCGATTACTTTGCCAACCTCGTGGTCTCGGAACAGGCGCTCGTGTCGGGCCAAATGCCCTGCGGCGCCGCGGAAGCGTTCCGCATGCTCAAGCCGCTGGGCGGCACGATTTTCATCGGTCAGCCAACGGCGGCCGGCGGCAAAGTCGAGCCGCTGCAGGCGGCGGCGATGCAGCAGTGGCTGAGCGAAGCGGGGACCGACGGTGGGCGCGTCGCCGCAGAAAACGGCGTGTGGCTCGATTTCCGACGCGGGCCGCTGCCGGGAGCCGGCAGCTGGACCCATCAATACGCCGAGCCGGGCAATACGACCTGCAGCGACGATGAACTGGTCCGCTGTCCGCTGGGCTTGTTATGGTTTGGCAATCCGGGGCCCGCGCAGATGGCCGAGCGGCACGTGCGGGCCGCAGCGCCGCTGGCCGTCAATGGCCGCATGTTCGTGCTGGGCGAAGGGACCGCCAACCGGGCGGGCGCGGGCGAGAATACCGTCATGGCCTTCGACGCGTACAACGGCCTGCCGCTGTGGGAACGCAAGATTCGCGGAGCGCTGCGCGTCAGCGTGACCCACGACGCGGGAAACTCGGCGGCCAACGCCGACAGCCTGTTCGTGGCCGTGGCCGACGAGTGCCTGCGGTTCGATGCCGCCACGGGGGAAACGAAGTTCACCTACAAACTGCCTCCGGCCGCCGACGACACGCCGCGCGTCTGGGGCTATGTCGCCGTGATCGACAATACTCTGTACGGCTCGCGCACGCCCCAAGGACGAACCGCCGACTGTATCTTTGCGCTCGATCTGGCCACGGGCCAGCTGCGCTGGAAACACGAAAGCAAGGACATCGGCCAAGGTTCCATCGCCATCGGTGATGGGCGGCTGTACTTCGCCTGTCCCGGCGCGAGCGAAGAACAACGCACGGAGGTGCTCGCCGACCAGCTCAAACAGGTACACCGGCTGAACGACGTCGAGCGGGCCGCGTTGCTGAAAAAATTTGAAGCCGCCGCCGTCTATCGCGTCGTCGCCCTCGATGCCGTGACGGGCGAGAGGTTGTGGGAGAAGCCCGTCGAGGTCACGGGCGCCAGCGGCGGCAATTATTGGTGTTCGCTGGGGGCCATTTATCGCGACGACGTGCTGGTCCTGTTCGGCGTATTCCTCGACGGCCATTACTGGACGCAGTTCCTCGCCGGACAGTTTGAATCGCGGCGGGTGGTCGCCTTGTCCGGTACGGACGGCGGACTGCTGTGGGACAAACAGATCGGCTACCGCGTGCGTCCGGTCGTGATCGGCGACACGCTGCACGCCGAACCGTGGGCCTACGACCTGCGGACCGGCGCCCAGCGGACGCGCGTTCATCCGGTCACCGGGCGCGACGAAGTCTGGCAGTTCGCCCGCCCCGGGCATCATTGCGGATGCCCTGCCGCCTCGCCTCACATGTTGCTGTTCCGCTCGCTAACACTGGGATGGTACGACCTGGAAAACGACTTTGGAACGCAGCATTTCGGCGCCCAGCGCCCCGGCTGCTGGATCAACTTCATTCCCGCCAACGGCTTGCTGATGGTCCCCGAAGCCAGCTCGGGATGCATGTGCCCGTTTCCCAATATGTGTACCGTGGTCTTCCAAAGCCGGGAGGAGAACCGGCAGTGGGCCTATTTCAGCCAAGGAGGCCCGATGATGCCGGTCAAACGATTGGCCCTGAACCTGGGGGCGCCCGGCGACCGCAAGGATGCCGCTGGCGGCCTGTGGCTGGGCTATCCCCGGCCCTCCGGTTCGCTGGTGCTGCCGTTGCAGATCGGCGTCTCGCTGTTCCCCGGCGGCGGCTACTTCAATCACGATGCCGCCCGCCGGAAGATCGCGGACGCGGACAGGCCGTGGGCGTTCTGTTCGGGCGTGCGGGGCTTGCGGCAGTGTACGATCCCGCTGGCCGCGCCGACGGACGGAACGTCGCGTTACACGGTCCGCTTGGCGTTTGCCGAGCTGGACCATGAAGCCGCAGGCAAACGCGTGTTCGACATCAAGATCCAAGGCCGCGCCGCGGCCGAGAAGGTGGACGTTTTCCAGCAAGCCGGCGGCCGGAACAAGCCGCTGATCAAGGAATTCACAGGCATCGACGCGGACGCCGAACTATCGATCGAGTTCGTCCCCGCGGCCGCCAATCCGGCGCCCGATCAACTGCCCATTCTGCAAGGGATCGAGGTCGTACGAGAGCAGGTGCTCACGCTCGGCTTTTCCGTGCCGTCGTTCCTGCTGAACAATGCCCAGTCCGAGCAGGCCGGGGACATCGTGATCGTGAACAACCGGGAAAACGATTTCGCGGGGACGCTGCGCATCGAGGCTCCGGCGGGCTTTACCGCCACCCCGGCTGAGACGAAGATTCAGATCCCGTCGGGTCACAAGACGAACGTAGCCCTCACGGCCCGCTTGGGAAACAACGCGATGGCCGGAAAGTACCAGGTCGCGGTCAAGCTGCTCCGGGCCGACGGAACGATCGAACGTGAAACACAAACAGAGCTGGAGCACCTGGGCGACTTGCGGCGAGCGGTTCTGTCGGCGGTCGAGGATACCCACGCGTCGCAATCCGCACCGTCGACGAACTACGGGACCGCCAAAGCGTTGAATGTCGACGGCGGCGACGCGCAGATGGGAGATCGCCATCACAGCATCGGCTATCTCAAGTTCCGGATCGAGGTTGACGGCAAGCCGCGTTCGGCCACGCTACGCCTGACCAACGGCAACAATCCCTCGGTCGATTCGGGGCACGTTCGCTTGGTGACGGAACCGTGGAGCGAGAGCAGCGTCACGTACCAGGCCCGTCCGAAACTGGGAGAGATCGTGGGAAAAATCGGTCCCGTCGCGGAGAACCAAGTCGTCGAGATCCCGCTCCAGCTGGCGATCGAACGCAACCAGGAGTTGAGCCTAGCCATCGATCCCACCAGCTGCGACGGTCTCGGCTACCTCTCCCGAGAGGGCGGCAAGGCACCGGAGCTGATTGTCGAGTATGTGAAGTGAGTTGGCCACCTATTCGCGAGGCACCGGGCATCACTCCGGGACGAAGTTGGATACGATCGACACCTGGCGAACTTGCCGCGAATCGGGATCCCAGGCACGGATGCGGACTTGGATCCCGCGCAAGGGAACGGGATAGGGCGGGCATGTCGATCGTTCGCCAACGTCGTCCACGCCGTTCTGATTGTCGCCGTCAAAGCCGTCGTTAGCGTTTCCGCTGCGCTCGTAATGCGTGGACCACGTACAGTACTCATAGACGCCGGCCTTGTTGGCGGGGTGCGTGGTCGCGCCATTCGGGTTGAAGGGCAACTGGGATTTGGATTCAGGACGGTTCGAGAAATCCGACCAGTCTTGGCAATAGGTCGGGAACGATGAGCGGATTCCGTACCCCGGATCGACGAACGCTCCCAGGCCGAGAAACTTTGGACTTGCGCCGGAAAAATACGTGTTCACATAGTTATTGGCCTTCAGGTTCGAACTCGTCGGCGGTGGAGCGGTACTGTTGTAGTCCGCCAAGTACCCTGGGTCGCCGGGCACCAACGATTCTCCAGGGTTTCCCGGACGAACGGGAGCGTAGGGATCAAACACCCGGACGTCGAAACTCAGCGCGTTGGAAACCATCACATCCTGGCCGTAGTTTCCGTTGGCGTAGGGCAACGTATACGTCGGAGGATTGGCGTACAGCATCCGCGGTCGGGCCAACCGGTACAGGGACGTAACGCTTCGCCGGTTGACGTCGAACGAGTACGCCACGAATTGGCCCAAATACAGTGCGTCGTAAGGGGCATCGGCCGACACCGCGGTGGTCGTCGTCGGACGACTGAATTGCGGATTGGCGCCGACGGACGGTGCGCGGTCGGACAGCACAGGCCAGTGCGCAAAGCGATTTTCGCGACGCGTCAAGTCGGCCAACGAATTCGCCGTAGCCGTCGCAATCAGATTGCCGCCGCTAATGGCGAACTGGAGCCGCACGGAAACGTCGTTCGTGTTGAAGAAATTTGTCAGTTGCATCCGCAACTGTCGATAGCCCGGTGCGTTCGCCTGGACGCTCGGCGCCGGCGCGTCGTCGCTGACCGTCCACTGCTTGAAGTAGCCGGAAGCGTTGTTCAGGTCGGGGCGAATCAACATCGCGCGGCGATAGATCACAAAGTTCTCGTCTGCGTCGAGCGTGCCGTTCGCCTCCTCCGGATCCGATGGGTAGCGGTCGTCATACTGGATCCACCAGACCACTTCGGCCAACGATGATTGAGTCACTTGGACGTTCCCGCTGCTGTCCACATACTGGCCCACGAAGGGCGTTTTCGCATTTTGGGTGGTAAACGCAAGGATATCGTCGAGATCGCCGAACACCGTATTGGTGAGCGACGGGTCGGTATTGGACGTGCCGTCGGCGTCCCAGTCTCCGTCCGTGCTGGGCAACCGCGTCCGCTCGGGACCTTCGACGATTTGGAGGTATCCGGCGGCCCAGCCATCGTCGGTCCAAGGTCGAGCCGGGACGGTAATGCCCCGGAGATCCTCCTGCAACTGGCTGGCCACGCTCCGCAGGCCGCCCGCCAACTCGATCGTTGCCCGGCCCTGGGAGATGCTTTCACCCACGATGGCAAACGCCTGGGCCAAGGCGAAGATCAGGATCAGCGTGACCGCCATGGCGACCAGCATTTCGACCAGCGTAAAGCCCGAGGCCCGGCGCCGGCCTCGGCGTCTTGCGCCTGTCCGAACCCAAGAATCTGAAAACCGCATATTCATAACGTCTCTCCTGTTCCCGGAGGTAAAAACCCCTCTTCACCCCCACTCATCCCAATTACTGACTAAGGCCATTCGTTCCCGCCTATCGTTTCCGGCCAAATCGGAGTCGCGACTCCGTGACCACGACGAAACGATTCGGCAGCCGATCGCAATGAAAGTTTAGAAGGTTCGAGAGCGCCGCAATCTTGGCGGCGGCACGCTCGTCCTGTAACCGCAGGAGAACGACGCCACAATGCGGCAGGTTCTCGCGGTAAATCTTCTCTCCAAAATCCTTGTCATTGGTAATCAAGACCCGCCTTTCGCAATAGGCCTTGTCGAGGATGTCGTCGTCCAGGATACCCCGCGCCTCGTCGTAGATGGAAAAGACATCGTGGCCTAGCGTCCGCAGCCACCGGGCTACTGCAGGCCCCGTGCATTCATCGACCAGAAATCGCACTTACGTTGACTCCACCACAAGAGGCATGAATTCTGCATCCGATAGGGAACGTGAAGCGAACAGCAAGCACGCCCGTATGTCAGCGACCTGCACGCCGTCATACTCGTCCACGATCTCCTCCACGCTGGCCCCATGCGCAAGCACGTTGAGAATGTAGTCCACGGTCAGACGCGTGCCTCGGATCACCGGCTTACCGACCATCACCCCCGGGTCACACGCAATCCGCTCCAACAACTGCTGATCTGACATTTTAGAACTCCTTCTCGATACGTCATGGCGCCGTCACCAACGTTTCAAGCCACACGGGGCTGCCCGTGTCCGGAATCATTGTGTTTTGAGGAAGCCTGCGTCCCAAGTCCTCGTATGCCTCAATGACTGCGGCCAAAGCATCGCGGACATTTGCCAGCGCTTCCTCGACCGTATCGCCCTCGGTGACCAGCTCAGGCAGCAACGGAGAAGTCACCGTGTAGCCCCCTTCGGGCTGCGGAGTCATCACGAGTGGAATCTTGTACTGCATCGACATAATCCCGTTAAGGTGCCGCCCTCGGCCAAAGCCTAATCTTTCACTTAATCTTTCACTTAATCTCTTCCTACTGCCTTGGATCCGGCGGAGATTAAGTGAGAGATGATGAATGAAACCTTGAAATGGCATCGACGAAAGTTCCTCCGGCGCGCGACAATATTCGCAGCAGCCACCCGCTCGTTTGCGGACCAGCGTCGCCAAACTGCGGTCCATTGGATTCACGCCGTCCTTCGACGGGCACCCAGCACCCGTCGGACTTTGGAATGCAGGATGTCGAGCAGGCAACCCATCTGTTCGAAGGCATCGATCTCCACGGCCTCCGTTTCTGTCAGGTCGCCGCGCCGGGCCTTTGCCGCCAAGCTTTGCATTCGTGCCACATCTTGTGGCGGAAATCGCAACTTCAGCAACGCTCGAGCGGCGGTCGGAGAAATGGACTCGTCAAGATGAATGACGCGGCCCCACATCGCCACCGAAGCTTCTGAATCAACAGTCTTGGTATTCATATTCCTCACCATTCGTCAGCCACCTTGAGAAAACGTCACCTCCACCCCAAACCTCCCGCGCCTTCCGCCACTGACCGCTGACCACTGACCACTGACCACTGACCAATGACCTTTACTCAATAAACCTCCGCACCAGCACGCACTTGTCGACATTGTGATTCTGGCCGGGATCAAAGGCCACGGGGATCGAGCGATCGATGATGTAGAACGCGCGGTTTCGCGTGACGGTGCCAGTGTCCAGGCCGACCTCCTGGCCCAATTCCCAGCGGTTATTTGCCGAACTGAACTCGTACTCAAAATATCCGATCGTGATCCATAACGCATACACGTTGGATCGGGTGGTAACCAAGTTCGACAGCCGTTGCATTCCTTGATAGCTGAAGAACGCGTTGCGATCGCTGTTACGTGCGAGGTCGGTGGGTGCAGTAAAATCGTTCATAAAACGGGGAACTGCCGCGTTGTCTTGTCGCGCACCGAGCAATGTCGCGTCCGTCTCCAGTCGGACCATGGTCGCATCTGGCACCAGCCGGGCCGTTCCAGGAGCGCGATACAGGTTCGCAAAAAATGTAGGAAAGGTGGTGTTCCGCAGGAAGAGATTGTTTCCCGTGCCGTATCCTCGGCGGGTCTCTATAAACGTGTCAAAGTTGATAACTTGCGGATGGTCTCCCCAGAGAGCATCCCAAACTCGCGAGTCGTAGATCGTATTCAAGTTGATCCGTCCCGGCTCGCGATAGGTCGAGATCCAGTTAAACGGCGGGTGAAGCATCTCCGTGTCGGTACTCTGGACAGCGAAAACGCTGGGATTGAGCAGCGTCTCCGTACCCGCGAACCGAGGACGCACCGTCAGGTACTCGAACACCCGGTACAGATTGGGAGCCGCGTTTGTGGTGGGATCCGCCGCAAAAAAGTTGAGCAGGTGCTGAAAGCGGCCCAATCCGGTCGCGTCGTACGGCGAAACCGAGGAATCGGCCAGCGAAAAATCCCTCAACAAACGTGCGGAACTGGAGCGGGGAACCACCAGCAACTCCGTCGGGCTGGCGTACGGCCGATTGTTCCACGTCAGCCAAGAGAAGGGGAAGGTGCTGGAGTCGGGAGCACCGACATACGACGTCACCGCAAACGGTGGGGCCGCGGGCGCGTTGCCATCAGTGAACCCTGTGCCGTACGAACCGTTCATATACGCAAAGGCATGTCGCAACTGGAAGCCAAATTCGTGGACGCCGCCGTCGCCGGGCGGAGCGCTCTGGGGCGGGTTCTGAGTCGTCGTCGGTTGATGCCACAGCCGTCGTTCGCCGCCCTCGTCGGCTCCTCGCTGGAAGGTCCCAAAGGTGGTATCCCCCCCGGAGTTTTCCACCCCGTTGAACACGGTCAAATCCACCGGCATCACATCGATAGTCAAGTACGGGTTTGCCACGGCATGGTACCGAGCCAGCGGATTCGCCAAACGCTGCAGGTGAATACGCCGGTAGTCCGGTTGCGTTGAATCCGAAGGCAACTGTCCCCAGGGCATAGGCGCGTCCAACGGTTCGTCGAATGGCGGGTTATAGGCGCCTTCGCCGTCCGCCAAGGCAAGGTCAAAATTTTCGTCCGTATAGCCTCCGATCGGCTCCGAAATACTCAAGTTGATTTCCTCCGGAGGAGGCCCGCCGATGCCTTTGCCTTTGCCTTTCCCCTTGTTCCCCGTCCCGGTCGGGATCAAGTTGATCGGAATCGCGATCGCCGGCTGAATTGCGGGCGGTTGCGGAGAGTCCACCGTGAGCGGATCCGCCTGATTCGCCGGCGGAGTCACGTTGTTCCGTACTTCCACTTGGTTCACATTTGGGTCTACATTCGGGTTCAGCACGATCTGCCGTGTTTTATCCAACCCGAGTGAACCGCCCTCCGTCGCATCGGTACGGCGTCCGATCGTGGTTACGTATTTCCCATTCAACGTGACGCCGCCAGATCCGACCACCGCGTACCGCCCCGGCAACAGCGGCGCGATTCCCGTAACATTTGTGAAGTGCATGTTCGGAGCGAGAGGTATATCGGCAGACAATCCAGACGGGTTCGCAAAATAGACACTCCGCTCGGGAGCGGCGATGGCCAACGATTGCGGGTCGGGGTGCAGGGCGTCCGCGGCAATGGAATCCGTGATGGCCAGGCGCCACACGGGTTGTCCGGCCGAATTGGTCCTGTTCAGCAGCACTCCCGAGTTCCAATTCGTTCCATTGTGATAGAACTCGCCCGGCGCCTTGTCGTGTCCCGCCCACGGATTATACAGCTTGATGAACAGCGAACCGCGGGGTACCAGACGCTGATCGAAGTCATTGTCCGGATCCGGATCGGTCGTCTTCTTTCCGGTTTCATCACTGTTGAGATCTTCGGTGCGCACATCGTGAATCGCCAGCGTTTCAGTAATCAACAACTCGGGCCGCTCGCAGCCCCAAACGACGCGACGGTCGACATGCATGCCGTCGTCGGTCAGGATGTTGCCGTCCACGTCCCAACCGTTGAACGGATTCACGTCGTACTCAAACGCGGTCATGATCGAATCGGCATCCCGGAAATCGACCGCGTTGACCGCCCACTGAGCGAGGACCTGAGCGGTTTCCTCCGCCGTCGCCGTTCCGTCACCGTCCAAGTCGTACTGAAATGACGGATCTTTCAGCAACATCAGCAGGATGTACAAATGCCGAGCGAGGTAACTGCGGGCCAAGTGCGCATCTTGGTCATTATTGATGACCCCATCGTTATCGTGGTCGATGGCCATTGCGGGAGTGGTAGAACCGGCCGCTCCGATTCGGGCATATTCCGGTCCCAGCGACTCGTTCATGTTGGCGAGGTTCAGAACGCCGTAGGCTTCGTCCACGACGGCGTTTGAGTTGTCGTCCCGCCCGTTGCCGATCGGACGATTGATGTCCATCCGCAGCCCCATGATCAGGTCGGGCGAGAGCATCCTCGAGATTTGACTGTCCAACGCGGCGCCGCTGAAACCATTGGCGCTCAGACGCGCCGCGAGCAATTCCATGATCGTCTGCGGCAGCGGCAACGAACTATCATAGCCGTCCGGCGCAACCACCCCAGGCACCGGGATATCCCAGCTGTCGGTCGTCACGGCGCGCCGCGCAGCCTGCGCGGTCGACGTCGTGCCCTGGAGGAACGTCAATGCGCTCGCGTCGGTCAGTCGCGATTGCAGCGAGGACGAGTCAAAGTCTTGGAGTCGTAAGACTTTCTCCAATTCTGCGATGGTAAACGGCGCGTCGGCCGCGGAGCGTTTGTTCAAGTTGAATTCATAGGGGCTTTCGGCCAGCAAATCAGAAAACGTCGTTGGCGACGTGCTGGTGTCGTACATGCCTTCGTACAACGGCTGGCCGCGGTAATCCACGCCGCTGGCGAACAAGCCGCGCAAGTCCATGTTGCTGCTGAACGACGTCAGATAAGCCGTCGAAAAATAGTTGGTCGGATACTCGAAGAACTTGAACGGCATCAGCGCATCGTAGCCCGTCTGACCGGGTTGCTGGTTCGCCCCGTAACGCGATGCCAGCAGTACTTGATATTGGGTGTTGTCGTTGAGCAGTTTGTTCAAATCGACCTCGGGCGGTCCGTAGCCCTGGCCTTTGGGATAGGCTTGGGAATTCACAGCACCCGCAAAATTCACAGACTGGGGAAGTGGATAGCCAGCCATGACCCCCGCCAAGTGCCCGTAATGGCCATGAGCGTTGACGTTCAGGCGGCCGTCCAGATCGACACATAGGACGGCAACCAGCGGCTTATACGTGCGGCCATCCTCCGTGGTTTGCACTGGCAGATCCGGGTCGATCCAGATGCTGTCCTTGACGCCGTCGCCGTCGTTGTCGATGTCCCAGGGACCGCTCGTCAGGGCGATGTCAATCTCTTCCGCCGTCCGAATGTACGGATCGAATGCAGGATTGCTGCCCGTGAAGTTCGGATGGTCCCACGGCATCGGTCGAAAAACGATTCTGCCACGTAACGTGAGATTGTTCGAAGTTAAGGCTGTGTACACATTGACCGGTGAGTCCGTCGGAGATATGGCCGGACGCCCGGTATAATCAGCGTCAAGCTTGTTCCATCCGTCTGGATCCGAAGTTCCGCTATCTCTATCGATCCAGTACCTGATCAATTCAGGCCGATGAAACGAAGGCAACACGCCATTGGCCGTAACTGCCGCCATGATCATATTCTGATAGTCTGGTGCGTCGTAGGATTCGTTGGCACCACCTGTCACGAAACTGGTGAACGTCGCCTGGGTGTCTCCTGCCCGATTTGGCTTCAACGCCTCCACCGACAGCCGAGGACTACCGGCCGTCGCTCCCACATATCCGAATCCCGTGCCCACAAACGGCTTGCCGTTCAGTACGAACGTATCGCCCACACTCGGCGACAGAGGGGTCGGCCCGCTGACGACCGGACGCATGATTCGAAACGTGTAGACATGATCCGCCGGCTGCATGGGGTCGGGATTAGGCTGCTGGCCGTAGCGGTAACCGACGACCCGTGTACTTGTGCCCTGCAACGCCCCGCTGGAAAAGGTGAGCACACTCCCATTGTAAAAACCGCTCAAATCGCGGAGCTTCGCGGCGGAAGTCGTTGACGATCTGTCTGAGAATTCGAGGATTTGGCCGCCTGCCAACGAAGTCGCAGCCACCGAGACGGCGCCGCGGATCGAATCTCCGTAGACGTCCCCCAACAGCGAATGCCCGCGAAAGGGAGAATTGTTTTGATCCATCCGCGGTTCCCGCACCAGTGCATACATCACGCGGTCCACGATCTTCTGCGGGTCCTCGCCGAGCCATTCTTTACGGGCGTAGGCCTGTGCCGCGCGGCGATATTGGCCGGCGATGATGGCGTACGTCACCACCAGCAGGACGAATAGCACCAAGAGGCTGAGCACGACCAGGATGACCACGCCGCGCCGGGATTGAGGTTTTCGAATCATGACTGTTTCTCCGTATCAAAGCGGCCGCTTGCCCCACGGCCGATGCCGCGTTCGTTCACTTTTCTGCACGTAGTCGAGCCTCTCCGAGACTCCCAGTTGACGGCATTCACCTAATACTCTCACTCTGATATCTGATCGATGAGCCGTTGAATCATCGGCAACAAGAGCGGGATGTCTTCCGCCACGGTCTTCCACACGACATCGAGATTGACATTCATATAATCGTGGATTAATTTGTCGCGGATACCCGCCATTGAACGCCAAGGAATGTGCGGAGCCAAGTCACGGGCTTCCTGAGGTATCCGCTTGGTTGCCTCGCCCAACACCTCAAGCGCACGCACGACGGCAAAGACTGTTTTGTCATCGCCAAGGAAATCCTCGTACGCCATTCCTCGCACAAAGCCCAACGCTTTGTGCCCGACCTCCTGAATATCATTCAAGTGATCCCGATAATCGCGGTCCACCTTCATACCGGCTCGACCTCTGCGAGCACTCGTCGGCCGATGTTCGGCTTGAGAGCATCCGCCATCACCAAGTCCACCCGCACACCGAGGACATCGCTCAGGTAATTCTCCAGTTCTACAAACCGGATCAATCCGGGATTGCGTCGAAAGCGGATCAGTACGTCCAAGTCACTTTCCGGACCGGCATCACCTCGCACGTACGACCCGAAAATCCCCAGCGACTCGATCTCGTAACGCTCTTGGAGCAATGGCAACTCTCGCCGGAGAATCCGTCGGAATTCGGCCGTATCGCGATTGCTCACCATCGAAATCGATCTCCCATTACGAGTCCATGCGCACGGGGCAGCTTCCCGGGATTGCGAGTCTCGGAGAGACTCGCCCACGTGAGTTATGCCGCTCGGCGGGTGCGGGCATTCTACAGTCCCGTCCATAACGAAGAGGTTTCCAGCCGAATCGTCTTTTCGTACACGGCCACGACGCCGGGGATCCAGACGGCTTTGTGTACGCTTAATGCGACGGGCCAATCCTGGCCGAAGAGCGTCAACACTCGTTCATAACCGGTCCCGGCCCCATTCAGGACAGGGCCGCTATCGGCCGATTGAATTCGGTACCATCGAAAGTGTTCGACCCCGCTCGCGTTCATGCCTGCCAACAAGAGCCATTCGCCTTGCTTCATTTTCAAATCATCTGCTGTCGCCGGCGTCGTTGACGATAGCAAAGCACTCAGCGTGACATCCCCTCCGTTGAACCCGTTGCTGTCGAACGAAGTAACGTCCACGGTTCGCTCGGCTTTGGCGTACGACTCGCGGCGGTGAAAGACGACGATCGACAGCAAATACAGGTCGTTGTCGCTGTCCTGTTTGGGAACCATCGTAGCCAGCCAGGAGAACTTGCCCTCCCACTGACGCTTGGACGTTGACGAATCGTATTTCTGCTCCGGTGCCAATGTGCGGTCGGCTGGCAAGTTAAACACCAAGTCGTCTTCCCCCAGGAAAATCTGGCCGGCTTGCTCCACAGTCATCGCCGGAACAAGAATTGGAGTTGGCGGGGTTGGTGGCGGATTTGTGAGCGTCGCGCCAGGCCGTCGGCGGAGAGAAATGCGCTTCATCCATGGAATGTCGGTCGGGGTGTTCTGGGACGTTGCGGTTCCCAGGTACGGAAAACGAAAGATGCCTGCGGTCCCCGTGTTGGCAGCCATGTACAGCGGGTCGAGGCAGAACGCTTCGTTGCCCCAAAATGCTTGGTAGTTGTTATTGCTCGTGTCATACTGGGCCCATGAATCCGGCCGGCGCATTTGGTACACATCGAATGCGCGAATCGCGTTGCGACCCACGCGGTCCGCGCCGTCGGCGATCATACCCTGGGCGGAACGGCTCCCGGCCAACGGCACGATGATCATCACGCCCAACAAGCCGACGGTGACAATCCCCATCGAAAACAGAACCTCGAGCAACGTCACGCCCGCGCGAACACGCTTCGTCGCAGTCCAGGCTTTCACCTGTCTCGCGAAACCATCGGATTGTCGGAAACGCATGTTATGATTCATCCTTACCGCCCTCCCATCGACTGACCTGATTGGGCAAATTCGCGCGCGTCCTCGATGGTCATCGCACTCGCCGAAACGCCACTCTCGGCCGTCGTCACACGCCCAGTGTGATGACCGATCGAAACCCAAAGGGTAGACGGATCAGCCAAATTCATGGCCCCCAGATTTTCCAGATTGCCGATCAGCAAGTGCAAGGTTTCGGTGGGGATAGCGTTTGGGCTGATTCCCAGCACCCCCACCATGCGCCCCGACGGACCAAACACGATCGTCACTGGATTACTCGCTGTCGCCGTCGCCAAGCGTGTGTCGCTGGACCCAAACCCCGAACTGCTGAAATCAATCACCGCGCCGTTGGGCAACTCGAACGGGGAAACGCTGGACTTTTCCGGACGCCGAATGATTTGATACGGTAAGGAAACGTTGTGCGCTGGTGGCGGCGAACCGCTGAACTCGACGATCCAATCTCCGACGCCCGCCCCCGCCACAACGTTCTTTATCACGTAGTCCGGGTTGCGGTAGTCGAAGCGGATCAAGTCGCCGACCTTGGCGACGTTTCCCAAGTTGGCACTGCTGGCGGCAAGGAAACCGGCGCGATAGGGAGTGGTGGACGTATCGATTGACGCCACGGCCCCCACGACATCTCCCGCGTATGGGGGCGGGGTCTCGGCCATGAAAATTCGCCGGGCAAACAGCTTCGTCGTGTCCTCCGGCAGCGCTTCTGTATCCAAAATGATTCCCGCATAACGTCCCGTCTCGGCTGCCAGAGACTTGGCCAGTTCCACGGTCGTGTTGACTTGCCGTGCCGTTTCTCGCAGCTTGCGGCCTTCGATGCCCGTCTTCATCATCGGCAGGGAGATCCCCATCAGGATCACCATGACGGCGACCACGATCAGCAACTCGATCATCGTCATGCCGCGGTGCGGCTGGCGATGCCGATCGAATCGTCTTGTGGCGTTCGTTCGGTTCACGTCTTAGCCTCCCATCGCATGATTCATGATATTGTCCATAAAGGACAACTGGCCGTCCCCGTTGGCATCCATCGGCGTCCCCGGTGGAAACTGCGCCGGGGCGCTCTCGAGATAATACGGGTTGTTGGGATAGTAAGCGTTGCCGGATTGGCTGTACCGAAGTCCGGTCGGCACGTTGATGTCATACAATCCGTCGGGACCGGCAGAGTAGATCAAGGGATACAGGGCAAAGCTGGCCGGAAAAATCCGTAAGGGATCGAAAGGGTCGGGCGAACTCTGTGGATCGCGCTTCTGCAAGTCCGATACGATTAACATGTCGTCACTCCCCGACCAGAGCGCCTCCGTGATATCGTCGACGGTGCTGTTGGAGTCGTCATCAACCCCGGCCACTCCCCAATTGCCATCCGGTCCTGGACTGGCGAAATACCCAGGCGCCCACCGCAGAAACTCGATGGGATTGCCCCAGGCATCCCAGATCTCCGGCATCCCATCCCCGTCCTTGTCGCCGATCTCGGTGTCCTGAAAGAAGTCCAAGCCATTCCCCGTGATGTCTTGCATCGAGGCAATGATCATGTACAGGCATTCGGCGCCTTGATAATCCTCCGTCCATGCCGTCATCCCGTTTGTCAAATTGGCAGGAGTTACGAGGTTCGCGACGCGTCGCTGATACTCACGCGAGAGGGGCGGACGAGCGATGTTCGAATTCACAAACCCGTTGAAATTCTGCGTGGCTCCCAGAGCATTCGTCAAATCATAACTGAACGGTATCACAACGGTTACCGGATCGTCCAAGACGTCCCACTTACGTTCTGGCAACTCCATCCGCATCAAGTCGCGCAGTGCCAGCAACCGTGCCCTGCCCACAGCGCGGCCGTCACGCCGGCCCGGGCCCGCTATGTTCAACCGAATCGCCCGCGTCCGATACGACTCCCATCGCGTCATCAACAGTTCATGCAACTTGGTGATCTGCGCCTGCGTCCGGGATTCCTTAGCCTGCTGGACGGCGTTGTACATGGCGAACAGCAGCGAACTGGCCAGGATACTGATGACCATGATGACCACCAGCAGTTCGGTCAGCGTAAAGCTGCGACGGATTATCCTGTCCCGGTGCGCGTTCATTCCAGGTGGTCCTCGAAAATCTTGCCGTCGCTGAAATTGGCGATGTTATCCAGGTCGCCAATGGCGAAGTTGGTGCCAAACGGAAAGACCTTGTATGTGCTGGCAACGCCCGCCGTGACGCTGGAGACGTCGCCGTATTCCCCGTCCAACCCGGCAGAGATCAATTGATAAGTGGTTCTGTTCGCCATGGTGAGCGGCGCAGTGGCGTTCACCCTGGTCGCGTAGGGATATAATGTCTGGCCCGATGACGCGTCATTGTAGACGCTTAGACTGGCCACCGGAGTTGCCGGCGTGACGCCTGGAAGATTTGAGGCGTCACTGTAGATTCGACTGTCAAAATACACATAGGGCATGTCCTTGCCTTGCGGGGGAACATACACATAAAGATCGTGTTGCGAATTCGGCTTGTTCGGATCGCCGATCGTCCTCGTGTATACCAACCGTTTTTCGTCAAAAGGAAACAGCGAAACGAAATTGTTTGGCGGTGCGCTCAGCGGCTGCCGCGGGTCTTCCTTCATTTGCGCCAGCCAAAAAACCAAAGCTTCCGCCGGATTGGGTTTCTGCAAGGCGGGATTGCTCGTGTTGCCGTCCGTGAAAACATCGAGCAGGTTTTCCTGATGTCGCGGAAATCCCTTGCGCAGATGCCGAACGACCAGCTGATTCGATGTGGTCAAGTCGGCGACCACTCGAACCGAGGTGAAATCCGGCGGATAATCGCCGAACTTTTGCTTGTACGATTCAATCGCCAAATGCAGCTGATTCAACTCCTGGGCGATCACATTTTGCCGAGCCTTGATCACGACGCGGTATAGCGTGGGGACCAGGATTGCCGCCAGGATGCCGATGATGGCGATCACGACCAGCATCTCGACCAGGGTAAAGCTTCGCCGACGGCATGGATTTGCAGTTGTCATGGCAGCGTATCCGCGAAAAAAAGAATAGCGTTGATTAGCGATCCAGAAATCTTCTTCCGTGCGCACGGCACGTGTTCTTCTCAGGGAACGCGAGTCGGCATTGCTGAACGCCAATCCGGAAGATTAGCGTTCATCAGCGTTGATTAGCGGGCCAAGTATCCCTTCGGCTAAATCCCTTCGTCTCTCTCCGATCGGCGTTCTCATCCGCGGTTGTTATCTGCGGTTGTTGTCTTCCCGCGTTACGACAGCCCTTCGATCATGCTGACCAGCGGCAGGAACAACGAGATCACGATGAACCCGACGGCAAAACCCAGGAAGACGATGATCACGGGTTCCATCAGCGCGGTGAGGCTTTCCGTCATGACTTTCACTTCGTCGTCATACGTGTCGGCCACCTTGTACAACATCGTGTCCAACTCGCCCGTCTCCTCGCCTACGTCCACCATGTTGACGACCAAGTCGTCCACCACGCGGCCTTTGATCTTGCCCAAATACATCAGGCTCAATAGGCCGCCCAGGCCACCGGCCATGTATAAACCGATCAACGCCATGCCCGGCAGGACCATGATCAACATGCCCGGCAAAGCGCCGGCAAAGAACCAGAAACCCAGGCACACCGGATGGAAGCCCAGGACCGAATATTTCCGCAACGGCTTGGCAATCGGTTCGCCCTCGCGAATCGACTCGCCTACCTTGGCATACAACCGCTCGAACACGGCATTGCCCGACGTGTCGCGAGTGATCTGCAAGCCTTCCAAAATCGGCACACCACTGGCCACCAACGTGCCCAGCGTCCGCGTGGTCCGGGCCATGATGTTCTTCTCGATCAACAATCCCATGATCGGGATCTTGAGGACGAACATGTCCCACCCGACGCGGCCGTGCCGGAACTTGCGGACCAGCTTGATCGCCAGCCACACGCCGACAGGAATCAGCGGGATCAGGAACCAACAGTTCACCACCCACTCGGAAACGGCGATCAACAACTGTGTCGCCGCCGGCAAGGTCAAGCCGAACTCGACGAACATCTTGGTGAACACGGGCACGATCTTGAGCATGATAAACGTCAAGATGCCGATGGCCACCGTGATGACCACCGCCGGATAGATCATCGCTCCCTTGACCTTGCGCCGCAGAGCCTCGGCGCGCTCTTGAAAGTCGGCCAGACGTTGCAGAATGATCTCCAACGCGCCACCCGCCTCGCCGGCCTTGATCATGTTCACGTACAACCGGTTGAACATCTTGGGACTCTTGCCCATCGCCTCGGACAACGTCGAACCGGATTCGATCTCCTCGACCACGTCCGTCAAGGCGTTTTTCAATTTGCCCGGCTTGGCGTTGCCCTCCAGGATCTTCAGACTGCGGACGATGGGCAGACCGGCGTCCTGCAGAATGGACAACTGACGCGTGAACGTCGTGACCACTTTGCTGCCGCCGCCACCCAAGGCGAACCCGCGGCGCTTCTTGGGCCCCCGCGCAGTCGCCCCGGCCTTGGATTTCTTGAGCGTGATTCGAGTGACGAAATAGCCCATCTGACGAATCGTCGTTTGAGCCTCTTCCTCGGTCGGCGCATCAATGACGTCCCGGATCTCTTCGCCCCGAGCGTCCATCGCTTCGAATTCATAGGTTGGCATGGTCAGACTCCGGTGTCAGGTGTCATTTGTCATTTGTCATTTGTCATTTGTCATTTGTCATTTGTCATTTGTCATTTGTCATTTGTCATTTGTCATTTGTCATTTGTCAGGTGTCATTTGTCAGGTGTCATTTGTCAGGTGTCATTTGTCAGGTGTCAGTTACCCTTCCAGGACTGTTTCTCGGATAACTTCGTCGGCCGTGGTCACGCCGCCGAAAATGTTCTTGATGCCGGTTTCGCGCAAGGTCACCATGCCGAACTGGCGCGCCGTTTCGCGCAATTCGTCGGTCGTCGCATTGGTCATGATCAAGTCGCGGATGGTATCGTTCATGACCATCAACTCGAACAAGCCCAGCCGGCCTTTATACCCCGTGTTATTGCAGGCATCACAGCCTTTGCCGCGATAGAAGGTGCGGCCCAGGAGATCTTCTCGTTTCATTCCCAGTTCGACCAGTTGCTCGTTCGACGGCTCCAGCGGCTCGCGGCACTGAGTACAGATGCGGCGGACCAGCCGCTGGCCCAAAATGGCTTCGACCGTGGCGGTGATCAAGAACGTGGGCACCCCCATGTCTTTCATCCGCGTGATCGTGCTGGGCGCGTCGTTGGTGTGCAGCGTACTGAACACGGTATGGCCGGTCAGCGACGCTTGGACCGCGATCTCGGCCGTCTCCAAATCGCGGATCTCGCCGACCAGGATGCGGTCCGGATCGTGCCGCAAAATGGCCCGCAAACAGGCCGCAAATGTGACGCCGATGTCGGCGTCGATGGGGATCTGGACCAAGCCGTCAATATCGTACTCGACGGGATCCTCGGTCGTGATGATCTTGTCTTCGATCTTGTTGAGCTCGGCCAACGCCGAGTACAGCGTGGTGGTCTTGCCGGACCCGGTCGGCCCCGTCACCAAAATCACGCCGTTGGGGATGGCGATGCATTTGCGGAACCGGGCCAGCGTCTCGTCGTCCAGTCCCACGCGGCCCAAATCCAGCGAAACAACGGACCGATCCAGCACCCGCATCACGACGCTCTCGCCGAACATCGTCGGCAACACGCTGACTCGCAAATCCACCGGATGACCACCCACCGACAATTCGATCCGCCCATCCTGGGGCAGCCGCCGTTCGGCGATATCCAAGTTCGACATGACCTTGATCCGCGTCGTGATGGCGAACGCCAGATGCCGCGGCGGCGGGACCATTTCGTACAACACCCCGTCGGCCTTGATCCGGATGCGAAACTCGTCTTCGAACGGCTCGAAGTGAATGTCGCTGGCATGGTCCTTGATCGCCATTAACAGAACCATGTTCAACAGCTTGCGGACCGGAGCGCTGTCGGCCAAGGCTTCGACGCTGGTTAAGTCGACCGGGCCGTGCGTGCCGACGGCGGCCGCCACCGCCTGTTTCAAGTCGTCGTCGCCTTCCAACTCGTTCAAAATGCTCTCGATACTGTCGCTCTCGCTGGCGTAATACTTGCCCAACGCCCGCTTGATGTCCCCCTCGGTGGCCACGACCAGGCGGATGTCGAAACCCAAAAAGTTCCGCAACTCGTCCTGGATCGCCAGGTTCTGCGGATCGCAGGTCGCCAGCGTCAGCGAGCGGTCTTCTTTCCGCACCGGAATGACCCGGTACAGCTGGGCCATCGAGTCGGTGAGGGTGGCGATCAAATCCCGGTCCAGCTCGATTTCTCCCAGGCTGACCATCTGCATGTGCATCTGCTCGGCCAGGGCCTGGGCCAGCTGGTCGTCCGTGATCAGCGCCATTTCCTCGGCAATCTTGCCCAGCAGTTCCCCGGGACGCTGCTCTTGCTCCTCCAGCAGCATCTCCAACTGTTCGTCGGTGATGAACCCGAGGTCGACCAGGATTTGTCCGATACGTCGAATAGCCATAACCTTGCGATCCAATCGAATGCTTGAACGAAGAACGCCCCGTTAAACCCCAGCCGTGTTGTAAACCCGAGCCGCCTTATTACTTGGCCGCCTTATTACTTGGCCGCCTTACTGCTTGAACGCCTCCGGCACGTCCCCCGGTCCTTCCTCTTCGACACCCCGTTTGGAATTCACGATCCGTTTGGCCAAATCGTCCGGGTTGGACGCCTTGGCCAACACGTCTTCGATGGTGACCTTTTCGTCTTTCCAATGTTTGAACAAGGCGTCGTCCATCAGCTGCATGCCGTGCTTGGCCCCGGTCTGAATGGCCGAATTGATCCGGAACGTCTTATTCTCGCGAATCAAGTTAGCCACGCCCGGCGTACACAGCAGAATCTCGTAAGCGGCCACGCGCCCGCCGCCGATCTTGGGCAGCAGCGATTGGGCGACCACGCCGATGATGGACGAGGCCAACTGGGTGCGGATCTGGTCCTGCAAGTTGCCGGGAAAGGCGTCGATGATTCGGTTGACGGTGCCCATGGCGCTGTTGGTGTGCAGCGTGCCGAACACCACGTGCCCTGTTTCGGCAGCCGTAATGGCCGCTTCGATCGTTTCCAAGTCACGCATTTCGCCGACCAGGATCACGTCCGGGTCCTGACGCAGCGCGCGGCGGATCGCCTCGGCAAAGCTGGGCACGTCGACGCCCACCTCGCGCTGGTTCACCGTGGATTTCTTGTGATAGTGATAAAATTCGATTGGATCTTCGATCGTGATGATGTGATGATCCAGATTCTCGTTGATATAGTTGACCAGGCTGGCCAACGTCGTGCTCTTGCCGGACCCCGTCGGACCGGTGACCAGCATCAGACCGCGCGGCCGCAACACCATCTTGGTGACCACGTCCGGCAGTCCCAACTGCTCCGGCGTCAACATGGCGTTGGGAATCTGCCGCAATACCATGCCGATAAAGCCACGCTGTTTGAACACCGACACGCGAAAACGGGCCTGGTCGCCGAAGGCAAAGCCAAAATCCGTCCCGCCGTGCTCCTGCAACTCGCGCTGGCACCGTTCGGGAGTGATGCTCTTCATCAGGGCGACGGTATCGTCGCCTTCCAGCACCTTGGTCTCCAGCTTGCGCATCCGGCCATGCAGCCGAAACACGGGAGGCTGACCCACGGCGATGTGAATGTCACTCGCCCCTTGCTTGACGCAAGCCTGCAACAGTTTGTCGATGAGAATTGTGGCCATGAAAGCTAAGTCTCCGCCGTTTTTCCGGAGCAGCAGATTATCTGCAGCCAGCCGGGATGATACAAAAGATTATTGGGTTTGTTCGTAGAACGGAATGGATTCGGTTCCAGAGCAAATGAAACGCCGCGTTACGCCACGCGGGTGAAATCCAGATGCGTGTCCTGCTCGGTCCGCTTCGCCACGCGGAAGACTTCCTCCAAGGTCGTGATGCCTTTCATCACCTTGAACAGCCCGTCCAGGTACAAGGTGGCCATTCCCTCGGTGATGGCCACCGAGCGGATCTCCGCCGCCGTCTTGTTGGCGAATACCAGCTCGCGAATCTTGCCGGTAACCATCATCAATTCGTGGATTCCAATGCGACCTCGATAGCCGCCACGCTGGCAATGATTGCAGCCTTTGCCTTTCATAAAGCCGCCTTTGGCCGCCACCTCGACCGGTATGCCCGCCTCGACTAACTCCGTTTCACGCGGGATGTGTACCTGCTTGCAACGAGGGCAAATTGTCCGCACCAACCGCTGGCCGAGCACGGCGACAACACTGCTGGCGACCAGATAATTGGGAACACCCATGTCGACCATGCGTGTAATAGCACTGGGCGCATCGTTCGTGTGGAGAGTACTAAATACCAAGTGTCCAGTCAAAGAAGCCTGGATTCCCATGGATGCGGTCTCCTGATCTCGCATCTCGCCTACCAGGATGACATCGGGCGCCTGACGCAACATGGCGCGAATGATGCGGGCGAAATCCAGACCGATGCTGTGCTTCACTTCGCATTGATTGATCCCCGGCAAGTAGTATTCCACAGGATCTTCGGCGGTGATGATCTTCTTGTCCGGGCGATTCAGATAATTCAGCGCTGCGTAGAGGGTAGTCGTTTTTCCCGATCCCGTCGGGCCGGTGACGAGCACGATTCCGTTGGGGCGGCGAATCAGTTTTTGGAAGATCTGGTAGTTGTACTCGGACAAGCCCAACTGCCGCACACCGATCTTGATGTTATCTTTGTCCAGAATTCGCAGAACGGTTGCTTGGCCGTGGTTGGTCGGCAGGATACTGACACGAAGGTCCAGTTCTTTCTCGCCAACGGTGACTTTGATTCGTCCGTCCTGGGGCCGGCGGCGTTCGGCGATATCCATGCGGGCAAGGATCTTGATGCGGGACGTGATGGCCGCCAGCAGCCGGCGCGGCGGGCTGTCACGTTCCATCAACATGCCGTCAATTCGATACCGGATGCGAACCCGGTTCTCGAACGGTTCGACATGGATATCGGACGCTCGCAACTGGACCGCTTCGGAAATCAGCATTTGAACCAGTCGCACGACGGGGGCGCTGTTCTCGTCGACCCCTTCGCCGCCCGACAGATCCTCCGCCGTCTCGGTGAAATCGATGGCGGTGTCGGTGAACTCCTGCAGCATCGAGTCGGCGCTTTCGCCTTCGATCTGGCCGTAATGGCGGTTGATCGCCCCTTGGATAGCATCTTGCGGGGCCAGCGTGGTTTCGATTCGGCGGTTGAGAATAAACCGCAGCTTTTCGATCGTTTCCAAGTCAAAGGGATCGCTGACGACCACGGTCAGGACATTGTCTTCCTCGCTGAGGGGGATGACGGAGTTTTCCCGCGCGACCGCTTCTGGAACGAGTTCGATAATGTTCTCGGGAATGGTAACGCCGCTCAGGTCGACGTAGCGCATCGAATGGTGTTCCGCCATCGCGCGAACGACATCCTCGCTGCTGGCGTATTCTAGATTTACAAGACATTCGCCGACATCCTTGTCGTGCTCTGACGCCATCTGCTGGGCTTCGGCCAGCTGTTCCGGGCTGATGACGCCCCGTCGCAGGAGAACTTCGGTAAAATTTACGCCCTTAGCCATGTGCGAGCGCCTCGCCAAGTTGGGGGAACTGTACGGTGTTTCAGGAACGCGGCCAGACAAGCCACCGGGAAATTCAGGACCAACACAGGCCCATGTGCCTCTATCTTGCCCAATCCGAGCCCCTTCTGTCAATCTCCAACAGCGTCCTTTCGGCGGGGCGCAGCCGGAAAGAATTCAGAATCGGCGAGAAAAGGCGCCTTCCATCAGATTTCGACCGTCAAATTGGTTGCGTTCTCGGCTGGGCGTTAAGAAAGAAGCTGGCATCAATCCGCCGCTACCAAACTCAGAACTCCTGACATACGGAGCCGCCGAGATGAGCGGTTATTTGCCGTCCAGTCGGAGGCCACCGAGTTTACCTCGGCGGAGTTTCACCTTCCGCCTAGAAACGTGACCGTCCGATATCCCACCCTTTCCGCCGCCGCCACCGGCGGCGGAAAGGGTATTTTGTGCCGGGTTTTTCTAGATGGAAGGTGAAAAACTCCCCTGGGGTAAACCCAGGGGCCTCAAACGCCGGGTGTTGCTGTCAGGTACGTTTTCGCCGACGAAGGTCGGCATTGAAGACCTCAGTACCGCTCATTCTTTTCGCCAACTCCCCAGCACCTTCAGCCTATAATCGCCAGGAAATCTCGCCCTATGTCAGGAGTTCTGAAACTGGTTCATGATCAAGTCGCCTTGGTATTGGTGCGTATCCATCAGCGTCAAACCGAGGAAGAGGGCGATGAACATCAGCCCAAATACGAAGAGCACGGCGTTCAGCGGGTTGTCGTAGCGCAGGTGCATGAAATAGGCGGCCACCAAGCTGGCTTTGACGGTGGCGATCCCAAGGGAAATCCAGATCTCGAAGCTGCCGGTGGGAAAGTACGTGGCCGCGACGGTCAAGACGGTCAGCAGCACGAGAGCCACGAATATGCCGACAAGGACTCGCACCGGCATGATGTGCGCCAAGCCGTGGGAGGCGTGATCGTCCGCAACGGGCGAATGTGAATTCGTCGTGGATGTCATGGCAGGGTCCATGGTTCAGGGCTTGTTAATTGTACTGCGCCATTTTGCGCGGCAGGAGCGTGTTCCGTCCCCGCCGACCTCGCGTCGAATGGCACGAGGTTAAGGGTTTGGACAGTGATTTCCGTTGGGATAGCGAGGCACCTCCCACCACGGAGCTTGCCTCCGTGGAGGAGTGTTCACAACCAGAAAGCGGCGTCGGTCGCCCCCCCGCCACCATGCGGCTTGTCCGCGTGGAGCGGTGTTTCCAAAGCGTTTCCTTGGGAACATCGCTCCACGGAGGCGAGCTCCGTGGTGGCGTGGCGACATCGTTGGGCGGCGTTCTGGTGGCGAACATCGCTCGACGGGGGCAAGCCCCGCCGTGGCGGAAAATCACCCCGGAAATCCTTAACCTCGCACCATTCGACCTCGCGTCGGTGGAGCGGTGATTTTGCACTACAACAAGCCCCAGACTGCGGTGAGACGTTTGTCGGGGCGTGGTTAGTGCAAAATCACAGGCTCCACCGAGACAAGCTCGGAGGGGGCCTAACCTGTCTCTATGCGGACAGTTACTCATCGAATCGTCCAAATGGCCCGGTGTGTTCGTCCAGCAGGTTAATGAATCAGGTACAACAACGGGAACAGGTAAATCCAAATCAAGTCCACAAGGTGCCAGTACAGGCCGGTAAAGTCGACCGGACTGAAGTACTGGGCGTTGAATTCGCCGCGGGTTGCGCGGGCGAGGATCCAAGCTATCACGCCCATGCCCGCCAAAATATGCACGGCGTGAATTCCGGTCATGAGGTAGTAGATACTGAAAAAAATCGGCAACAGGGAGACCCCGGGCATGGCGTCCGGATCGCGGATGACCAGTTGTTCGGCGGGCGGGGGCGGCACGTCGAGGGGCTGATGCACGGCGGCATGCGCGGGCGAGTCGCCGGGAGAAAACAATGCGCCGGTGATCGCGGGGACGCCTTTCCCGGCTCCGATGCCGACAAAGAACGCCAAGGCCGTCAGGGTCAGGCAAAACGCCACCGTCGCGGCCCGGTGCCGGCCGCGCATACGACTGATGAACGCCAGGACGCCGCAGCCCAGCGCCGCCAAGGCGGCGGGGATGCTCAAATACCATAGCCAGGGTCCATGGGCGGCTTCGCCGTGCGGCGCATCGACCGCCAACGGGGCAAACGCGGCGCCCCAGTACAGCCCCAGATCCCATTTGTGCGCGTATTCGACGGCCTTGACGCCCAAGAACAAGCTGGCGCAGACCAGTGTCAGGGTCAGGCACCACACCAAACCGCGCCGCTGGCCCAGCTGAGCACACCGCACGCCCCAGGCCATCGTCAAACTGCTGAACAGGAGGACGATTGTGTTGAACCCGCCCAGGACCTTGTCGAGGTACTTGTGGGCGTCGATGAACACTTCGGGGTGGTTGCTGCGGTACACGGCATAGGCGACGAACAGTCCGCCGAAGAACAGGACTTCGGTGATCAGGAACAGCCACATGCCCAGTTTGCCCGCATCGAACTGCTGCCGAGACGTCTCAAAATGGTGAGCCAAGTAGGGATCGTGCCCGTGGGAATCCATTTCACCGCCGGCGTGGTCTGCGTCGCTGTTGGTTGACTGGTGCATAGGGATCTCTTCACTTCCTGACCGCCACGTAACCTTCTTCTTCCGCGCTATATTCGTTCACGCTGTAATCGTATGGATCGCCGGCCGTCGGCGTGTGTTCGAAATTATGTGGAGGCGGAGGCGAGCTGCAGGTCCACTCCAGCGACGCGCTGCCCCACGGATTGGCCGGCGCCCGCTTGCCTTTGAACAGCGCGTACAGCAGCACGCCGGCGGCGAGAAACAAGCCGATGCCCAGGATCATCGAGCCGATCGTGGACATCTGGTGCAAGGTTTGGAATTCCGGTAAATACCGGGCGTATCGCCGCGGCATCCCGCGGGTTCCCAGCACGAACTGGGGCAAAAACGTCATGTTGAAACCGGCGAAAATGATCAGGCACGCGATGCGGGCCCACAGCTCGCTGTACATGCGGCCGAACATCTTCGGCCACCAGTAATGCAGGCCGCCGAGGAACGCGACCAGCGTGCCACCCATCATGACATAGTGGAAATGCGCCACGACGAAGTACGTGTCGTGCAAGGTAACGTTGGTGGCCAGAGTGCCCAAAAACAGTCCCGTCAAACCTCCGATGCCGAACAGCAGGATAAAGGACAATGCGTAGCACATCGGGGCAGCCAGGCTGACAGAGCCTTTATACATCGTCGCCAGCCAATTGAAGACCTTGATGGCCGAGGGAATGGACACGCTGAACGTCAAGGCACTGAACACGATCACCGCCAGGGGCGATTGGCCGCTGACGAACATGTGGTGCCCCCAAACCAGGAAACCGAGCACGGCGATGGCGATGCTGCTGTACGCGATGAACCGATAGCCGAATATATGCTTGCGGCTGAATACCGAAACCAACTCGCTGATGATCCCCATCGCCGGCAGGATCATGATGTACACCGCCGGATGGCTGTAGAACCAGAAAAAGTGCTGATACAGCACGGGGTCGCCGCCGAGTTTCGGGTCGAAGATCCCGATCCGGAACATCTTTTCGGCGGTCAACAGGACCAACGTGATGGCCAACACCGGCGTCGCCAGCAGCTGGATGATCGCGGTTGCGTACAGGCTCCACAGGAACAAAGGCATCTTGAACCAGGTCATGCCCGGCGGCCGCATGGTGTTGATCGTGACGATGAAGTTCAATCCGGTAAAAATGGAACTGAAGCCCAGAATAAAGGCCCCCACCGTCGCCGCGATGACGGTGTCACTGGTCGTCGTGCTGTACGGCGTATAGAACGTCCAGCCCGTGTCCAGGCCGCCCAGGACCAGGGCCAGCAGGAAAAAGACGGCGCCGCCCAGCCAGAGATAGAAACTGGCCAAGTTCATGCGCGGAAAAGCGACGTCCTTGGCGCCCAGCATCAGCGGCACAAAAAAGTTGCCCAGGGCCGCCGGGATGCTGGGGATAATGAACAGAAAGGTCATGATCGCGCCGTGCAGCGTGAACAACTCGTTGTAGCGGTCTTCGCTCAGGAACATCTTGCCCGGCGTGAACAGCTCCGCGCGGATCAGCAGCGCAAAGATCCCGCCCAGCAGGAACGAGCCCATGATCCCGGCCAGGTACATGATCCCGATCCGTTTGTGATCCAGCGTAACGACCCAGGACCAGAGCCCCTGGTCGTGCGTCAAGTAGTTATCGCCGCGACCGGCGGGCGCGTGGCCCACTGCCGAATCGTGAGGCGTCGCATATCCGCTCATGGTTTTCTCCAAACTGGAGTTTTCATTCTTTCAAGGTCTTGATAAACGCGATGATCGCGGTGATCTCCTCGTCCTTCAGCTGGCCTTTGTACGTCGGCATGACGGGCTTGTAGCCGGCCCGGATCTTGGCCATCGGTTCGAGGAGCGATTCGAGGATGTAGTTCTCGTCCACCGTGACGGTCTCGCCGGAAGTCATCGTCTCTTGGGTTCCGAAAAGGCCTTTGAAAGTCGGCCCCACTCGAGCACTGCCGTCGAGCGAGTGGCATTGGAGGCAACCGCGGCGCTGGACCAGCAATTCGCCGCCTTCGGCGGGCGTCATCCGCTCCAGGAAATTGGCTGCCTGTTCAAGCCATTTCTCGAACTCGCCCCGCGGATGCACGACCACCTTGGCCAACATCGTGCTGTGCTGCGTTCCGCAGTACTCGGCGCAGTACAATTGGTGCGTGCCCGTCTCGATGGCGTGGAACCACGTCTTGGTATAGCGCCCCGGCACGATATCCATTTTCAGCCGGAACGCGGGGACGTACAGGCTGTGAATGACGTCGTCGGAAGTCATCACCAAGCGAATCGGCTGGTCGACCGGGACATGCAAATCAGGCTCGACGTGGCCGTTGGGATAGACGAAGTTCCACGACCATTTTTTCGCCAACACCTGAATTTCGTAGCTGTCGTCCGGGGCCTGCTGCATGCCCATGTACCCCCAGAATCCCCAGATGAACATCACCGCGACCAGCATTGTGGGAATGAGCGTCCAGACCATCTCCAGACCCGTGCTGTGACTGGGGCTGGGCAGGGAACCGACGCCGGGGCGGCGCCGATACTTGAGCGTGAAAAACGTCATCAGAGCCAGGATCAATACAAAGAAGAACACCGCGACGATGAAGATGAAGTAGAAGACCTGGTCGACCATGGCGGCCTCGGCCGTACCGCGCATCGGGAACAACAGCGAGCCGCCGGGCGCGCCCAGCATCCCGGCCAGCGGCAAGGCGAATGCCGCCGACGGTCCCGATCCGCCGGTCGCGTGGTCCGCGGACGGGGGCGGGGGCGGGACGTTCGCGCGGAGCGCGTGGCTGCGCCGCCGCAACCAGTAAGGAAGCATCCCCAACATCAGCAACGCACACGTCATTCCGGCTCCAAGTTTCATCAGATTCCGGGCGACCGGTCCGTAGCGGCCGGCCTCGGCATCGTAATGAAAGCAGAACAGCAGCACTCGGTCCAGCGTCGAACCGACTTTGCCCTCACCCGCCTCGACCAGCGACAGCCGCAGGGTCTGCTCGGGGAACTGGACGCCGTACAAGTAGCGGGACACGCGGCCTTGAGGCGTACAGATGATGATCACCGCCGCGTGTACGTACTGTTTTTCTTGCTCTACGTATTTGAAACGAAAGCCGACCGCATCGGCCAGCCGCTTGATGTTTTTCTCGCTGCCGGTCAAGAAGTGCCATCCGGCCGCTGTTTCCGGACGGCCGTAACTGCGGAGATACCGCTGCTTGGTCAACCGGGCCCGCTGGAACGTCTCCAGCGGATCGATACTGACGCTGATGACCTCGAAGTCCTTGCCGGGCGTCCAGGCGAGTTCCTGCAAGCCGTCGACCATGCCGTTGAGCACCAGCGTACACAGCATGGGACAATCGGAGTAATTGAGCGTCAGAACGGCCGGCCGATCGCCCGAGAATAGCGACGCCAGCGTCCGTTCCCGGCCGCTGTCGTCCCGGAAACGCAAGTCGAGCGGAATCTGGGCGCCGGGATGTTCATCGACCCCGACTTCGGCCAGCGCTTCCGGCGCCGGCTCTTGCCGCTGGGCGACGGCGGCACCCGGCAGGCTCAGCCAGAGGGCCAGCCCACACGCCAGGATCCCCTGCCGCTTGGCTTGGGTCAACTTCTCGTCGCTCATGGACTCCGCTCCTCGCTTTGAGCTGCGGACAATTCCTTTACCACCAGATCCATCGCGCGGTCCACAGGGATCATGACTTGCTTTTTCTCGCGGTCGATCCAGTCGTACCGCGTCAACTGGACCGATTGCTCGGCCAACTGGGTGTCGCTGTGCGTCATGGAGGATTGAATCACTCTTTCTTCCGTCAATCGGTCGGCCACCGTATAGTACAGTACCTGCAAGGCAAGCACGAGCGCCGACGTGATCACGACGCCCAGGAAGCCGATCATGCCGATGTTCCACAAATTCAGGTCGTTGTATCTTTCCATGCGGGGTTCCTCATGAATTCCGAAAGGCGAGCGATTCGGCCAGCCACGGGTCGCGCCGCGGAATCAGTCCACCCTCGGCGGCAATCCGCAGCAGAACGGCCCCGTACAAGCCGGCCATGCCCACCAAGCACAGGATGTCCAGCACGCTCAACGTCGGGCCGCTGGCCGCTTGGGGCACCGCCAGCCAGTACAGATCGACCCAGTGCATGACCAGCAGCCACGCGGCCCACCCCGCCAGCACTCGTGGATTGCGTTTGGCCCGCCGCGACATCAGCCCGCAGAACGGCAGCAGGAAATGCCCGACCAGCAGCACCAGTGAGACCGCCGCCCAGCCGTGGGATTGCCGGGCCAGGTACCAGACGGTTTCTTCCGGAAGGTCGGCGTACCAGATCAGCATGTACTGCGAGTATGCGATATAGCCCCAGAAGAATATGAACCCAAACAGCAGCTTGCCCAAATCGTGATAATGATCGGTGGTGATCGAATCCTGCAAATAACCGAAACTCTGCAGCGCCACGGCGATCAGGATCAAAGCGGCAAAGGCACTTACGGCGCAGCCGGCGAAAAAGTACACACCGAAAATGGTGCTGAACCAATGCGGGTCCAGCGACATCAGCCAATCGAACGAAGCAAACGTCACGGTCAATCCGAACGCGACCATCGCGATGCCGGCCCGAGCTTGCATCGCAAGCGTGTGCGATTTCTCGCCCGTTTCGTCCTGAGCCAGCGAATGCCGCCAGTAGAATCGAGCGATCCAAGCCCACACCGCAAAGTAGAGGACGGCCCGGAGCACAAAGAACGGGGCGTTCAAGTAAGGCTGCTTGGCCTGCAACAGCGGATCGTGTTCGACATGCGCCACATCGTTCCAGGGATACAGGCTGCCGTTTCCCACCAGGACCAGCAGGAGGATCGGCAGGAACAGCAGCGACCACACGGGCAAAGCCGCCGCCAGGACCTCGCCCAACCGCCGCACGGCGACACTCCAGCCGGCATGCGTCAGATGTTGCAGGACCACGAAAAACAGCGCGCCCAACGACAGGCTGAGGCAGAAGCAGAAGCTGACCAGATAGGCCAGCAGAAACCGCGAGAACCCGTCGCGCAGCACAAAGCTTGCCAGAAAACTCAAAAGCAAGCTACCCGCGCCCACCACCGCCAGCCGCCACGCCCAACGTACCGCAGTGGGGCTCAGGCACGTCACCTCGCTGACACTCAAAGACTCGCGTTCTTTCATGGTTGCATCGCTTTCCAGGTCTCCGCGGGCACGTCTTCCGGCTTGGCGTTCTGCGTCCGCTGCAAAGCGCGGATGTACAGCACAATCGCCCAGCGATCCGGTACGGAAATCTGCGCGGCGTACGGAGGCATCTTCCGCACGCCGTTGGAGATCGCGTGAAACAGTTGGCCGACCGGCTGGAGCCGAACCGCCTCGGTATGCAGCGACGTCGGGGGCAGCCAGGTTCCTTGCTGCAACTCCTGGGCGCGCCGCGCGATCAAGCCGTCACCGCCGCCGGCCAAACCGTGGCACGGCGCACAATAGATATTGTATTGCTGCTGGCCGCGTCGGATCATCGGATCGGTCACCGGCATCGGGATCTCGGTCACCCAGGCCACCTCCGGTTCGCTGGCCGCGGCGACCTCCGCCGGGACGGCCGCGTCGGGTTGCGGCGCGTCGGGTTGCGGCGCGTCGGGTTGCGGCGGTGCGGCGTCTGGGTCGATGCCCCGATTCAGCCGCATGTCGTCCCGCAACTGGCCGCGGGCCACGGTGCCGGCCACGGGCAGCCGGTCCGCGCGGCCGTCGGCAAACAGCGTCGAGACGGTCTGCGGCTTGAATTTCGGCTGGTAGTCCATGTCGATGAACGTATGCCACCGCGGCTGGTCCGATCGGACGACGCGAGCCCGCGCGATCCATAATGGCGGCAGCACGGCCAAGATGGCCAGGGTGACCAGCGTGCAACCGATCCAGGAGGGCAGACGAATCGGCGCGGCGTCGACGTACAGCTCTTCGACCTGAGCCGCGCTTACGGTGGTCAGCAGCTGCCGCGTTTTCTCGATGGAGAACCGCGCATCCGCCGCTTCGACCAACAAAAAGAACCGGTCTGCCGTTGCGCGGCGGAAACGCTGGCTCCGGAATACCGGCTGGACGAACCGCGGCAAACCGTTCAGGGCCAGCATCCCGAGAAAGGCCGTAAACCCGGCGAACAGGATGATCACTTCGAATGCCACCGGGATCTTGGCCGGCAGGCTGAACAACGGCTTGCCGCTGACTACAAAAGGATAGTCGATGGCGTTGGTCCACCATTGGCCGCCCAGCGCCACCACCGCGCCGGTCACGCCGGCTGCGAGAACCGCCCATGGCAATACGGTCGGACGGATCGCCAGGGCTTCGTCCAAGCCATGCACCGGGAAGGGCGTAAAGGCGTCGATCCGCCGATAGCCCTCCTCACGCACCTGCTCGACCGCCGCCACCAGATCTTCCGGTGCCCGGAACTCGGCTAGTAACCCGACCAGCTTGGTTTCGGGCTCGCTATGATCGCTTACGTGCTCGGCCATGACTGTGCCTTGAAAACGTCTTTCCGTGTCTCTCTTGCCGCAGCGTGAACTTGCATCCGCTCCGGCGTCATGAATTCCGCCCTCTGCTCCGACATCAGCCGGCGCCTACGGCCGGGCGTTATATGATCGAACCTCTGACCTCCGCCGGCTGCTGCTGCGGTTTCTCATGCCCATGCGGCATCACCGACTTGACTTCGGCCATCGCCACCATCGGCAGGAAACGCACGAACAGCAGGAACATAGTAAAGAACAAGCCGAACGATCCGGTCAACATCAAGAGGTCGATTGCAGTCGGTTTGTAAAAACCCCAACTGGACGGCAAGAAGTCCCGACTCAACGACGTCACGATGATCACGAACCGCTCGAACCACATGCCGACGGTCACCGCCGCAGCCACGATCAGCATCATCCAGGGCGTGGTGCGAACCTTCTTGAGCCACAGGAACTGGGACGCGCCCAGGTTGCACGCGATCATGGTCCAATAGGACCATGCGTACGGCCCGAGGGCTCGATTGATGAACGCGAACCGCTCGTAGGCGTTGCCGCCGTACCAGGCGATGAAGAACTCGATGGCATAGGCAAATCCGACCATCGTCCCGGTCGCCAGCAGGATTTTGTTCATGTTCTCCAGGTGCCGTAGCGTCACCAGGTCCTTCAGGCCGAACCACTGGCGGGCCGGGACGATCAGCAGGATCACCATGGCAAAGCCGCCGAACACAGCTCCGGCCACGAAGTACGGCGGGAAAATGGTGGTGTGCCAGCCGGGAACCTGGGACACGGCAAAGTCAAAACTGACGACCGAGTGAACGCTGAGCACCAGCGGCGTGGCCAAGGCGGCCAGCAGCATGTACGCTTTTTCGTAGCGCATCCAATGCCGTGCGGAGCCGTTCCAGCCCAGCGCCGCGATGCCGAACGCCAGTTGCCTCCATTTGGTCGTCGCCCGATCGCGAAGCGTCGCAAAGTCCGGGATCATGCCCATGTACCAGAACAAGGCCGAAATGCTGGCGTAGGTGTTGACGGCGAACACATCCCATAACAGGGGACTGCGAAAGTTGGGCCACATCTCCAGGTGCTGGGCGGGGTACGGAGCGAGCCAATAGGCAAACCAAACGCGGCCCACGTGGATGCCCGGAAAGATCGCCGCGCAGATCACCGCAAAGATCGTCATCGCTTCCGCAAAACGGTTGATACTGGTGCGCCAGTTTTGCCGGAACAGGAACAGGATCGCCGAAATCAGCGTGCCCGCGTGGCCGATGCCGACCCAGAACACAAAGTTGACGATATCAAAGGCCCAAAAGACCGGCGCGTTATTGCCCCAGACCCCGACGCCGGTGACGATCAAATAACCGATCAGCCCGAAAAACATGGCGGCCACCGTGGACGAGATGCCGAACGCCACGTACCAGGCCAACGGCGGCTGGCGCCGCTCGGCCAGCGCGCAGACCAAGTTGGTGACCGACGTGTAATCGTGCTTGCCGGTGATCAAGGGCGCTCGCCGCCCCGGGTCGTCAAACGTGTTGTCGATCGCTGCGTGAGTTGCGGTTGCCATGCGACTTGCGTTTCGATTTTGGTTGTTCGATTTCCGATCTCAGCTCGCGATCCCAAATTTCAAATTTGAGATCAGAGAATTCAAACTTCAGGTTGCGGATTTCCCGTCTTCTGCGCCGCCAGGGCCGGATGCGGGTTGCGAATTCGCGCCAAGTACACCGTCCGCGGTTTCACGTTCAATTCCGCCAGCATGGCGTACGCGCGTGGATCCTGGTGGTGCGATTTCGCCACGCGGCTGTTCGACTGGTTCAGGTCGCCGAATTCGATGGCCCGCGTTGGGCAAGCCTGTTGGCAGGCCGTCTGGATCTCGCCGTCGCGAATCGGCCGGCCTTCGCTGCGAGCCTCGATTTTGACATTCTGGATCCGCTGGACACAGTACGTACACTTCTCCATCACGCCTCGGCTGCGGACGGTCACCTCCGGGTTGACCACCAACTGGATCAGTTGCCGGTCGGGATCCTCCAAGTACTTGGTGTTGTTGAAAAAGTTGAAACGGCGGACTTTGTAGGGACAATTGTTGGCACAGTAACGAGTGCCGATGCAACGGTTGTAGGCCATGTCGTTCAGGCCTTCGCGGCTGTGAACGGTTGCCGCCACGGGGCAAACCTGCTCGCAGGGCGCGTGTTCGCAATGATGGCACGTCAAAGGCTGGTGGACGACTTGCAGTTCTTCGTCCTCCGGCCCGTTGCCGCTGAAATAGCGGTCGATGCGGATCCAGTGCATTTCGCGTCCTCGCCGCACCTGGTCCTTGCCGACAACGGGCACGTTGTTTTCCGCCTGGCAAGCGACCAAGCACGCGTTGCAGCCGATGCACTTGTTCAAGTCGATCGCCATGCCCCAGGCATGCTGGCCTTCGTACGACAACTCGTTCCACAACGAGGGCGATTCGTGCGTCACGTGCTGGGCAAAGTGCGGATCGGCTTGGAACTGGCCGTGCGTGCCTTCGCGGATCAATTCCCCGACGCGGTGGCCGATCGCTTCCAAACCGACTTTGTCGATCGCGTGGTGGTCTTGGGTCAACGCGAACTCGTGCCGGCCGGCGAGCGGCGTCACTTTCACCCCGACGGCGAACTGCATCGCGGCCGTCGTTCGCAACGGTGTCACGTCGACGCCGACCGCAGCGATGCCCTGCCCCGCACTGCCGCCGACGATTCCCGCCGCCGTACGGCCGTACCCCAAAGCCACGCCGATCGAATCATCGGCCTGTCCGGGAAGCACGAATACGGGCATGTCCAAACTGCGGCCGTCGAGTTCCAATCGCACCAGGGAGCCGATTGCAACGCCCAGTTTTTTCGCCGTGGCGGGACTGACAAGGGCTGCGTTGTCCCACGTCAGCTTGGAAATCAGATGCGGCGTCTCTTGCAGCCAGCCGTTGTTGGCGAACCGTCCATCGTAGACCGTTTCACTGCGGCAGAAGACGATTTCCAGTTCGCCGCCGGCGGCCGGCGCCGGCGGGGCCGCAGGCGCCGCCTTCAACTCGGTTTGTACCGGCTGGGCGGCGCTGCCGGCCAGAAAGCCGTCGTGCAGCAGCTTCCGCCATTGCCCGTCGCTCAAGGTCCGCCCGGCGGCGCGATCGACCGCTTGCCGCACGAGCGTCTGAGCATCGGTTCGCACGCCCCGCAGCAAAGCCAGCAGTTCCAACGCGGACTTGCCGCCCAGCAACGGTTCGACCAGCGGCTGGGTTACGCAAACCGTCCCGTCAAACGCCGGGCAATCGCCCCAGCTTTCGAACGGATGCGTCTGCGGCAAGATCCATTGGCAGTGCTGCGACGTCTCGTTTTCGTGGGTGCTCAAGTGAATCGCCGTCTCGACCTTGGCCAGCGTCTGGGCGAACTGCAAGTCCGCCGGCGCGTCGTACACGGGATTTCCGCCCAGCATCAGCAGGGTGGTGACCTGACCGGCTTGCATGCGCCGCGTCAAATCGGCCAAGTTGCCGCTGGGGACCGCGTAGCTCGCGGCCGGCTCGTCGGTGTACACGACGGTCTGGGCGGCGTTTCCGAGCAGTGCGTTCAGGCGATGAACTTGCGCATGCACGTCGCCAGGCTGGCGCGGTCCGACCGCAACCACGCCCTCGCCTCGGTGTTCGTACAGGTCGGCCGCCATCGCTTGCAGGATGCGATCCCGGCGCGGTCCGTCCGCCGCCGGACCCTGGACCCGACCTGTGTCCAGCATCGCGCGGATTCGCCGTTCGAGGTCCGCCACCAGCGGCGCGATATCGGCCGACCGCACCGCCAACCGGTGATCGGCCATCGCCCCGGTAATCGAGTACTGACTTTCCGCCACGTACAAGCGGTTCATACGGCTGGATTTCGGGTCCGCATGCGCCGCCACGTCCCGGCCGTCGGCGAACTGCCGCGCCAACCGGATCGAGGCGGGATGATCGCCCAGCAAGTCGGCGTCAAAACAGACGATGATCCGGGCTTTGTCCAAGGCTAAATGCGCGCGGACCGGCTTGCCGAATGCCAGTTCACTGCCCTGCCGCTCGTTGTCGCGAGCCAGGGGAGCGTATTGAAAGATTTCCGCTTTCGGAAAATCGTCCTTGAGAGCCGCCAATTGGCCATGCACAGCGGCCGACTCGGTCGGCTCCAGCAGCACGCACAAGCCTTCGCCGCCCCGGTCTTTCAGCGTCTGAAAATGCCGAACGGCAAAAGCGGCGAAGTCGTCCCAGCTCTTCGTGAACGCCTGGCCCTGATCGCGCTGCCGGACCGCATCGTTGCGGTCCGGATCGTACAGGTCTAAAATGCAAGCCTGGGCCAAGAGGTCCGTCGCTCCCAGGCTGGACGGATGGTCAGGATTTCCTTCGACTTTGATCGGCCGCCCATCGTAACAGGTCATCAGCAGGTGGCGGGGGGCGCCGGCCAGTTCGATCGACGTGGCGTACCGCTGCGGCTTGCCCGGCACCCAATCCTCGGGCCGCTTGGCCAACGCGACAATCTTTTCTTCGCGGTATCGGCAGCCGGCCAGCCCACCCAATGCCAGCGAGGCGGCCATCAGCTGCAGCCAGCGCCGCCGCGAAACGCCGTCGGGAAACTCGGCTGCGGCCACGGGGAACTCGCGTCGCAGGAAGTCCTCGAACTCCGGCGAATTTTCCAATTCGCCCACACTCCGCCAATATCGCTTCCCAGTGCTGTTTGCCATCATCTTGCCATCATCGGTGACACGTGGAACAGTTGGTCGAGGGGTTGATGTTCAGCTGTCTGCGAACTTCCGCGCCGAGGGTGCCAGGGTCCTGGCCGGGCTGCCAATCCAGCTGAGTAATATACTCCAGGGGCCGCAAATGGGCATCCGGGTTGCGGTGGCAACTCAGGCACCAGCTCATCGTCAGCGGCTCGGCTTGGTAGACCTGATCCATCTTGTCCACTCGCCCGTGGCAGGAGACACAACTGACGCCTCGATTCACATGGGCCGCGTGGTTGAAGTATACGAAATCCGGCAAATTATGAATGCGGACCCAAGGAATCGGCTTGCCTGTCACCTGCGACTCGCGCACCGCCTGCAGCTTGGGGCTCTTCGAGAACACGGCCGCAATCTGGACCGACCCGTCCGATGCCGCTGCGCTGTGGCAGTTTACGCAAGTCGCAGTCGGCGGAATCGCCGCATGCGCCGCCCGGTCCACCGTGTTGTGGCAGTAGCGGCAATCCATCTTCAGTTTGCCGGCGTGCAGCTTGTGGCTGAACGGCACCGGTTGCTTGGGCGAATAGCCGACTTGAATCGTGCCCGGCGCCGTGCCATACGCTCCAACGGCTCCGATATAGCCCAGTCCCAGCAAGATGGAAGCCCCCAACACGATAACGCACTTGTCGGTCCAATTCGGAAAATGAAATTGTTCCATCGGCTGGAATCCTTGACCTCTGGAGCTATAGACCACAAGCCGAATCGCCCGGCGAATCCCACCCTACCCAACCGGACATACAGACCGTAGTAAACGGAAGCTATTCCCGTGGCAACGTACAAGCATTTTGAGAATATAACAAGGCAAGAGAGTCCCGCAAGGGGCGAACGGCGAACGAACTAGTGCCGTGTCAACGCTTAATCTTCGGGTAGCGGAAGTCGCAAGACTTCCGTATTCCAAACTCTGGCGAGTTCGGCTACTCACATTTTTCGCCGGGACGATGCACTAGACCGCGCAGACCGTGAGTCGCTGACGATCCCTATTCCAACGTCTTGAACAAAGTCCGGACCGCTCGGGTCATGGCGACCGGATAGCGAGTCACGTCGCAGACAGAGAGCATCCAACGTTTCGAGGCTCCGCCTGCCGCGCTGGGGGACGGAAGTGCCCGATCCTGCCAAGTGGTTTGGCCATCGTCCGCGCAAGTCACCTCGACCTGCTTCAGACGAAAAACCGCCGAATCACCCGCTTCGGCGGACGGAACGATGTCACCGTCCCGCGTGACCGTCAGGCCCGTTGCCGCCAGCAGGCTGGCCGTGGACCACATGCCGCGCCGGCCGGAGAGAATCTTCTCCCACGCGTCCGCGGGGGGCGGAGAGTTCATCGCGCGGAGCCATTTCGGTTCGGTCGACTTGCCGAACATGTAGGCGAAGAAGTTCGCTGCCGCGTCGGAAATTCCCGCCAGGGCGTCGCGGTGTGGCAGCCAATAGAAACTGCCCGACTCGCCCGACTCGCGCACTTCGGTGACGTGCCAGCAAGGAAACCAGGTTAACGGGCACGGCAGATCGAACATCGCGGCGTACGCCGCCGGATCGAGAGCCACGTTGAACTCCAGCTGCGCCGGCCGCGCGGGATTGTCGTGAGCCGAGCCGCTGTTCAAGTACACTCCGGCGCATTTGTCTCGGAACAAAGCCGGCTCGCGCAACGCCGCGATGACGATGTCGGCCGCGGAACCGACGCACGTCAAGGCGACCGGCCGTTCCGACGCGCGCAAGCATTCGATGATGAAACGGATGGCGGCGGTATCACGCCACGACGCGTCGGGCAGGGCGTCCGCGCGGCCGGCCATCGTTTTCGAAGTGCCGATCGCCACAGGAACCGTCAGGCCGGCGAGGTGGTTCATCTGGGCCACGGCCACGACGGCCGGATCGCCGGCACGGAACTCGGGCGGACCGTCGATGACGATGCCGCGCAGATCGAACCGGCCCTGCATCGCCAGCGCATAGACGCTGGCCAGATCGAAGTGGTCGTCCGGATCCCCATGCGGGTGAAAAAGGTCCGTCACGTGAATCAGTGGCACGCGCGGCTCCTGCCCCGCGGATGCGTCCGCGTGCAATGCGGACACAGCGTCCTGCGGACGAGACACCAGCCAGGCTCCCAATCCGGCAGCCATGCCGGCCTTCAATAACGCACGCCGTGATGCTTGTGGCATGTCACTTTCGTCCTTTGCTGACAACGAACAACCGCTTGTAACCTTTGTCTTGCTCTGCCATCTTTGAATTGTATCGAAAACGAATCCAGAAAGGAATTCAACCAAGGGAGGTGCTGATGTTGCGAAACAGTTCCCTACAAGCGGTTTGCCTGGGATGTTGCTGCGGACTGGTGTCGCTCGCTTCGAACGCCCGCGCCGAAACGATCTACGAGAGCGTCTGCCGGGAAGCGCAACACGTGTCCCGGGCATCGCTGGCCGATGCGCTGCCGCCGGCCCAGTGGACGGCGACGCTCGCGCGGCGGCGTGAGATGTGGCGGGAAATGATCGGGCTGTCCCCGCTGCCGGACCGCACCCCGCTGCAAGCCACGGTGACCGGCGTGCTGGAACGCGGTGATTATGTCGTCGAGAAGGTTCATTTCCAGAGCGTGCCGGGAGCGTACGTGATCGGAAACCTGTATCGCCCGGCGAAGCGAGCCGGCCGCCTGCCCGCGGTGCTCTATTTATGCGGACACTCCAAGGGGAAAGTCAATCCGCCGTATCAGGCGAACCCGCGCTGGTTCGGACAACACGGTTATGTCGCCCTGGTGCTGGACCCGATTCAGCTGGGCGAGTCCCAAGGGCTGCACCACGGCACGTATCGCGAGGAGCGGTGGGATTGGCCCAGCCGCGGCTATACGCCCGTGGGCACCGAAGTCTGGAACGCGATGCGGGCGCTGGATTATCTGGAAACCCGCGACGACGTGGATCCCGAGCGGATGGGGGCTACGGGACTGAGCGGAGGCGGTGTCGTGTCCTGGTGCCTGGGCGCGGCCGACGAGCGGGTCAAGGTCGTGGTGCCGGTGTGCCAGACGGGAAGCACGGAACACGTCGTCGTGGACCGGGCTACCGACGGCCACTGCGATTGCGCGTTTTGGCTCAACTATTACCGCTGGTGCTGGCCCGATCTGGGCGCGCTGATCACCCCCCGTGCGCTGTTGATCGCTTCGGGCACCGAAGACGTGTTGTGGCGGCCGTACGCGTTCCGCGACGTCGCCCATCGGATCCGACATCAATACGCGGCGCTGGATGCGGCCAGCCATTTCGATTTGGTCGAAGACCTCACTCCGCACGGCTATACGCCCAAGCTGCGCCAGGCCATCTTCACCTGGTTCAACACGCACCTGAAGGGCGATCCCACGCCCGTCGAAGATGACGTTACCGATTTCGTCGAGCCGGAGGAGAACCTGCTGGTCTTCGGTGGCAAGCTGCCGGAAGACGATCAGATGCGGCGGATCGACACGTTGCTGGTCAAACGGGCGGAATTGCCGGAGGTGACCGACGCGGCACAGTGGGATGCGTACCGGGAGGCGGCGCTCGCCCGCTTGCGCGAACTGACGTTTCGCTACATTCCGCGGGATTGCACGCCTCGGCCGCGAGACGTCCGTCACGACGGCGGCGAGCGGAGCGGAGCCCGTTTTGCGACCTACGAGTTCGATACGGCGGATGGACTGAGCTTGCGGATCAAGACGATGCGTCCGCAAGACGCGGACTGGCCGATTCCGACGGTGGCCTACGCGATCCAGCCCGAAGCGCGCAGCACCTTTGCGGGCGGCGGTTCCTCGCGGCCCGGGATCGGACCTCCGTCAGCGACCGCCGGCGTCGAGGTTCGCAATACGGGCGTCACCTCGGTCGGCCCGGGCTACCTGTGGACGCTTCGCCGCGTTTATCCGCTGTTGGGTCAGACGCTGCCGGAGCGGCAAGTCTACGACCTGCTGGCCGGCATCGCGCTGTTGCGGCGCGACGCCGTGACGGGGCCCGTGGCCGTCTTCGGCCAGGGGTACACGGCACCCTTGGCTGTTTATGCGGCATTGCTTGATCCGGAAATCGGCGAAGTCATCTTGGCCGACCTTCCCGAAAGCCACGAGGACCCGCGGACGCCGGAGTTCCTGGGCGTGCTCCGCATCGGCGATTTGCCTCACAACCTGGCGCTGCTGTACCCGCGGCCCATCACCTTCGTCGGCACGATGCCCGCGGCCTATCAATGGACACAGCAGGTGTACCAGCAGCTGGGCGCGGCGGACCGCATCCGAGTCATCCCCACCGCGCGGCAGTGGCAGCCGAGATAGGTGTTCAGCCAGGTGGAGATTTGTCACGCGTTTTCACGCGCTCACGACATTGCCGCTTGGACGGCGGCCAATACCTTGGCGGCGGCTTGGTCCGGCGGTTCGTTCAGGAAAGCCCCCGCCGCGGCCTTGTGACCGCCGCCACCAAATTGTTCGGCAATGCGGCTGCAGTCGACATCGCAGCGGCTGCGCAGACTGATTTTGCATCCGCCCTCCGGCTGTTCGATCGTGATCACCGCCAGCTGGGCACCCTCGATGGCCAGCGTCATGTTGATCACGTCCTCGGTATCGCTGGGCAGGGCTCCAGCCCGGGAGAAATCCTCCTTCAAAACATAGGTATGCACCAAACGGCCGCCGCGTTCCGCTTGAACTCGCGACAGAATCATGCCGCGCAAGCGGACGCGGCCGATCGTGTCCCGTTCGTACAGCTTGGTAAAGATCTCGTCGGGACGCACGCCCGCATCGATCAACTCGGCTGCCGCCCGGTACGCTGCGGCACGGGCCGATGAAAAGCGAAACCATCCCGTGTCGGTGGCGATCGCGGCAAACAGCGGGGCGGCGATCTCGGCGCTCAGCGCGACGCCGAGTTGCCGTGCCGCCTCCAGTACCAACCGACCCGTCGCTTCGACTTGCGGGTCCTTGAACGACAACGCCTGCAAATCGTCCTCGCTGACATGGTGGTCGAGGATGATCTTCTGCGCCGAACTGGCCCGGACGACCTCGGCCATCGGCCCTAGCTGAGCCCAAGCGCTCGTGTCCAGGATCATGATCACATCGACCGGCGGCAACTGGCCGACGGCCAGATCGCGGCCGAGCGCGCGAATCTTCTCTTGGGGATCGATAAAGGCCAAATTCGGGGGCGTGGGGTGGCCGTTGACGATCAACACTTGTTTGCCGAGCGCGTCCAACACGCCCGCCATGCCCAACTCGCTGCCCAACGCATCGCAGCTTGATCACCGACGGCCGGCGGGTCACCTACAATACCAGCGGCAATCCGGGCATGGCGACCGGCGGAACGGGGGATGTGCT
>Ga0351889_10045_pt1 | contig 49970 bp, 40 predicted proteins | sample TotcelFGM3001M14_FD_206767 | JGI IMG/M metagenome (GOLD analysis project Ga0351889, IMG submission 206767) | Enriched cells from coal bed in the Powder River Basin, Montana, United States - Total cells FGM rep3 HSBNCT.FGM.300.1.M14 ...
CGACTCCAACGGGAATACGTCCGAATTTTCGTCCAGCGTCGTGGTTGCGGCGGCCCTCGTGGCGCCCGACGTGACGTTCGGTATGTCGAGTTCGACAGCGTTGGACACGAACTCGCTGACCGCAGTCGTCTGGCAAGCCATTGCGGCGTGGGAATCGGCGGGATTGGATGCGGCTCGTCTGGCGGTGCTGCAGTCGCTGTCGTTCGAGATTGCCGACCTGCCTGATCGGTACTTGGGTTGGGCGACGTCGGACCGGATCGTCTTGGACATCGACGCCGCCGGGTATGGGTGGTATGCCGCAGACGATGAAGGGAGCGTAGGGGACGAACTTGAGATTTCGGACTTGAAAACGCAGATGGATCTGCTGACGGTTGTGCTGCACGAGATGGGCCACGTGCTGGGCTTGCCGGATCTGCACGATGAGGATGCCTTGATGGCCGGTATTTTGCAGCCCGGCACGTGGCGTCTGCCGACGGCGGCCGACATCGACCGAATCCTGGCGGGCGGCGATTGGTGGGACTAGTCCGGACGATTTCGTATGCCGTGAGATAGCCTGTTCTCCCGCCTCTCGCGACACTCATACAAGTTCCTCATCAAAACAAACCTCCCACGGAGTGCTGGCCGAGTCTTCGAGTTGGGTGAGTATCCCCCGGGCAAGCGGGAAGCCGGGGGCATTCACCGGTTGCGGTCTGTCTTTACAAGGTCGGCGATGATGACCTGAGGACCGCTCATTCTTTTCGCCAACTCCCCAGCACGTTCACCCTATAATCGCCAGGAATCTCGCCCCAGCGGTTAGAAACCGAAGGAGAATCCCCAGCCGTTTCCACGATAGTAGAGATTGTTGGGCGGATAAGCGTACCCGCAATGGGGCCCACAATGCGAGCCGCAGATGTGGTGCGGACTGCGGTACACTGGCGGGTAACTCGGATACCGCGGATAAACGATAACCGGCCGCCCACTGTAATGGTGCCGAGGGTAATACCCGTATCTGCTGTGCCCGGAATGGTAACCCTGCCCGGAATGATACCCGTGCCCACGATCTCTGTCGTACCTCCCCGGATGGCTGACGGTTTGGATGTCGGCTCGACCATCGAAACCGTGCCGCGAATTTGGCTCATTGGCCGACGCGGTGGTAGTGACAAGGCCGGCGAGTACGGCCGCTGCTAAAAAGAAACTTGCCTTGCGCATGATCGATCTCCTCTAACTGGAACCTGTGAAAAGAAATCGGGTCCTCGTGGCTCTTTGGCTGTCGGCCACTGGCACGATTGGAAGAGCATTGAATGTGCCGCAGCTCAAACGGATTGTTACAACTCGCTGTCGTACAATGATTTAGAAATAATCAAGATACTGACGAGATATGTGAAGAGCCGGAGTCCGTCGTCTAAATGACGACGCGTGTGTGTCGTGGGGGACACAGAGTTGCAGCGTTCTGTTGCCGCTTTTCGCTAAATGTCGGCGCCTGGAGAAGACGACGATAACTGGATATCTCAGACGCGATGAAATCAACGGATCGGTTTCCCGGCTGGTACGAGACAAGCAGATTCGCACGCCAATCGTTAACGTTTGTTTCCATGTCCCCGGATTTGCCGCTCCCGTTGTCGGTTCCCCATGTTTACAGCGGACCGATGCTCGTTTACGCTGTCGCTTTCCTATAAATTATCGGAGACTGCTGATGAGCGACCAAATCAAGTACGTCATGACGGAAGAGCGAATTCCGCTCGCCTGGTACAACATCCAAGCCGATTTTCCCGAGCCTGCTCCGCCGGTGCTTCATCCCGGGACCGGCAAGCCGATCGGGCCGGAAGACTTGGCTCCCATTTTCCCGATGAGCTTGATCGAGCAAGAAGTCTCGCTTGAGCGGGAGATTGAGATTCCCGAACCGGTGCGTCAGATTTATCGCCAATGGCGGCCGACGCCCCTGCATCGGGCTCGGCGGCTGGAAAAAGCGCTCGGCACCCCAGCGCGGATCTACTACAAGTACGAAGGCGTCAGCCCCGCCGGCTCGCACAAGCCGAACACGGCCGTGCCGCAAGCGTACTACAACATGCTGGCCGGCGTGAAACGGCTGGCCACGGAGACCGGCGCCGGACAATGGGGTTCATCGCTGGCCATGGGCTGTGCGTATTTCGGCTTGGAATGCAAGGTCTTCATGGTTCGCGTGAGCTTTGATCAGAAACCGTACCGCAAAGCCCTGATGCAGACCTACGGAGCGGAAGTCACGCCCAGTCCCAGCGAGGAAACGGAAGCCGGGCGCGCGATCCTGGCCAAGGACCCCAACTCGCCCGGCTCGCTTGGCATCGCGATCTCCGAGGCGGTCGAAGTCGCGGCCAAGTCTCCGGACACGAACTATGCGCTGGGCAGCGTGCTGAATCACGTGCTGATGCATCAATCCGTGATCGGCTTGGAAGCCATGGAGCAGATGGCAATGGCCGGCGACCAGCCGGATGTGATCGTCGCTTGCACCGGCGGCGGCTCGAACTTCGGCGGCATCGTGTTCCCCTTTGTGGGCGCCAAACTGCGGGGCGAAGGGTACGACAAGCTGCGGGTGGTCGCGGTGGAACCGGCCGCTTGTCCCACGCTGACGCGCGGTCCTTACACGTACGACTTCGGCGACACGGCGCACCTGACGCCCCTGCTGAAGATGCACACCCTGGGCAGCGAGTTCATCCCGCCGGCCATCCACACGGGCGGATTGCGGTACCACGGCATGGCGCCGCTGGTGAGTCACTTGCTGAAGTTGGGGCTGGCCGAAGCCATCGCCGTGCATCAAGTCGAGTGCTTTGCGGCGGGGGTTGAATTCGCCAGTCTCGAAGGCATCATGCCGGCGCCGGAAGCGAACCATGCCATCGCGGCCGTGATTCGCGAGGCGAATCGCTGCAAAGAAGAAGGCGTCAGCCGGGCCATCCTGTTCAACCTGTGCGGACACGGCCATTTCGATATGAGCGCCTATACGGCTTACCTGGCCGGTCAGTTAAAGGACTACGAGTACCCCGACGACGAGATCGCGATGGCCTTGTCGCACCTGCCGGTGGTAGCCGGCTAAGGAAGGAAATCGAAGATGAGCAAGGGCTTCCTGCAATTCTCCGCCGAGCAGCAGACGTTCGACATCGGCGGCGTCAAAGCCGGCGGACAACCCGGCGTCCGTCCGGCCGTGCTGATCGGCACGGTTTTCTATCACGGGCACAACGTGCTGCTGAACGATGACCAGGGCGGATTTGATCCCGAACGGGCCGAACGCGTGATCCGCAACCAGGACGAATGGTCCGAGCGGACCGGCAATCCCTGTATGCTGGACGTCGTGGGCGACTCGCCCGAGGCGATGTGCAAGCACCTGGAGTTCGCCGCGCGGGTCAGCAAGGCCCCGCTGCTGATCGATGGCACGACGACCGACGTGCGACTGGCCGGTTTGAAATACGCCACGGAAGCCGGATTGACGGACCGCGTCGTGTACAACTCGGTCCAGCCGGAGACGCAGGACGAGGAACTGCAGGCGATCCAAGACGCGGGCGTCACCAGCGCGATCCTGCTGACCTACTATCTGCTGGATTTCACCGCCGCGGGGCGGGTCGAGTGCGTGCGGCAGTTGCTGCCCCGGCTCGAACAGGCGGGCATCCGCAAGCTGCTGGTCGACACCTGTTTTTTGGACCTGGCGACCTATGGCCAGGCGTGCCAAGCGTTGTTTGAAATCAAGGACGAATTCGGTTTGCCCGCCGGCGGCGGCGTCCACAACGCCGTGGCCACCTGGAAGGGCCTGAAGAAGAAACTGGGCGGCGAAGCCAAGGATGCCTGCGTGGCCGCCGCCTGTGCTTCGGCCGTCGCGATCGGCGGTGACTTCTTGTTGTACGGCCCCGTCGAGGACGCCAAGTACATCTTTCCCGCGGTCGCCATGATCGATACCGGGCACAGCCAAGTGGCCATCGAACGCGGCTTGAAGCCCGACCCCAATCATCCGCGATACCGGGTAGGTTAGGCGTTTTCATATTGGAAAGGCGTCTGCGATGTTTGTGAAAGTGGAGCAAGACTACGAAGCGATGTCGCAACGGGCGGCACGGATCGTCGCCGAACTCGTGCGGCAGAAGCCCGCTGCGGTGTTGGGACTGGCTACCGGCTCGACGCCGGTGGGACTGTACCGCGCGCTGATCCAAATCGCGCGGGACGAACGGCTGGACTTCAGCCGCGTCACGACTTTCAACCTGGACGAATACGAAGGCCTGCCCGCTCAGCATCCGCAGAGCTATCACGAGTTCATGCGGGAGAACTTGTTCGACGATTTAGGACTGGGGCCACGGCAGACCCATTTGCTGGACGGCATGGCGGACGATCTGACCGCTGAATGCGTCGAGTACGAAGAGAAGATCCGCCGCGCCGGCGGGATCGATCTCCAGGTTCTGGGAATCGGCGCCGACGGACACATCGCGTTTTGCGAGCCGGGTTCGTCGCTGGCCGGACGCACGTCGATCGTGTCCCTGCATCCTCAGACCATCGCCGACAACGCCCGGTTCTTTGACGACGACGAACGGCAAGTTCCGCGGCGGGCGTTGTCGATGGGCGTCGGCTCGATCCTGGAAGCCCGCTGCTGCTTGATCCTGGCCAACGGCTCCAACAAGGCGGCAGCTTGGGCCCAAATGATCGAAGGCCCCGTGTCGTCGCGGATTCCCGCTTCGGCCCTGCAATTGCATCCGTGGACGATCGCGATTTCCGAGCCGAACGCCGCGGCGCAATTGACGATGCTGCCCTACTACGAGCACGTCGATCGGGAACTGGCCGACCAGCCCGCCTTGCCGCCCTGGATCGAACGGCCGGATCTGGATCCCCGCCGCCGCTTCGCGAGCTGGGCGGCGACGGCAAGCGGTGGACTAAGCCCGGTACGCCCGGACGTCCTCCATTAAACGGTTCACGTCGTCCGCGCTCCAGGCCCCGGCGACTTGGTACAGCACGCCCCCGGGCAGCGTCCGGTGGCGCAGCGAGGTGACAAAGCGGTCCCAGCCGGTCGAGACCACCAGCGGCACGTTGCCGGTGCGTGCCTGCAGTTGGCCGAGCACCTCGAACGCCTCCGGGAAACCGCGGTCGTCGCCCAGATAGATGGCCTGCAAGCCGCGTATCGACGACACGGCCTCGAGCAGGTGCCGGCCGTTGCCGTGGATGTGCAGCACGCCGCCGTCGTAATGCGCGAGAATCCGCTCGACAGGTTCCCGCCCCCAAGCCTCGAAATAGTCCACCGACGTCATGTGGAACGGATCGACGCTTTCGGAAACGATCCGGCCGTCGATCCATTGCACCATGTTGCTGGCCGTCCCGCCGTCCAACAATCCGACACGCTCGAAAAACGTGTCCTGGACCAACACGTTCAACGCGAAGGCAAAGTCGATCGCGCGGCGAACGAGTTCCGGTTGCTCCAGCAAACTCACGTACGTATTGGTCGCGCCGACCAGTTCGAACACAAAGTTCAAGCTGTCGATCAGGATAAAGTGACTGACGCCGAACCGGCCCGCCGCCGCTGCGGCGAACGCGTCCAATTGGGTCAGGTAACGCTGAAACCACCGTGCCGAGCGGTCGATGCGCAGGCTGTCGAACTCGGACCAGTCCTGCAGCAGCGGTGCGACCATCGACGAAATCCAGCCGCTGTCCGGGTGCGCCATGAAGCGGACGTCGCCGCCGAGCATCCCGCCGTACAGGCCTTGATCCATCTCGCTCGGATACGCGGCGGGAATCGAGTCGTCCTCGACATCAACCCGCCCGGCGAGCCACCGTTCCCAAAAGGTCACGCGCGTGGCGGGATCGGGATAGCCACACGCGCCGTCGGCATAGGTGCGAGCGAATTCGTCCAGTGCCGGATGGGGAAGCTGAAAGGTGGCGAAAATCCGATCCGCCGCTTGCCGCCGGTACAGCGCGCGCAGGCGCGCGACCACGTCGGCGGCGTTGCGTTTGAATTCGAGTTGCAGCATGGGCACGCCTTTCAAACGGAGCGCGGGCGGGCGGTAGAGAGTGGCTACAGCCGATCGTCTCTCCAGAACCGAGCAACCTGTCAATCCCCGTCGGGCCGATTGCGGTAACGCTGCCACATCGACGTGACAAAGGCGTTGGCTTGCTGTTCTTCCTGCCACCAGCGGTCCACGTACGCGAAGAAGGGCGGATGATTCCAGCATTCGACCATGCCGGTCAAGTGCGCGGCCAGAGCTTGACCGACCCACGTCGGGCCGTTCAGTTTTCGGTAGCCTTCCGCTTTGCTGCCGTTGTTGCCGCGGCTGTCGCCATACGCCGGCCAAGTCGCCGGATCCACTTCCTCGTGCCGGCCGTTCGGATTCCCCGGCGAGATGGTCCATAACGCTTTCTGGCCGCGAAAGCCGGGACCGAAATACGTCTGCTGGTCCTCCTGAAACGTGGCCTGGACATGCATCATGCCCTTGTGTCCCAGGATCCAGCCCGCGAACAGGATCGGCCACTTGCGGCCCGAGTTGTGCCCTCCGTTGCCAATCCACAGGTTACCGTCGGACTGTGCCACGCCGTAGTAATCGATTCCCTTTTGGACGAACCGCAACAGCAGCGTTTCTCTTTCCCGCTGAGGATCTTCCAACAGCACCAGCAGCCCCACGTCCGAGACGATGTTGGTGATTTCGCGTCCGTAATCCGGCATATTCTCCAGCGGGTGCATCATGCGGTTGACCCACTCCCGCTGGTGGTCCAGCCAGATCCGCTCCAACACGCGCTCGTACGGTTTCGCGTCAGGGGTCGAGTCCGGGGCTCGCAAACCCGGCAGCCGATCTCGCCGCAATTGCCCGACGGTGAACAGTTCCCGCCATGTGCCCACGTACGCCGGCCGAAAGGCATCCGCGGGCGGCGGCTCGCGCAGGCACGTCAACACGGCCGCCGTCTGTAACGGCCCGCGGCAGTACTGGCCGGGCACGGTGTCCGGGGTCTTGTCCCCGACGTTCTCGACGCTGATCGTGCTGACCAGCGCGTCGCCCGGCTGGAGCGTCAGCGGAAACGCCGCGCGGAGCGAAGCATCGAAATGCGCCATGCGGCTGTCGTAACCCTGCTTGTCTCCGGCTGGCGGATTCACCACGGCTCCGTGCCGATCGGCCGCAGCCGTGGGGCTCACACTCCGAACCGTCGCCGGGCCTACGATCCACCAGTCGCCGGTGACAAATCGTCCGGCTTGGACCGGTTCGGCAAAGGTCCAGGTGATCCCATATTGGGCGACAGACGCATGGACGCCGCCCGCCGCCGGTTGGGCGGCCTCGGCAGCGCCGGTGACACACAAAGCCAGATAAATCCACGAAAGCTGGGCCACACTCACGTTGCTTCTCCTGTAGGGACGCGGAAATTCTATCCGAGGAGCTGTCGAAAGGGAATCGGCCGCCCGAGTGCCTTGCGTCGGGGCGAGCGAGCGCCGGGTACGAGCGTTTCGTGTACGTTTCGCATCCGTGATATATCCTTGGTGCCGTCGTATTTGCTGGGATGTGCCAGCAAATATGGTCGGCGGCGGCTGCGTCGCTCTTCTCGGCTTTGCCCAGAGCAGGGTTGAGTGTGGCCGGAAAGGCGGCTCATCGTCAGTGCGAGCCCTCCCGGAAGCGGGCTCTGCTGGAATTGGCACGTTCGTTGCTCTGCTTGAATGGCCGATGAAGCGGCCAGCGGGTTTCGCGGCTGGGAAACAGGAGTAATTCAACCGGAGAGCGGTTTTACAGATGACACTACACTACTTTGCAGTCCGCGTCGAAGAGCACCGCTTGGTGGCTGCCGAGATCGATTCCTCGGCGGCTGCGGCACTTCTTGATGCGGCTCATCCCCTGCTGTTGGGAACAGCCGAAGATTTGGCGAAAGTGGCCCAGCGTCTGAAACGCCCGTTGGTAATCATTGCGCGGGCGGAGCCGCGGCGAGTATCGGCGGCCCCGCGGACGGCGCCGGGATCATTCCCCGCGCACCCAGGGGCAGCAGCTTCGGGACCGGTCGCAGCGGTCTCGCAACCTGCCGCACGAGGTCTGTTTGGCACGTCCTGGGGCGAGGAGCGTACTCGGACGACCGCCCGCGTCGCGTAGCACGGAGAGGCCGCGAAAAAATTGGGGCAGGCATCTCGCGACGGGCGGATTTGGGGTCGGGGGGTGAAAAATAAAAATTTTAGAACCACCCCGCCGCGGGGGGGGGGTTTGGGGGTGCGTTATAAAAAATTTTATTTGGGGCCCCCCGGGGGGGGGGTTTTGGTTTGTACACTCAATCTAAAAATTTTTTTTTTCCCCCCCCCGACTCCCCTAAGCCCAGTTGGCTGCATGGCAAGATGCCGTTCTCCCGCCATCCCGCAGCCGACTGCGTGACAAGACTTCCCTCTTGCACGCAGCGAAATGGATTGACAAAGGAATAAAGCTATGCACAGCGTGTCTTCGGTTTGTAGCCCCTGTCGGATCGTAGCCTTGGTGCTGATCAGCGTCGCTTGCGGATGTTCGTCATCGCCGACGGCGTCTCCTGGAGGCGGCAAGCAAGTTTCGATTCTGAACGTCTCGTACGATCCTACCCGCGAGTTGTACCAGGATTTCAACCAAGTGTTCGCCGACGACTGGAAAGCGAAGACGGGGCAGACGGTCGTGGTCACGCAATCGCACGGCGGGGCGGGCAAGCAGGCGCGGGCGGTGATTGACGGCTTGCAGGCCGATGTGGTCACGTTGGCTTTGGCGTATGACATCGATGCCATCGCAGAAAGGGCGCGGTTATTGCCTGCCGATTGGCAGTCGCGCCTGCCGCATAACAGTTGTCCCTATACGTCGACCATCGTGCTGCTGGTCCGCAAAGGCAATCCGAAAGGAGTCAGGGATTGGGGTGACCTGGTGAAACCCGGCGTGGAAATCATCACGCCGAATCCCAAGACCTCCGGCGGGGCGCGCTGGAACTACTTGGCCGCATGGGCTTACGCGCTCAAGAAGGAGCTTGGCGACCTGGGCAAGCGAAGCGATCCGGGACACGTGCCGGAGGTGGCGGCCGCGGAGAAAAAAGCGAGGCACTTCGTGACCGAACTGTTCCGGCGCGTCCCGGTGCTCGATTCGGCGGCCCGTGGCGCGACGAATACCTTTGTGCAGCGGAACATCGGCGATGTCTTGTTGGCTTGGGAAAACGAGGCGTTTCTGGCGATCAATGAACTCGGACCCGACAAGTTCGATATCGTCGTTCCTTCGGTCAGCATCCTTGCAGAGCCGCCGGTGACGGTCGTCGACAAGTGGGCCGACCTGCACGGAACACGGGCGGTGGCGGAAGCCTACCTGGAATTCCTCTATTCACCGGTCGGCCAACGCTTGGTGGCCAAACACTTTTACCGCCCCGCCAATCCGGAAGGCATTTCAGCCGAGGACCTGAAGCGATTTCCCGAACTGGAACTGCTGAGTATCGAGGCGGTATTCGGTGGCTGGCAGAACGCCCACGACACCCACTTCGCCGACGGCGGCGTGTTCGATCAGATCTACACGGTGAAGTGACTTTGTCGCCGAGGAATTCGGTCTTCGAGGGGAGATTCGCCTTGAGAGCTACCGCAGGGGGACTGTTCCGCAGACGTCGTAGCGTGATTCCCGGTTTTGGCCTGACACTGGGTTACACGCTGCTGTACCTGAGCTTGATCGTGCTCATTCCCCTGTCCGCCTTGTTCATCAAAACCGCCGCAGCGCCCTGGGACCATATCTGGGCGACGGTCAGCAGTCCGCGCGTCCTGGCATCGTTTCGGCTGAGCCTGGGGGCTTCGTTGGTGGCCGCCGCGATCAACGGCGTGTTCGGGTTTGGCGTCGCTTGGATGCTCGTGCGTTACGCCTTTCCGGGCAAACGCATCGTGGACGCCATCGTCGACTTGCCGTTTGCGATTCCGACGGCTGTTTCGGGTATCGCGCTGACGGCGATCTACGCCCCGAGCGGTTGGATCGGGCAGTGGCTCGAGCCTTGGGGCATCAAGGCGGCGTTTTCGCCGCTGGGCGTGACGATCGCATTGACGTTCATCGGATTGCCGTTCGTCGTCCGCACGCTGCAGCCGGCCCTGGAAGATCTCGACCCGGAGTTGGAGGAGGCGGCGGCCAGTCTGGGCGCGGACCGCTGGCAGACTTTCCGTTACGTCATCGCACCCGCGATCCTGCCGGCCATGCTGACGGGCTTTGCGTTAGCGTTTGCCCGCGCGCTGGGCGAATACGGATCGGTGGTCTTCATTGCGGGAAACATGCCGATGAAGACGGAGATCGTGCCCTTGCTGATCCTCGTCAAGCTGGAGCAGTACGATTATACGGGCGCCACGGCGATCGCGGTGATGATGTTAATCCTATCCTTCCTGCTGTTGTTGACGATCAACGGCATCCAGTGGTGGAGTGGGCGCCATCACCGAGCGGAGAGTTGACCGATGGGCGGAGCGGCAAAATCCCGACTTGCTTCCGGTGGCTCAGCTACCACGATCCGATCGGCGGGCGATCCCGCGTGGGTCAAATGGCTGGTCTGCACGGCCTCACTGACGTTTCTCGGCTTGTTCCTTGTCGTTCCGCTGGCGGCTGTGTTTACGGAAGCGTTGCGGAAAGGCCTGGGCGCGTATCTGGAGAGCTTTCAGCAGCGGGATGCGCAGGCGGCGATCCGCTTGACCTTGCTGGTCGCGGGGATCGCCGTGCCGCTGAACGTCGTATTCGGTCTGGCGGCGTCGTGGGCCATCGCCAAATTCGAGTTTCGCGGCAAGAGCCTGCTGATCACGCTCATCGACTTGCCTTTTGCCGTGTCGCCCGTGATTTCGGGGCTGATTTACGTGTTGTTGTTCGGGCTTCAGGGGTGGTTTGGGCCTTGGCTGGCAGCGCACAACATCCAGATCATTTTCGCCGTGCCGGGGATCGTATTGGCGACGATCTTTGTGACCTTTCCGTTCGTCGCCCGCGAAATGATTCCCCTGATGCAGGAGCAAGGGAAGGAAGAGGAAGAGGCGGCGCTGGTGCTGGGGGCGAGCGGCTGGCAGACGTTCTGGCGGGTCACGTTGCCGAACGTCAAATGGGCCCTGCTGTACGGCGTGATTCTGTGCAACGCCCGTGCGATGGGGGAATTCGGCGCCGTTTCGGTCGTCTCCGGGCATCTCCGCGGCAAGACAAACACCATGCCGCTGCATGTCGAGATTCTCTATAACGAGTACAACTTTGTCGCCGCGTTCGCCGTCGCCTCGCTGTTGGCCGTGCTGGCTCTGGTCACGCTCGCGGCGAAGACAGTGGTCGAGTGGCGCACGCGGCGGGAATTTGAAGCAGCGGCCGCGGGGCCCGCAACGGAAGAGATGTGATGCGATGAGTATCGAAGTCCGCAATATCACCAAGAGCTTTGGCAGCTTCGTCGCTTTGGATCGCGTGTCACTCACGATCCCGGACGGCGAGTTGGTCGCGCTGTTGGGACCGTCGGGTTCGGGCAAGACGACGCTGTTGAGAATCATTGCCGGGCTGGAGGGCTTCGATCTGGGAAAAGGGGTCAGGACTCATTTGCCGGAACAGCACCCCGTTTCCCAGCCCCAGAGCGCGATCCTGTTCGACGGCCAGGACGTCGCCCTCCAGGCCGTGGGGCGCCGGCAAGTGGGCTTCGTTTTTCAGCACTATGCCCTTTTCCGGCATATGACCGTGTTGGATAATATCGCTTTCGGATTGAAAGTGCGTCCCCGGCACCTGCGGTTGCCGAAGGAAGAGATCCGGGACCGCGTTCGGCAGTTGCTCCGCTTGATCCAACTGGAAGCCCTGGAAAATCGCTATCCCGCCCAGTTGTCCGGCGGCCAGCGGCAGCGGGTGGCGCTCGCCCGGGCCTTGGCCATTCAACCCAAAGTGCTGCTGTTGGACGAACCGTTCGGAGCGCTTGATGCCAAGGTGCGGCAAGGGCTTCGCCGCTGGTTGCGACGGCTGCATGACGAGATTCATATTACCAGCGTTTTCGTTACGCACGATCAGGAAGAGGCGCTGGAGGTGGCGGACCGCATCGTGGTGATGAACGCAGGCAGGATCGAACAGGTGGGCACACCCAACGAGGTGTTCCATCAGCCGGCCAGCGAGTTTGTGATGGACTTTCTGGGCAATGTCAACTTGTTTCATGGGCGCGTGGAGGCGGGGAAGGCGGTGTTCGGTTCGCTGGTGGTCGATGCGCCCGCGGGACTCCAAATCCGGGGAGATAGCGCGAGTTTGGCGGTTCGGCCGCACGACCTGGAGATTTGGAAAGAAGATCAGAGCCGGCCGGGCATGCGGGCCCGTGTGGTTCGAGTACAATCGGCGGGGCCGGTGGTCAAGGTGGAACTCCTGGCCGACGCGGACCACATGGTGTTTGTCGAGTTGCCGCACGAGCGATTCCGCCAGGAGCCGTATACCGTGGGAGACGAGGTGTTCGTTGCACCCCGCGAATCGCGGCTGTTCGTGGATGATTACGCGACCTAAGGGGCACGAGACGGACGCGATGTCTCGGTCTGGCTGACAAGGCCCGCGTGCGATGGGAGAGGCCCAAGGATTTTGACTCATGCGTAACGGGACAGCGAAAGCGGTGGCTGCAACGGGCTCGGAGCCGGAAACCAGATGGATGGAACATCCCGGTGACCTGATGCTGTGTGTTTGGCAAGAGATCTGCCGCCACGCGGAAATTACCGAGTCCACGGCGGCCATCGCATGCCTGCTGCGGCAAGTTATGCCGCTCGAGCGCGCGATCGTCAGGCAGATCGATTGCCAGCGCAGTGTCGTCGAAACTTGGGCTGACACCGCGCTGGCGGAGTCGGGCGACACGGCCGTGCTGCGGACCACGTTGAGTTCCGGCCAGATTTCGCGTGTGGAGAACGCCTGGCGCAAACAACGCGTTCGCTGCCTGGCGCAGGGTGACACGCGCGACGAGGCCGTTGCCTGCCTGCTGCCTGCGGACGCGCAATCGTCGGCGGCGGTCCTGGGCGTCTTCGCCACCCCGGGTGGCTTTCTGGGCGTGCTGATCCTGATCGCCGCGCCCGGCGAACGATTTGCGCCGGAACATGCGGCCTTGGCGGAAACGCTGCTGGAACCCTTCGCCGCCGCTCTGGAGAACGATCAGCGATTGCGGGAAATGGCCGCCCTGCGCGCGGCGGCGGAAGCTGACAAGGAATCGCTGCTGCATCGCCTGGGCCGCAAAGTGGTCGTCGAGTCCGTGGTCGGTGCCGAGGCGGGCTTGCGCGAGGTGATGGAACGAGTGGACCTCGTCAGGCGTTCGGATGTGACCGTGCTGCTGTTGGGCGAGACGGGGACCGGCAAGGAGGTGATCGCGCGGATCATCCACAGCCATTCGGCACGTGCCCCTCACGCGTTTCTACGCGTGAATTGCGGCGCGATCACGCCGGAGCTAATCGACTCGGAGTTGTTCGGCCACGAGCGCGGCGCGTTCACCGGCGCCACCGAGACGCGCTCGGGTTGGTTCGAGCGAGCGGACGGCGGCACCCTGTTACTCGACGAAGTTGGCGAACTGCCGCCGGCGGCTCAGGTCCGCCTGCTGCGGATTCTTCAAGACGGCTGGCTGGAGCGGGTGGGCGGCCGGCAGCCGATTCACGTCGACGTGCGGATCGTCGCCGCCACGCATCGGGATTTGGCGGCGATGGTGACCGAAGGCCGATTTCGCGAAGACCTCTGGTATCGTTTGGCCGTGTTCCCAATCTTTTTGCCGCCGTTGCGGCAGCGGCGCGAGGACATCCCCGCCCTGGCCGTCCACTTTGCCGAACGGGCTGCCATTCGGTTCTCGTTGCCCCTGGTGCTCCCCAGCGACGAAGACATCGCTCTGCTCGGCGAGTACCCTTGGCCGGGAAATATCCGCGAACTGGGAGCCGTGATCGACCGCGCGGCCATCTTGGGCAACGGCGAGCGTCTGAAGGTCGGCCCCGCGCTGGGACTGTCCGCTCCGCGTGTGCCGGCAGCCCCGGCGGCCGATGCGCCGGCGAGGCCACTCAGGCTTGGTTCCTTTGCTCAGATCCTGCCGTTGGACGAAGCGATGAAGCAACACATCGAAGCCGCGTTGACCGTCACGAAAGGGCGCATCGAAGGTTCGCGTGGCGCCGCTGCGGCGCTGAAGATCAATCCCCATACGTTGCGGGCCCGGATGCGAAAACTGGGGATCGACTGGAACCGGTTCAGGCTCGACGGCGAGTAACGCAGGCCGGCCCGTCCGGACGGGAACTTGGGCGGCGCCAGAACCCGTGACATTCTCGCACCGGCCCGCACCAGTCACGGCGATCCCGCATCTGATCCGGCCATAGCGAGCGCAGTTCGGCGCGCTCCCCTGCTTTCATAATGGGGTTCTCCGCTTGAGGGACGCAAGAAACCGAGCCTTCAAGGCCCTGATCCAGTCGAGGGATCGCGTGTCCGGCGAGACGGCCTCGCGATTGGCACGCGCTGTGCTTTCCGAAGTGCCTTGACGGGTGCCATCACGCCTCGTTTTTTCAGCAATCCAGCACTTTCCTCGGGAGCAAACCATGTCGCACACAAGGTCGAGAAATTCCGGTTTCACGTTGATTGAGTTATTGGTTGTGATCGCGATCATCGGCATTTTGGTCGCGTTGTTGTTGCCGGCCGTCCAGTCGGCACGCGAAGCAGCGCGGCGCGTGCAGTGCAAAAACAACCTGAAACAGATGGGCGTAGCCCTGCTTAATTACCACGACACGTTCAGGTCCTTTCCCTCGGGGTACATCAACCCTCGTTTTGCTACCGTGGCTGCAGGTGCCAATCACGAGAGCTGGGGTTGGTTGGCGTTGACCTTGCCGTTTCTGGAGCAACAGGCCCTGCACGACCAGTTGGGCGTTACCAATCAGCCTCTGTACCAAGGATTCGCGACGGGGGGACCGGCATTCAAGGAGCTTGTCCAAACAACGATTCCGAGCTTCGTCTGCCCGTCGGACACGGAATACAACAAACCCGGCAACGTGCATCAGAACCGGAATTTCGACGACGGCGTGGGAGTCGTCGCCGCGGGCATCCCCACCCCGGTCAGGCCCGGCTTGAGTAACTACATCGGCGTCTCGGGCCATCGCGACGTGGTCCAACGTGCGTCCAATTCGGGGATCTTCTTCGGGGACAGCGCGATCTCGATGGCCGACATCACCGATGGGACCAGCCACACGTTTGCCGTGGGTGAGCGAGACACCAAGAATTGCCGCTCCGGGACGTGGCTAGGCGTACGAAATCCCAACGGCAGCGGCACGCGGGGCACGCAGGTGGTCTTGGGACACAGCCGTCCGAAGCTCAATCAGGACGCCAGCGCAATCGCTTGGAACACGGCCAACTCTGGTTGCGGGGAAGGCTTCAGCAGCCAGCACCCGGGCGGCTCCCTGTTCCTGCTGTGCGATGGCAGCGTGCGATTTGTATCCGATTCAATCAATCACTTCTGGTTTGGAACCACGGTGCAGGGGACGCTCGCCGAGCATCAAGACCCGCAGAACGGCGTCTATCAACGCCTGATTTCCCGAAATGACGGACTCACGATCGACGCCTACTAGAACGTCGGCCCGCCCGGCCTGTCGGTCAAAGGCTGACGTACTTTCTTCAGAAAGGAGTTCCTTGAATGTGCGAAGCGAACTCACCGCGACCGTGGACCGCGGCTACAACGTCGTCAACTTCGATTTGGATTCGCGCAGCCCCGTGGTGCAACCGGACAGCATTGGGGCGGTCGACCAGCAAAGTTCGAACCCGTAGCGAAAGGTGTTAATAACAGTTGGCGGATTGCCGATGAACAGCTTATCGGAGAAACAACGCATGTGCCGGCGCGAGGGAATATCCACGGGCTGGCGACGGGTTCAGCGGCTGGCTGTCTTGTGGGGACTCTCTTTATTCGCCGCCGGAGATCAGCGTCTGGCGGAGGCACAGTCCGGCGAGGCGACGCTTTGGCTTCAGCCGGCTTGCACGGCCTGGTTTGCCGAGGCGGATTGGCAAACACCCGCCTCGCAGGCAATTGCGGAGGCAGACTGCGGCGATCCCGCCGAGGCGCGAGCCGGCGGTTCGTTGCCGGAACCTGTCGGCAACGACTACGTCCCAGCACGCAGCACCAGCACCCGTCCCGAAACCGAACCGCCGCGATACGTGCGTACGGCCAGCGACACCGGTTGGTGCATCTTCGAGCACGCCGACTGGCTCGACATCGGGTTGGACTACCGCCTGCGATACGAGTATCGCGACAAGGACCTCCGACGGCCCGAGGCGGTGCTCGACTTGCCTTTTCTGCTGCGCGCCCGCGGCTACCTGGGCATCCGGGAACTTGCCGATCCCTTGCGCGGCTACATCGAGTTTGAAGACGCGCGGCGCTACAACAGCGAGTTCCCCGCCGACACCCGTGACTTTAACGAACACGAGATTATTCAAGCCGTTGCCGAACTGTACTTCCAGGAGGCACTCGGACCGGATCGGCCGTTTCGATTCCAGGCCGGGCGGATGGCGTTTGAGTATGTGGACCGCCGCTTGATTGCCCGTAATGAATGGCGCAATACGACGAATAACTTCGAGGGCTTTCGCGCGATCCTCGGCCAGGAAACGAACGACTGGCAAATCGACCTGCTGGGGCTACAGCCGGTCGATCGCCGCATTCGCAGTCCGGACGTCGCCGATCGCCACCGCTGGTTCTACGGCGCGGTGGTCAATTGGCGGCGATGGTCGGACGTCATCACGCTTCAGCCGTATTACTTGGTGCTCGACCAGCGCGGCGGCGAAGGGCGAGAGGACCGCGAAATCCACACCGCTGCGCTGCGCGGCTACGGCGTCGTCGGCCAGACGGGCTGGGACTATGACGGCAGCGTCGTGTTTCAGTACGGCCATCACGGCGAGCGGCGGCAGAGTGCCCTGGGCTATACGTCCGAGCTTGGCTACACCTGGAGCGACCATGAGTGGAAGCCCCGGCTGGGCGTCTTCTGCGGCTACGGCAGCGGCGACCGCGACCCCAACGACGGTGTCAACCAGCGTTTCGATCGATTGTTCGGTTTCGCTCGGCCTTGGTCCGCCAACGATTACTTCCTGTGGGAGAACCTGTTGGCGCCGAAGACACGGTTGGAGTTCCAGCCACACGAAAATCTTCGCGTCGACATGGGCTACGGCGTGTTTTGGCTGGCCAGCGCGACCGACCTGTGGGCGAATGCCGACCTGCACGATCCGACCGGTCAGAGCGGCGACTTCGTGGGCCACGAGATCGACGTCCGCGCTCGCTGGCAGCTGACACCCCGTGTTGACGTGACGCTCGGCTATGCCTACTTCCTGCCCGGCGAATTCGTTCGCAATCAGGGGCGTCCCGAGGCCACAAATTTCTTCTATATCGAGACCTTGACGAACGCTTTCAAGTGAACGGCAGACGGATTCGCAGGGGGTTGGACGGAAAACGCCGACAAACCGACTCTCCTGCGATGGACCGCTCGCCCTTGGGTTCGACGAAAGCGGAGTCGAACCCAGCTTAAGCGAGCCATCCGGACCGGCTGACTGTGGCTCCGATTCGCTTTGACATGCGGGTGGGATTTTGGTACTGTCCGCCGCCCCAGTCCGTATCTTGTCAAGAAGGAGTCGAGCGGATGAGTCCGAGCGTCAAGCTGGCCCTGGGCGCCAGCATCATGATCGGTGCGACGGCATACATGGGCTACGTCGGCGCGCGGGCCAGCTGGAAGTACTACGTGACGGCGGACGAGTGCCTGGCGCGGGGCGAGCAGCTGGAGGGCAGCCGGATCCGCGTCAGCGGCAGCATCGCCGCCGGATCGCTGCACGTGGCCGCCGATCGGTCCCAAGCGAGCTTCGATTTGCTGGGGGCCACAGGGAAATTGCCGGTCGTCTGCACGGCACCACTGCCGGATAACTTGGCCGAGAATATCGAGGTCGTGGTCGAAGGGCGACTGGAAACCGACGGCCGCTTGCGCGGCGACAAACTGCTGACACGGTGTGCTAGCAAGTACGAATCCGGGGCGCCGGACGCAAGGGACGGCCCATGAGGATTTTGGGACAAGCCTGCCTGCTGACCGCCTTTGTGGGCTCTGGGTTCGCCGCCTTTGCCTGTCTGGCCGGCGCCGCGCGGCAACACCGGCAAGTGCGGCGGGCCGGCGCTTGGGCCGCCGGGATCAGCGTGCTGGGGCTGACGATCGCGTTCGCCGTCCTGGCCTGGGCCCTGATCCGCAAAGACTTTTCGTTCGCTTACGTCGCCCAGTACTCCAGCCACCTTCTGCCGTGGTACTACTCATTGTCCGCCTTGTGGGTCGGCCAGTCCGGATCGCTGTTGTTGTGGGCTTGGCTGCTGGGCGCGCTGGCCGTCGGGTTCCGTTGGTGGCCGCGTTCACGTGGCCCGGTCTCTCCGAGACCGGATTCCGCATCTCGGCCGGACGCAACTGCATGTCCGACGTGGACCTTGCGCGAGCCGGCCTTTGGCGTCCTGATGGCCTACTTGTGTTTCCTGACCGCGGTGATGATATTCGCCGCCGATCCGATGGAAGCCAGCTTGTCCACGGTTCGTGACGGCAGCGGCCTGAGTCCTCTGTTGCAGCACCCCGCGATGCTGATTCATCCGCCCGTGGTGTTCCTGGGCTACGCCTTGTGGACCGTGCCGTTCGCGCTGGCCGCCGTAGCGGTAGCCGGCGGCCGATTGGAAGGCGATTGGATTCAGCAAGCGAGGCCTTGGGCGCTGTCGGCTTGGGCCGTCCTGGGCGCGGGAATCCTGCTCGGCGCCGATTGGGCCTACGAAGAACTCGGTTGGGGCGGCTATTGGGGGTGGGACCCCGTCGAGAACGGATCGTTCATTCCGTGGCTGACGGGCACGGCCTTGATTCACGGTTTGATGGCCTGGCAGTACGGGCGCGTCTTAAAAAAGACGACCATCGGCCTGGCGGTCGCGACCTTTGCGTTGTGCAACTTTGCCACGTTCCTGACGCGGAGCGGCGTGTTCAGCAGCTTGCACGCCTTCAGCCGATCGCCGATCGGCTGGCTGTTTCTGATACTCATGATCGCCCTGGCCGTGGCGGGCGTCGCGGCGTTGGCTTGGCGTCGCAAACGGCTGGCCCCCGAACGGACGATGCGTTCGGTGCTCAGTCGCGAAGCGCTGGTGCTGCTAGCCGTACTGGCGCTGTTGCTGCTGGCGGCGACCGCTTTGGCCGGCACGCTCAGCACGGCATTGTCGGCCTTGATCTACGGACGTGCCGTCATGGTTGGGCCGGCGTTCTATAACGGCGTTCTGATTCCCGTCGGCTTGACGCTGTTGCTGACCACGGCCTTGGCCCCGTTGTTGCAGTGGGGCCGCGGTCCCAGCGTGTCGCAGAAGAAGTGGCTGGTCGGATCGAGCTGTGCCGGCGGCGTCGCGATGCTTGCCGCGGCGCTGGCGGGCGTCCGCGATCCGATCGCCGTGGCGGTCGCCGGTCTGGCCGCGCTGGCGGTGGCGGCGTTTGCCGGAGCGGTCCTTCTGGATGGAACGCGATACGATCCGGTGCGAACCGTGCGGGGCCTGGGCCAAACCTTGCGCGCCGGACGTCGCCAATACGCCGGATTCGTGATCCATCTCGGCCTGATGTCGCTGGCCGTCGGCGTGACCGGATCGTCGCTGGGGAAACGGGAGCAAGGATTCCAGATGACGGAGGGTCAGACGGTCGACTGGGCGGGGCGCAGCATCCGGCTGGCCCACGCGACGCAACGGGAATTGCCCGATAAGCTGGCTGCCGAGGCCGTCCTGGAAATCTCCCGCGGCGGCCGATGGGAGACGACGCTGGTGCCGGCCCAGCATTATCACAAATTGTCGCAGGAATGGACGACCGAAGTCGCGATTCATTCGACGTGGGGCGGGGACCTCTACACGATCCTGCACAGCGGCACGCCGGACGGACAGTTGTCGCTGACCTTTGTCGAAAACCCGTTGATGCGTTGGCTGTGGATGGGCGGCGCGATCATGATCCTGGGAACCTGCCTCCGGCTGTGGCCAGGCGGACGGCGGTCCCGTGATACGGGAGGTTGTGAGTTGGCGGAAGGGAAACGGCGAAACGGGCAAACGGAGTCGCGCAGCACGGTCCCACCGCCTTTGTCCGCAATCAAGAGTCGAAACGCGAGGTCAGAGACGCGAGATTTGAAAATTTGAAATTCTCGAGGTGAACTATGACGCATTCATCGCCACCGTTACAAGCCACCGAGTTGACGAAACATTACGGTTCGCGGACGATTTTGCGGCGCATCGGCCTGGAGATCGCGGCCGGCGAGGCCGTGGCGTTGCGGGGCGGCAACGGCGCCGGCAAGACGACGCTGCTCCGCTGTCTGGCTTCGATCACTCGCCCGACGCGAGGCGAAGTCTGCTGGTTCGGCCGCTCGGCTTACGGCAATCCGGCGCTGCGACGTTGGGTGGGCATGGTCGCTCACGAGAGCCATCTGTATCCGCACCTGACGCTCCGCGAGAATTTGGTGTTCGCCGGGCGGATGTACGGCATCGACCGCGCGGCCGAACGCGCCGATCAGCTGCTGGTCGAGGTGGGACTGGCCGAGCATGCTCAGCGACTGCCGATGCAGGTCTCGCGCGGCATGGGCCAGCGCGTCGCCGTGGCCCGGGCCCTGGTCCACCAGCCGCCGATCCTGCTGCTGGACGAACCGTTTTCCGGACTCGATGCGGAAGGCCGCGCATGGCTGACGCACGCGCTGGTGACGCTGCGCGAAACGGGCTGTGCGATCTGTTTCTCGACGCACGACGAGGCGCTCGCAGAACAACTGGCCGATCGCGTGTGGGAACTCCGCTGCGGACGGCTGTACGAGCTGAGCACCGCGCGCCAATGGGACGCGCGTCGGGTCAGGGAACGGGAGTTGGCTCCTGCGGCGTGAGCTAGGAACGGTTGAAGCAAGAAACATGGCAGCTTTCTGGTGGATGGTCCACAAGGACCTGGTGAGCGAGTTCCGGTCGCGGCGCGTCTGGCCGGCCATGCTGTTGCTGGGCGTTGTGGTCGCCTTGCTGTTCAGTATCCAAATGGACCTGCTGCCGGAGCACAAGCGGCAAATCGTCGGCGGGTTGCTGTGGCTGTCCGTGTTCTTTGCCGGCGCGACGGTGTTCGAGCGATCGTTCGCCGCCGAACGTGAGGAAGGTTGCTGGGACGCGCTGCAGCTGCTGCCCGTTTCACCCGGGACGGTGTTCTTCGCCAAGTTGACCGTGAACGTCGTGGCGCTGGCGGTGTTGGAGATCCTGCTGATTCCCCTGTTCTTCGTGCTGTCGGGCTTGCCCGTGTTGCCCCACGTCCACCAGTTGGCGCTTATTGCACTGCTGGCCAGTCCCGGCTTGGCGGCCGTGGGAACGCTGGTCAGCGCGCTGGCAGCCGGGGGGGGCAAGAGCGGCAGCTTGCTGGTGCTGGTCGTGTTGCCGCTGGCCGTTCCCGTGATGCTGGCGGCGGCCGAGGGGACGCGTCTGGCCTTGGAGCACCGGATCGATGACGCCTGGTGGCGCTGGATCCAGTTGCTGGGCGCGTCGTCCGTCGTATTCGTGACGGCCGGCGCGTTGCTGTTTGAATATGCGATCGAGGATTGAAGCGATGAGACGATTGCTTGTCGAGTTATGCATCGCCGGTCTGTTGGCCGCCGCCATTCTGGCCGCTTGCCTGGTGGCCCCCACCGAGTCCACGATGGGGCATGCCCAGCGGATCGTGTACGTCCACGTGAGCGTGGCGTGGCTGGGACTGGTGGCGTTTCTGGCGATGGCCGGCAGCGGCTTGGCCTATTTGGCGCGGCGGGATTTGAAGTGGGACCACTGGTTCCAGGCGACGGCCGAACTCGGCTGGCTGTGCTGCGGCTTGACGCTGGTGACCGGTTCGCTGTGGGCGCACGAAGCCTGGGGCACCTGGTGGGAATGGGACCCGCGGCTGACGTCCGCGTTCATCCTCTGGGCGATGTATTCGGGCTTGCTGATGGTGCGCGGCGGGATCGAAGATCCGCACCGGCGGGCTCGGATCGGGGCCGTCCTGGCGATCCTGGGTGCGGTGGACGTGCCGTTGGTGATCATGGCGACACGCTGGTTCCGCGGCTTGCATCCGGTCGCGCCCGAAATGGCGCCAGGGATGCGGATCACGCTGCTGATCAGCGTCGCGGGCTTTACCGTCTTCTTTGTGTGGCTGGCAGGCCGCCGCCGCGACCAGTTGGGTCTGGAAAATTTGACCGCTGAACTCCAGCGGCCCGTGGAAGGATAGGGGAAGCGCGATGGGCACATTCGTGGCGGGATATTTGATCGTTTGGCTGGCCGTCGTTCTGTACGTCGCGCGGTTGGGACGGCGCCAGCGGCAGCTGCAGGAACAGTTGGAAGCGTTCCAGTCGGCTTGGCAGATACAGGAAGAAACTTCGGCCCCAAAACGTGCCTGATGCAGAAGGGTGGATAACTGGACCATGTTCCTGATCCAAATCGCGTTGGCGTATGGAACGATCGTGCTCGGGCAGCCGTCCGACGGCCCCGGCATGATCCGGGGTCGGGTCGTGAACATGTCGCAGGGCGAGGCGCCCTGCGCCGGCGCCGAGGTCATCTTGCGGGTTCGAATTGAGAATGAATTCGCACCTGTTGCCCAGGTCCTGACGGAGGCGGACGGGACCTATCGCTTCGAGGGCCTGCCGATCGGCGCGGAGTACCTGTACTTGCCGGGGGCGAATTACCGGGAGATCCATTATCCTGGCCGCCGCGTGGGCTTGACGCGCGGACAGCCGGCGGCCTACGTGACGCTGGACGTCTGGGAGACCGTGGCGGCGCCGAGTCCCCTGGTGATTCGGCAACACGAAATCGTCATCGGGACGGAACCGGGGGCGGTGCATGTAGTCGAAGCCATGTTGGTGGACAACCCGGCACGGGCGACTTATGTCGGACTCGCTTCGAGCGACGACGCACCACCGGTCACGATGCGGTTGAACGTACCATCCGATTTCGAGCGGATCACGTTTGAAAGGGAGAAGTTTGGCCGGGAGTTTCGCGTGCTGGACGGCCGGCTCGTAACCGGCATTCCGTGGACGCCCGGCCAGCATTGGCTGCGGTTCACGTACACATTGCGGCCGGAAGCCGTGCGACGGGGCTGGCAGCGGCCGTTGGACGCGGCGTGTGACTCGATGCGAGTTCGCGTCAAACACCCCCGTCCCGAAGAGATTGCCTGCAGCCTGCCGTCTGTGGCCGGTGGCCCGCCGGGCGAGAAGGTTTTCGAGTCCGGCGCGGACGTTTTGCCGGCGGGCCACGTGATCCGCGTACAGCTGGGCCATGTGCCTGTGCCCTGGTCGGTCTATGCCCGCTGGGGCGCACTGGTGGTGCTCGCCGGCCTGATCGCCGGGACCGCAGTCGCCTTACGGCGGTCTCGCCGCCGGCGGTTGCCTACCGCGCACGGCGCGTCCACGAGCGGGAAGCAGGATTCGCCGGCGCCGAGTCCGAGCGATCACGACTCGGATCGTGTCCGCCGCCTGCGCCAGCGGCGCGCCGCTTGAAGCGGGCGCGACTCCCGGAGCCTGACGGGAATCACTACTTGCCCTTCAGGCTTCGCAGAAACGCGTGGAAGGCGTCTTCGTGGTCGGTCATGGTCTTCTGCGGGCCGTACGCCTTGATGAAGTGCAACTGCTCGCCGACCGGGACAATGGCGGCCAACATCCGGTAGCCGGGGCGTTCGACGGCCGGCGCGAACGGGCCGGGTTGATCGGCATAGGTGCCCACGAAATCGACGACGGTAACCTTGCGTCCAGCGATTTCCAAGTCTTGTTGCGCATCCTTTTCCGGCTTGCCGCCGAACTGATCCCGCCAACGGCTCACGTTGTCCTTTACGCTCCCGCCGGCCAGACTGATGGTGAGCCGGCCGTCGGACGTGTCACCCTCGGCTTTGGGCAGCGCAAACTCGGCCTCCACAAATTGGCTGCGCGGCTGCTTGCGCACCCAGCCGTCGGGGGCCGTCAGACGAATCGAACCCGCGGTCACCTCCGGACCCAAGTCCGCCGCTGGAGCTGCCACAAAGAGTTCGGCATGCGGATCGTCCGCCCCAGCCGCCGCGAACAGTCCGGCGTGCGGATCGTCTGCCGACGGCGGCGCGTCGGGCGATCCAGGCGTGACGGCATCCGCAGGCGAAGCCTCCCGCTTTGCCGGTTCATAAGAACTGTGACAACCGGCCAATCCTAGGACAGCAAACACTCCGAACCAAAATTCAACCCGCATGAGCAACTCCCCGACGTGGCTTTAGAAACCGAAGCGAACACAACCCAAACGCTCCAAGGCGAAGTCCAACCTACCTGCAACACGTTAGCATGCACGTACCACTTTGGCCACCATTAAAGGCGGTTATCAGGCCGTACTCGATAGAGGGCCTTGCCGGCTTTCATAACTTTTTACGCACCCGCTTGCAACGTCAATCCGACCGGGTTACATTAAGGTTGGTTTATGTTAGGGCGTTTGGTCGGTCGGGTGATTCCCACAACATGAAAGGAGCGAGTACAGGATGAAACGAACGCAGCAACTTTGGAGTGGGTTGGCATGTCTGGGCGCCATCTTGGTGGCATTTGGCACGATATCCCCAGGTACGGCTTTGGCTGATCCGCCTGAGAATCAGGAGTTCACCGGTGCAAAGCGTTGTGCCTCGTGTCACTTCGACCAGTATATGAGCTGGCGGAAAACAGGGCATGCGAAGGCATTCGACGTCCTGACTCCCAAGTACCAGACCGACGAGAAGTGCGTGAAGTGTCACGTCACGGGACTCGGGGCTGCGAGCGGGTTCAAGGACATCAAAACGACGCCTGCCTTGGCCGGCGTCACCTGCGAGGTGTGTCACGGTCCCGGCAGCGAGCATGAACGCGTCTCGCAACCATTCGCGAAGGTCAAGAAGTTGACGCCCGAGCAGGACAAACTGGTCCGGGGCACGATTTGGCGGATTGTTCCCCAGAATGTCTGCGTCGAGTGCCATATTACGCAGGGGCACAAAGAGTCGCCGACACCGCCCGAACTGCGGCCCAAGAAGTAGCCATAAACGGGTGGTCGATCTGCTCACAACAGCGCGGCGGGGGGTGGCTATCCAAACCGCCGCCGTCGCTGGGATGGCGGCTTGCCACTGACGGCGATATGGCAGGGAATGCTTGTGACCTTTCTTCTGGCGGGAACCGAGGGCATGGAACGAGTCTTGCAAAACCTCTTGCTCGTCGCGCTGATCGCGCTCTCCAGCGGCAGGGGGGCAGCCCAGGGGGTCGACGATTCCGTCGCGGAGAACCAGTGCATCCTCTGCCACGCCAACGCGGATATCTGGGAAGGCGAGACGCTGCACTTGTTGGTCACGCCGAAGGATTTGGCGGACGACATCCACTGGCAGAAGGGGATCACGTGCCAAGGATGTCACGGCGGCAATCCCAATACGACGAACTTGCGAGAAGCTCACGCCGAGGAAGACGGTTTCCGGTGGATTGAATCTCCGAAAGATATCCCCGATTTCTGCGGGCACTGTCACGCCAACGCCGAGTACATGCAGGGTTTCCGGCCGGATGCCACGACCGATCAGGTGGCCAGGTTCTGGAACAGCGTGCATGGACGGCATCTCCAGGAGGACGGCGGGCCGACCGCGGCCAATTGCCTCTCTTGTCATCCCAAGCATCAGATGCGCCTCGCCACCGATCCGCAATCATCCCTCCATCCGCGGCAGCTGGCTCAGACGTGCGGCGTCTGTCACAAAGACCAGTTGACGGCGATGCGCAAGAGCGTGCATCACGCCGCGGGTGAGAAGAACGCCGCGGGCGCGGGGACGCTGATGGACTGTAACCAGTGTCACGGTCGGGACGTGCATGGCATGCCGCCCGCCCGGGATGACACTTCTCCTGTCTATTTGGACCATCAGGTGGAGGCTTGCGGACGGTGCCACGAGAAGTACCTGGCGAGTTACGAGGGCAGCGTTCATGGTCACGGCCTGCGCCAATCGGGCCTGGTGGTAACCGCCGTCTGTTCCGACTGTCACAACGCTCATGATATCTACTACGCGGCCGACAAACGTTCGTCGTTGCATACCACCAACGTCGCGCACACGTGCGGCAAGTGTCATTATTTCATCGAGCAGCGATTGGCTGCCAGCGTCCATGGGATGGACAGCGGACCCGCCACCGAAACCCAGCTCGCGGCTGCCGGCGAGAGGAAGAAACGGAAGCCCAGTTGCGTCGACTGCCACCAGGGTCACGACCAGGCTCACCCCGACTCGGTGAGATTTCGCCAGCAGCTGCCCAACCGCTGTGGCAACTGTCACGCGGATTATGCCCAGCGTTACGGGATGAGCCTGCATGGCGAATTGACCCAGCTGGGATATGAACCGGCCGCTCGCTGTTCCGACTGTCACGGGGCCCATGACATTCTGCCGGTAGCCAATCCGCAGTCCACCCTGTCCGCCGCCAATCGCGTCGAGACCTGCCGAAACTGCCATTCGAACGCATCCTTGAACTTCGCGGCCTTTGATCCCCACGCCGATCCTCGCAACGCGGAAACGTATCCCTGGCTGTACCGCATCACCTGGGGAACGGACGTGGTGGTCTATTTCCTGTTCAGCCTGTTTGCGATCCACGCATTTTTCTGGTTTCTCCGCTCGCTGGTTCATACTCTGGAGCACGGACGGGACCGGCGACTGGAGACGGGAGAATCGGCCATCATGCGATTTTCCGTCGGCCAGCGGCGCAGCTACGCGTTGCTGATTTTCTCCTTTATGGGCCTGACGCTGACCGGCCTGCCCCTGAAGTACAGCAGTTATTCGTGGGCCCAAGAACTGGCGGGGGTGCTGGGCGGCTTCGAATCCAGCAGCGTATGGCACCGCATTTTCGCCTTCGTGGCGATCGTCACCTGCAGCGTCCACGTCGTTTGGGGCGTCCGCCGGATTGCGGCTCGGCGCCGCGAGCGCCGCTCCTGGAACGCGTTGCTGTTCGGACCGGATTCCGCCGTGCCCAACCGGCGGGACGCCCACGACATCGGGGCGATGTTGAAATGGTTTGTGGGGCTCGGACGGAAGCCGAAATTCGAGCGGTGGACGTACTGGGAGAAGTTCGATTACTGGGGATTGTATTTGGTCGCGATCTTGATTGCGTTGTCCGGACTGATGCTTTGGCTGCCCAATCTGTTCTGCTTGGTCTTCCCGGGAACGAGTCTGAACTTCGCCAAAGTCGTTCATGCGGACACCGCTCTGTGGATTGCCAGCTTGCTGTTCTTGATCCACTTCTTCAACACCCACTTTCGGCCGGAGAAGTTCCCGCTGGACATGTCCCTGGTGAGCGGACTGGTGAGCGAAGTGCACTTGCAGAAGGCGCGGCCGGAGTTCCTGGAGCGGTTGCGACAGGAGGGCCGGCTGGAGGAATTGCGGACCACGGTTCCTTCTCGCAGCCAGCTCCGCTGGTGGACCCTGGCCGGGCTGTCTGTGCTGGGGCTGGCGCTGGTCCTGCTCGCAGCCGTAACGTTGGCTTTCCTGGGGGTGTAAAGCGATGAACGAAAACGATCCGGTGCGCAATTCCGCGAGCGAGGAGGACGTTCCGCCGCCGCTGGCGCCGGGGCAGACGTCCGAGAACGAAGCGTGGGAGGACGTCTGGACCTGGCAGAAATTCCGCCGCTTTGCCGCGCGCGCTGTGGCCGTTCTGGGCGCCATGTTGCTGTTCGGCGCCACGCTGTTCGCGTTCTCCGGCTGGTACACCTCGCGGCCGGAGTTCTGCAACAGCTGCCACATCATGGAACCGTATTACGCGTCCTGGCAGCACTCCACGCACGCAGATGTGTCCTGTGTGAAATGCCACTTTCCGCCGGGGGCGGGCGAGAAACTCCGAGGCAAATTGTTGGGCTTGGTCCAGCTGATCAAGTACGTGACCGAAACCCAGGGACCGCGCCCCCGGGCCGAGATCCCCGACGCCAGTTGCCTCCGCTCGGGCTGTCACGACAAACGGCTGTTGTCCGGCCGGATCGAATTTCAGGGGATCCCGTTCGACCACGGGCCGCATTTGGAGGATACCCGCCGCGGCAAACAGCTGCGCTGCACCAGCTGTCACAGCCAGATCGTGCAGGGCACCCACATGACGGTCACCACGACGACGTGTTTCCTGTGCCATTTCAAGGACCAGCATTTTAACCAGGGGCTGGGAACCTGTACCCGTTGCCATCAGATTCCGGAGAAATCTTTCGACCTCGGCGGCGGTGTGACGTTCAGTCACCATCTGGCCTACGAGCGCGGTGTGGACTGTGCCAATTGCCACGGCGACTTGATTCACGGCAAAGGCGAGGTGCCTCGCGAACGATGCACCGTGTGCCATAATCGCGAAGACGACCTCCGGCAGATCGACGATCACGCCTTCATGCATCAAGTTCATGTGACCGATCACAAGGTCGATTGCCTGTCGTGTCATTTGACGATTCAGCATGCTTTCAACCCGCACCGGATTGCCAACGCGGCTTCCGACTGTGCCAGCTGTCACCCGAACCATCACCAGGAGCAGGTCAAATTGATCGAAGGGATCGGCGCAAGGACGATCCCCCAGCATCTGAGTACCATGACGGCCGCGCGGATTTCGTGTCCCACATGCCACCAGCAGAAGGAGGTTTCGGCCACGGGAGCCACGGTCTGGAAGGCTTCGCTCAATTCCTGCCTGGCCTGTCACGAACCGGAAGCCGCCCAGCGGCTGGAGTCGTACAATGCCGTCCTCCGGGCGTCTCTGGACGAGGTCGAGGCGGCGCTCGGACGGGTCCGCGACGCGTTCCAGGCGGCAGACCTGCCCGCCGCTAGAAGGGCGTCCGTCACGACTCAACTGGAGAACATGCAGCACGACGTGTCCTTCTTGCGGGCCGGCAACGGTGTCCACAATATTCACTATGCGGACACACTGACCCGGGCCCTGGTGGACCAGTTGTCGGCGCTGAGCCGCGAGTTGCAGATCGACGAGCCGCAAATCACGCTGCCGGACGTGATCAAGCCCGCGGCGGACACGCCGCCAGCTGCGACGGAGGACGACGCCGAATCGCAGCCTGCCGAGGCGGAGCCTGCCCAGCCCGAGGGCGAGGAACCTGCAGAGATGGATCCTGAGGACTAGCAACCGGCCGCCGTGTCGTGTTGCGGGCCGAGGGACTTGATCGTAACATTGCGGCCGTATTCAACGTGTTACGACCCGCCGGTGTGAAGATGGCCTTTGGCCAAAGAGAAGCGGATGTGACGGGGTCAGGAAACCAGAGCATGAAAACGATTTTTTCCGGTCTGCTGTTGTTGCTGTTTGCCGTGCCGGCGGCCCGGGCCCCGGCGGCCGAGCCGACCATGCCGGAAGACTATTCCTGCAACTTCTGTCACGCTAAAGAAGGCGAGCTGTGGAACGAACAGACGCCCGTGGTCGAGGCGAAGGACTTGGCGGGGGACGTCCACTGGCAGAAGGGCCTGTTGTGCCACGACTGTCACGGCGGCAGTCCGACGATGGACGAGTTCCAGAACCATCGCGAGGACGAAACCTTTCGGACCACGCTGCAGCCGGCCGATGTCCCCGCGTTCTGCGGTCACTGTCACGCGGATGCCCGGTACATGCAGCGCTTCAATCCGGCCTCGCCCGTGGACTTGGTGGACCGGTTCTGGAAGAGCGCGCACGGTCAAAGTCTGAGAGAGACGAGCGGCCAAGGGGCCCTTGCTCCCGGGGACGGTGAAGCCGCAGAGGATGAGGAGCCGCCAGCGGAGGCCGGGGCAGCGGAGGAGCAAGAGAGCGAGGCGCCGGCGGAATTGCCGCCCGAGATCGCGCGCCGCATGGTCACTTGCAGTTCGTGTCATCCTCCCCACAAAATGATTGCCCCGTCGGATCCGAAATCTCCCGTCCATGCTTCGCAACTGGCGAACACCTGCGGGACCTGCCACTCGCAGCAACGCGACTTGTTGCTGGTCGACGTGCATAGCAAAGCGGGCCCGAAGGACGCGCAGGGGGTCGCGACCGTGCTCAGCTGTCTGGAATGTCACGGACAGGACGTCCACGGCCTGTTACCCGTCAAGGATTTTGCTTCCCCCGTGTTTGTCAACAACCAGGTGGATGGTTGCGGACGTTGTCACGAGAAGGACAAGCAGTCCTTTTTGGACAGCGTTCACGGGCATGGGTTGGTCGAGTCGGGCCTGTTGGTGACGGCCGTTTGCGTCAGCTGTCACGGCGCGCACGGAATCCTGCCGGCCAAGGATGAACGATCCTCGCTGCACGCGACCAAGGTCGCCGGCACGTGTGCCACGTGTCATCGGTTTATCGAAGAGCGGCTGAAGACCAGCATTCACGGCCGCGGCGACGGTCCCGGGCGGGTCGGTGACAAGGCGGCGCCGGGGGGAGACATTCAACGCACCCCGAGTTGTTCGGACTGTCATCAGAAGCACGACGCGGTCCATCCGGGAACGCCGGGCTTTCGCATGGAAATGGCCAATCGCTGCGGAGACTGCCACGCCGACCTGTCCGACCAGTTTGCCCTCAGCGTCCACGGCGAGCTGACCAACCTCGGCTACGGGCCGGCGGCCAAATGCGCCGATTGCCACGGGGCCCACGAAATCCAGTCGCTGTCCGATCCGCGCTCGTTGCTGTCGCCGGCCAACCGTGCGGCGACGTGCGGCAAGTGCCATCCGGGCGCCACCGCGAATTTTCTGCAGTTCGACCCGCACGCGGATCATCGCAATCCGGCCCGAAGCCCGTTGCTGTACGCCGTGTACGTCGTGCTGATGACTTTCTTGATCGCCACCTTTGGCGTCTTCGGCTTGCATTCGCTCCTGTGGCTCGTGCGGGGAATCATCGAAGTGTGGCGGCATGGCCGGCCGAAGGCGCCGGCGCCCGGCGATGTGGCCTTCGTACGTTTCCGGCCGTTTCACCGGGTGGCCCACGCGCTGCTGTTTACGTCCTTCCTGGGATTGGCTCTGACCGGATTGCCGCTGAAGTACAGTCACATCCCGTGGGCCAAGTGGCTGGCGGACTCGCTCGGCGGTTTTGCCGTGATGAGCACGTGGCACCGCATCTTCGGCATGGTGAACGTATTGTGCCTGATCGTGTACTTGATCCGGCTGAGCTACAATCTGTTCGCCGCCGCCGCCAAGCCCAAGACCCTACGCCACGTAGTCTTTGGCCCGGAGTCGCCGGTTCCGACGACGCGCGACTTCAAGGACTTTTTCAACATGGGCCGTTGGTTCTTCGGGCTGGGGCCGAGGCCGACCTTCGAGCGCTGGGCGTATTGGGAGAAATTCGACTTCTGGGGCGCCGCCGCCGACATTGTGATCATCGGAACCACCGGCCTGATCCTGTGGTTCCCCGTATGGTTCTGCCATTTTCTGCCCGGCGAAGCGGTGAACATCGCCAAAGTGATCCACTCGACCCAGGCCTTGCTGGCCACCGGCTTTGTGTTCGCGATCCATTTCTACAGCGTGTTCATCCGGCCGGAGAAGTTTCCGATGGATATGGCCATGCTCACCGGCTTGGTCAGCGAGGAGGAGTTGCAGCACGAGCGGCCCGAGTACTACGAGCGTCTGCGGCGCGAGGGCCGACTGGAACAGAGACGGGCGATCATTCCGTCGCGGCGGGCGACCCTGCTGGTAACGATCGGCGGGTATCTCTCCTTTGCCATCGGCACGGCCTTGCTGGTGGGCATCATCGTCGCGGCCCTGAGCAGCCGGTAACGATGGCCGAGGGACCAACCAGAGGTCGCCCACCGAAACAAAGCGGCCTTTGCCAAATGGCAAAGGCCGCTTCTCTGATCAAGGCATCGTTACGCCTGGCTACCGCATCCGACTAGAACACACCGCTCAAGCCGGCCAGGACCATGTGGGCCGTGCCGGCATTGTAGGACATGGCCCGGTCGTCGTAATCGAAGTAGTTGTAGCGGAAGAACGTATTCATGTTCCGCGACAGCTCGTAGTCCACGCCCGCCGTCAGACGCATCGTGTTGACGCGGACCGCGCTGTAACCTGGCAGATCGCTGTACGGCAATGCCGGGATCGCAGGACTCGTGGCCTGGTCTTCGGGCGGCGGCGTGCCGGGATCGGCAAAGAGGTTTCGGCTGCGGACATACTCGGCGCCTCCGACCAGCGTTAGATTGCAGGTCACGGCGTACGAGGCGCCCAGGTTGAAGACATCCGCCCGGCCGGTATAGTCCCAGGGAGACGTCCAGGAGGGAGCTTCTCGGGGCTCCGGGGCTCCAGCGGCGGTGAGGCCATCTTCCCGGCCCAGCGTGATATCTTGCGTGATCCAATTGGAAAACGTGGCGAAGCCGCCCGTAAACGACCACTGCTCGTTCAGCCCATACCAGGCGCTGAGCACGATGGGATAGCTGTCCTCGTCAAAGTTGACGTACTCCGAGTGGTTGTAGCTATTGACCAGCCAGAAGGACGCGTTCAGCATCAGGTTGTCCGTAGGGCTCCAGGTGCCGCCCAATTCGATCCGGTCCTCATGCTGCGGCAGGTTCGAGTTGATCGCCGTGTCCAGATCCAATTGGGGTCGGTGCGTCACGCCGAGCAACGGCCACTCCCGCTCGATCATCCGGTAGCGGATGTAGGAACTGAGCGAGCGTGACCAGTCCTGCTGGACGCCGACGAAAAACATGTTGGTGACCGTGGTCGGCTGGCTGAACAGTACCGCTTGGCTCGGGGGATTGGGTGCGGCAAATCGCAGCAGCCGGTAGGTGGCGTTGTCGCGTTCGAGCTGGCTCCATTCGTAGCCGCCGGTGAGTGCCGTTCCACGGCGCCAGTCGCAGGCGTCGTAGAACGGGCGCCAGCGGCCCTTGATCCCGGCCGCGAGATAGTCGCGGTCCACCAGGTTTTGATAGTAGTCGGCGTTCGGCGCGTAGATCTGATCCGGAGCGGTCGGGACTCCGTTCGGATTCGTCTCCGACCACAGATTCTCTTGGCCCGGAAAACGGCCAGCCGCGCTCAACGACGTCAGGTCTTCCGAATTCCGTTGGGTGTCGGTCTTCCCATAGACCGTCACGGCCAGACCATCGACGGAAGTGTTCGTCAGGCGGCCGTCGACGCCGTAAAACTTGCGATCGGAATCCCGGAATTCATTGTGCGTGTTGCCCAGATGACCCACGGCGTAAAGGTCGGTGTTGGGGGCCAGCTGGCCGCGGAACTTCAGTCGATCGATCTCGGTGAAGTTTTCCGGAACGTAGGCATAAGCGCTGTTCTGAGCGTTCGGCCCCAATCCGTAGGCAGTGGTGCCGCGCGAGAAGTTGCCGGTCACGATCTCATCATCCTGTTGGAAAGAGCGCATCGTGCGGGAGTATTCCATCGTCAGCCAGCCGAAGCGGGCCTCGATCACCGGTTCGATCTCCATCGTCAGCCAATTGACGTGTTGCGGCTTGCTGACCACGTGACAGCTGCCGCCCGGGGTGGGTTTAGCGGGATCCGAAGTGGAATTAAAGCAGTGTTGCGTCGAGTTGACTTGCCGGATGCCTTCTTTCTTCAAACCCCATACGTTCAGACGCCATTTAAGGTTTTCAGTCAAGTCGCCTTGAAAATTGCCCTTCAGCTGCTGTACGCGGAGCGCGTAGTCGCGGCCGGCGCTGAAGTCTTCGCCGAACATGACGAATCCAGGCCCATTGGCTGCCAAGCCGGGAATACCTTGCGGCGTAGGCGGCGGGTTAAAGAAGCCTCCCTGGAGCGGAAAATCGCCCAGCGTATACGGCAGATCGGTGCCGCCCAGCGGCTTATGCCCCAAGCGGTGAGTGAAACGATCGTAATCCATATTCACGGTCAGACGCGGCCCCATGTACAGATGCAGGCCGCCCTGCGTGGTCTCGTTCTCGGTGCCGGTGGCAAAAAAGTCAATCGTCTCGTAGCCGTTGCTGCGCAAGCCGTCCACGTCCCAGAACGGGGACGAGCTGTCCAAGCCCTGCCATTCGCCGACGTTGGATTTCGAGCCGTCGACGTCCACGCCCCACCAGCCAAAGCGGGTGGCTAGCCACGGCTGGTATGGTGCGTCGCGAGTGATGAAGTACTGCTCGCCGACATCCTGACCGACGAACTCCTCGAATGTCTCGGCGACCTCGGGCATCGGCTCCATGTCGGCGTCCGCCGACTCTTCGGCGGACGCCGTTTCTTCAGCCGCGGCGGTGGGATCGGCCGCTTGGTCCGTAACCGTCGCTTGAGCTTCCTCCGCGGCCGGTTGATCCGCAGCGGCAACGAGCCCGGAAGGTGTCAGCAGCAGAGCCGCCACCGTGATGAACGACAACATCCGTGTCATGATGAATCCCCCCTATCGAATCGCGGTCCGTGGGGAAACCGCGCAAGTTGGCGTTTAGCGGAACATGGTTGGGAAATGCGGCGAGGGCAGGTCGCTTCCGTGGACTTGAGAGTGACACTGCGTACAGTCGGTGTAGAAGCCCGGCCGGACCTGCGGCACGACGTCGGTGTTCAGCCGATTGGCAGGCGTTCCGGGATGCTGACCTTCGCGATGGCCGGTGTGGCACCGCAAGCACAGGAACGTTGTAGGCTGCTTCAACAGGTTGTTGGCGACCGTTCCATGCGGTTCGTGGCAGTAGCCGCAATTCTCCGTGACCGGCGGGTGTTCGTAGGCAAACGGACCCTGTTTGTCGGCATGGCACTTCCAGCACAACAGGTTCAGCGAATCGGCCTTGAGGCTGCGGTCCAACTGGCCGTGCGGATCATGGCAGTCGGAACACGTCATCTTGCCTTCTTTCACCGGATGGTGAGACGGTAGGGCGTTCAGGGCGTAGATCTTCGGATGACACTTGTAGCATACGTCCGGTTCCTGAACCGCCATGGCTCGGCGCACCGGGCGGGCGACGTTGGTATGCAGCAAACTGACGCCCGTGTTGGCCGGGAACTGCTGCACGCCGGGGCGCGGGTGCGGGTTATGACAGTCGGTGCAAGCCACGCCCATCAAGTTGTGCGTCGACGAGTGCCACGCCATGGTCGGCGAACCCTGCTGGTGGCAGGTCAAGCACAGTTCCTGCCGCGAATGATCGAGGATCTTGCCATGGGCGTCATGGCAGGTGGTGCAGTTGAAGCCGTTGGGCCCGCAGATCTGATGCGGTCCGGCGATCCGTGCCGCATCGGCCATATCGCCGTGGCAGCGGAAACAGACATCGGGCGCCATCGCGTTCAGATTGTTCGAGCTGCCGCGCAGCGAGGGCTCTGTCGAGTCCTGGAAGCTGGTCAGGCGAACCGCGGTGCGATTGCCGGCCGCCGCCAAGTCCGGCTCGTTTGTGGCTGGTGTCCCGGCAGGCACATTGTAGTGCGCCGTATGACAGCTGATACAGGTCAAACGGTTGTGGGCGTGAACGGACGTCCGCCACTGGGCTCCCGGCGAGCAGGCGTTCTGCTCGTGGCATTGCAGACAGGCCTCGGCGGCTTCCGCCGGCGCCATACGCTTGAAGTTCAGGATCAATCCCGGCTCTTGCCCCCGGGTTTCCAAGTGCCGACTGCCCGGACCGTGGCAGCCCTCGCACGACTGGCCCTGATGAATCCCGCGATGCACGTTGCTCGCGAACGACTCGGTGTATACCTTGTGGCAGGTCAGACACAATTCGTCGTCATTGATGAACTCGGCGTCTGCGATGGCGGGCAAGCTGACGCGAATCACCGGCAGGGAAGCCTGGCGAAAAGCGTTGTTCGGCCTTGGCCAAGCCGGCTCCAAAGCCGTCTCCGCTCGACGCGCCTCCCGCCCGCGATATCCACAGGATGCCGTCGTCAGGAACAGCATCCCTAACAAAATGAAGCGGAAACGATAGATCTTATGCACGACGTCGCCTCCATGCTGGACAATAAGCGTCCTTCGCCCAACCGTGAGCAAAGGAGCCTGAAAGCATTCTGGTATTTTGTACCGTGCAACTTCACGGAACCCGGTGTGCCGGTAAATCCCCCGGAAGCTTCCGAATCGCGCTTTCCGGGTCGCCGCAGTCGTTCGCGCTTTAAACGCGCCAACACCATTTATAGGTTCGCCCAATGCAGCAACGCTTCTTTATGCATTTGTAATTTTTTCTTCACCGATGTAATTTTTTCATAAGGCCATGTGCCCGCAGATTTTGCGCAACGGGAATAAACAACGCAGACCAGCTAGACTCACAGGCGAGATGTTCCGGTTTCGTTGAGTTTGCGTCCCGCCCCACTGCACGGTCGTGACGATCGGGACGGATCCAGCTGATGCGTCGGGGACCTTGATCAAAAAGTTGCCAAATGTGAGCGGCCACGAACGGGCGGAATTGAATGGCCCGGCTTGCCGGGGGGAGCCTCACGTTCTGCACCAAGGCTGCCCCCATCTCTTCCCCGTTCGCCCGCGATGGCTTCGCCGCCGCGGACGAACAAGGGAGGGGGGTGGATGGCGTTCTGGCGTAGCAGGAAGCGTAAAGATCCCCCGGACAAGACAAGCCGGGGGGCATTTGCCACGCTAGCACCGGCTGCATTTCACAACGTTCCGATCCGGGCCTGCATGCATCGGGGGAGGAACCGGACATGTGGTGGCAAGATGCCGACGAATGTGTAATCAAGAAACGACTGTAACGGCTGTAACGTTTGTGCCGATACCTTTCGACAGGGGCCCGTTGACGGGAAATTCCATGCGAAGAGACTCGTATGATCGTCCAAGTACTTGGCTGCAGTCACCAGCATTCGTCGCTCGCGGTTCGTGAGCAACTCGCGTTAGGCCCTGAGCAAACACGCGCCGCATTGGACGGGCTGCGACGGGAATTCCCGGGCGTCGAGGCCGTTTTGTTATCAACCTGCAATCGAGTCGAACTGTATACTGCCACGCTCCAAAGCGACGCGCCGACGCGCCGCCAGATCGCCGAGTTCTTTGCCCGCTTTCGGCATGTGGACGCGAAAGAGATCCTCGGGCATTTCTATGACCGGCATGGGCGCGATTCCGTCCGGCACTTGTTCATGGTGGCGAGCAGTCTGGACAGCATGGTCGTGGGCGAGTCGCAGATCTCGTCGCAAGTCAAGCTGGCCTACCAGATCGCGACCCAGCAACAATCTGCAGGTCCGTTGACGCACGCCGTCTTTCAATCCGCTTCGCGCGTCGCCCGTCGCGTCGCCCACGAAACGGCGATCCACGAACGCCGCGTGAGCGTCCCCAGTGTCGCCGTCGCCGAGTTCGCCCGGCAGGTTTTCGAGCGGTTCGAAGACAAACAGGTTCTGGTGATCGGAGCCGGCGAGATGGCGGACGAGACGTTGCGTTACCTGCAAAAAGAAGGCGTGCGCGAGGTGACGATCATCAACCGCAGCCTCGAGCGAGCCGCCGAGTTGGCGCATCTGCGCGGGGGGCGCGTCAAACCGTGGAGCGACCTGCTGACGGAACTGGCGTCGGCCGATTTAGTCGTCACCGCCACCGGAGCGCCGCAGGCGATTGTAACGCTCGCGGACTTTGATCGCGTGGCGAAAACCCGCCGGGGCAGGACATTGGTGATTCTGGACCTGGCCGTACCCCGGGATGTTGAGCCCGAAATCGGGAACCGGCCTGGGGTCTATCTGTACAGTATCGATGACCTGCAGGCAACTTGCGAACGGAATCGACGAGAACGGCAGAGCGAACTGCCCAAGGCGCTGCAGATCGTCGACGAAGAAACCGACCGCTTCATGGCCAACCTGCACTTCCGGGAGGTTGGCCCGGTGATCGGACGATTGCAGAAGACGTGGGAACAGCCCAAGGAAGAAGAATTGCGGAGACTGCTGAACAAGCTGCCTCAGTTGGACGAGCGGGCCCGCCAAGAGATTGAACGCTCGTTTGATCGTCTGACCAACAAGCTGCTCCACCCGCCACTGGAATCGCTGCGTCAGGAATGCCGCGACGGCGTGCCAACCGCCCTGCTTCAATCGCTTGGCCGTTTATTTCGGTTCGCGGCCTAAAATGGATCCTTCCTCGGCCGCAGGGCTCTCGTCCACCTTGCCGTTGCCTGGTGGTCGGCCGGCGTCAAGCCACGGTGACGACCTCCAGCAACTCGATCACCGGCACCGTGTCGCAGTACATCAAGGCCGTCCGTCCGTAACACGTCTGCGGTTGCTCCATCGCGAAAATCCGACATAGGTCTTCGCCCGGCTCGACACGCCACAGCGACAGCAAACGCACCCGCCGCAGGACTTCGCTGCGGATCAGAATCCGTCCCAGCGGAATCTGTTCGCCTTCGATGGCCTCGCGAATCTCGGGGGCCAGCAGTGCGCGGGTCACGCGGACGATCCCGAACAACACGACGGCGTCGTCCCGTTTGCGTTTCAGGATCACCTTGCGGCGGTAATGGGTCTCGTTGACCGTGGATTCCAGGACCTGCACGCGGAGGTCGCTGCCGTGAAACGCCTCGAGCGATTCCGTCATGTGCTCGTCGTGGGCCAGCAGCACGCGATAGCTGGGCGGCAATTCGTTTTCGCCGACTTCCTCGAAGCGGCCCAAATCGTCGACCGACTCGTAGTACAGTCCGGCCAGGGCATCCAGTTCCGGAGTCGAGCGTCGCGAAATCTTCACCGCGGATACTCCTGTTCGGCCCCTGTCAATTCGATGCAAATCGCTCCTTCCGCCAGCGGCAGATCCGGCCCCTTCGGGAGTTCCAGAACGCTTTCGATCAGGTAGTGAAGCAGACGCTGAAGCTCGGGCGAAGCCATGCTGTCGGCCAGGGCCGCCGCCCGCTGCTGGTACTTGTCGACCAGCGCATAAGCCTTCTCGAAGACGCCCGCCTGCTCGTACAGCCGGCGAATCCGTTCGAGGCGCTCGGCCGCGGGGTATGTCTCGTCGCGGACCAGGCCCAGCAGTTCCTCTTGGTCGCCGCCGCTCAAGCTCTCCAAGGCCAGTGCCCATAGCACCGTGGGGCGGCCTGCGATCGAGTCCGTTCCCGCCGCCAGCTTGTTGTGCGAGTCGCCCTGCCAGTCGCCCAGATCGTTCAGGATCTGGAACGCCACGCCCACGTGCCGGGCAAACTGACGCAGCGTTTCCGCGTCGTCCAGCGGACCTGCCAAGCGGGCACCACAGTACAGCGCCGCTTCGAAGGCCGGGGCGGTCTTCAATGCGTAAATGGCCAGGGCATCCAGCGGCCGGAGGCGTTTGTCCCGCGCATCCCGCCATACCAATTCAGCGCCTTGCCCCTCGGACAGCCGAGTGTGGGCGCGAGCCAAACAGTCCAAGATGTCGGCGACGGTGTCCGCTCCCAACTGCTTCGCCTCGCGGCTTACCAAACGATACCCCATCCCGATCAGGTAATCGCCGATGTTCAGAGCGGTCGGAATCCCATACTTGCGGTGCAGGGTTTCCCGCCCGTAGCGGAAACCATCGTCGTCCTCGATATCGTCGTGGACCAGCGACGCTTTGTGAAACGTCTCGATCGACATCGCCGTGCGCTTCACGGCGTCGGCGAAACCGGCCACTCGAGCCGCCCCATCCGGCGCGGTTGCCCCGCCGGCGGTCAAGGCGTCGTAAACGGCCAGCGTGATGAACGGCCGCGCGTACTTGCCGCCTTGAGCCAGAAAGTCGAAGGCGATCGCCTCGGTGGCCGCGATGGGCTCCAATCCGGCGAGTCCCTTGCCATTGATTTCCGACAGCCGCGGGCCTCCGCGCCGGCGCACCGCCAAACGGTCCAGCTCATCGGGTTCGAACAGCTGGGCCGCGGCCCGCAGCAAATGCATGTACGTGGCGGTCTGCCGCACCGGTCGACTCCGCCGGACGCGAATCATCTCGTCCACCCAATCCATGTCGACCGACGTGCTGCGGCAATCGTTCGACAGCAACGGCACCGCCATGCAGGGGATGCCGGCCAGCAAGATCTTGTCGATCGCCTTTTCCAGTACGTTCAAACAGGCCACGCCCAGAATCGCATCCACATATCCGCCCAGAATGATCTTCATCACGACCGGAGAGCCTTCGGCCACGATCACACGATATCCCAACTGCTCGGCCGTGGTCCGAAAGTCCGCGATGCTGCAGGCCCCACAAGGCCCGCAATCCAAACCAAATTCGCTGTATTCGGCCCGACAGCCCTCGGCGGGCCGCAAACAGTGCGGCAGCAGCAACAATCGCCGCTCCGGGGCAACCACCGCCACCTGCTCGCGCCAGAACTCCGACGCCAAGGTGACCATCGTCCAGCCGATGTAGCCCTCGGGCAGCCCCAGTTCCTGCAGGGTGGACCGCGTCAGCTGTTCCATCTCGTCCGTGGACAGCGGATGCGATTTGTCCAGCTGTGCTGCGACCCGGCAGCAAATGGATCGGATCCGCTCCCGAACCAGCCGCTCTTGCGGGATCTGCTTCAGGTGCGAAGTCCGGCGCCGAAATGCAGGGTTGGCGACCGGCTCCGCGGAAACGGATCCGGTGTCGCTCTCCACTCGGTCGTCAATCACACTGCGGCTGATCAAGGTGCTGTCCTCATCGGGGCGATCCGGGCGGCGGGGGGGATGGCGAAGGCTCGCCGATCTGCCGAACCCTCTAGTCGTTCCTATTTTACGTTCAACCGAGGGCGATTCGCCAGAGGGCGACGGCAATCTACAGGACAAAACGGCGTGGAAATTTAAGTTGCTAAAGCCGGCTTTGGGCGGTCAGCGAGGCAGCAATCTACGGGGCAAACGTCGTGCGAAGGACCGAACTGGCCGAGCGCCAGCTTAGGTTTCGCCGGATCCAGCCGCTCTTCGATCAGTTCCCGAATCATGGCCACAAAATGCGGGTGCGTGCCGACGGTGCCGGCCCTGACCATGGGGATTTTCAAGTCGTCGCACAACTGCCGGGCTTCGACATCCAAGTCGTACATGACCTCCAGATGATCCGAGAGAAATCCAATCGGCGCAACGACGATGCCGGCGACGTTCGGCACCGCGCTCGTTTGCCGGATCGCGTCGCCCACATCCGGCTCGAGCCAAGCTTGCTGAGGCGGGCCGCTCCGGCTTTGATAAACCAATCGCCAACTCGGATGCTGCAGCCAGTGGCTGACCAACGTGGCCGTCTCCGTCAACTGTCGCACGTAATCGCAGTTTTCCGCCATGCTCAACGGAATGCTGTGCGCCGTGTAAAGAATCTGAACGCCGTCCCGCTGGTCCGCGGGGAACGCATCCAACGCCTCGCGAACCCGCGCCGCCGTCGCTTCGATAAAGCGAGGATGGTTGTAGAACATGCGCAACTTGTCGACGATCGGAGCGTCCGGGCCGGCCTCGGCCCGCGCGGCCTCGATGTTCTCCCGGTATTGGCGGCATCCCGAGTAGGAGCTGTACGCCGAGGTGACGTAGGCCAGCGCCCGCCGCCTGCCATCGGCCACCATCTGCCGTATCGCGTCGCCAAGAAACGGCTGCCAGTTTCGGTTGCCCCAGTAAATCGGCAGCTCCCTGTGGTGACGATGAAGTTCCTCGTCCAGGGCCATGATCAACTGTCGCAAGTGCGAGTTGATAGGACTGACCCCGCCGAAATGGTAGTAATGCTCGGCCACTTCTAACATCCGTTCGCGCGGCACCCGTTTACCGCGCAATACGGTTTTCAAAAAGGGAATCACGTCGCCGCGAGACTCGGGGCCCCCGAAAGACACGATTAGCACAGCGTCGTAGGAATCGCCTGTCATAGGAGCCGCGTGGAGCATTGGGTTTTCACGGAAGACACTTACGGCATATTAGCCGACGATTTCGGCTCGTCCAGGGGGCTGTGGGAATTGCCAAGGAATTCTGGCCGAAGGCCACATTCACCGTGTTTCTGGGGCAACGCCCCAGGAACACGGGCGAACATCCGTCGTTTGGCCGAAGGCCAAACACGCAACTTCGAAGGCTGGGGTGGGAGTTGTCATGGAGCGCGGCTACAATGGAAAAACTGTTTTCGTTACGGGGGGGGCCGATTCTCCACGTAGCGATCAAGGTCGTTGCGAGGCTTCGAAATCGCGGCTGCTGGTGACTCGCTTCAGGAAGAACCTCCCGGTGAATGATCTCATGCCCACTTTGTTTCGCGAACGAATCGCCGCTTGGTTGCTCGCCGCCCGCTGGCCGTTGTTGGTGCTGGCCCTGCTGGCCGCCGCGGCCTGCATCCGGCCGTCATATCAGGTGAAATTCGATCGTTCGATCGAGAATATGTTCGCTCCGGACGACCCGCTGTTGCCGCCTTATCGGCACCTGAAGAGCATTTTCGGCGGGAACGAAGTCGTGTTGGCCGTTTACTCGGACCCGCAACTGCTGGACGAGAGCCGCGCGGGCATCGAGCGTCTGCGGGAGATCAGCGGCCAGTTGAAAGACACGCCGGGCGTCCGCGACGTGCTCAGTTTGGCGGAAGTCGATATGGTGCTGGACAAAGTCGCCCTGGCCGCCGGCCTGTTGCAATCGTCGGAGGTACCGGAACAGGGGATCGTGGATGCACAAAACCCGTTGGCCAAACGATTCCGGCAACTGTTCGAAGGCTATACGCACGGCCGCGACGGCCGCACGGCCGCGGTGATTTGCATGCTGGAGCCGGAGGAGCCGCCCGACTTCAGCCGCGAACAGACGGTGAACCAGTTGCGGGACAAGATCCAACGCCTGGCTGGCGGCACGGTCGCCGGCGAGCCCGTGATGGTGGCCGACGGGTTTCGATATGTCGAAGAGGACGGCCGGCGTTTGGGCTGGGCCTCGACCATCCTGCTGTCGCTCGTCTTGCTGATTTGTTTTCGCAGCCTGCGCTGGATGGTGCTGTGCGTCGCCGTCGTTCAATTGGCTTTGCTCGCCACCCGGTCGGCGCTGGTCATTTCCGGGTTGCAGTTAAGCATGGTCAGTTCGATGCTGACCGCGATTGTGACCGTGGTGGGGGTTGCCACCGTGATGCACTTGATCGTCCGCTTTCGCGAAGGCCGGCGGGCGGGCTTGACGCCGCCGCAGTCCTTTGTGCTGACGGCGTCGTTGCTGGCGATTCCCGTCTTCTGGGCGATCATGACCGACGCGGTGGGGTTCTCGTCGTTGCGGGTCGCCAGCGTGGGGCCGGTCCGGGACTTCGGCCTGATGATGGCAGTGGGATCCTTGTTCGTGCTGGTCAGCGTCGTGCTGGTCGCTCCCGGTCTGACGCTGATCGGACCCCATGCCTCGGGACTCGGCCAGGCTTGGATTGATCGCGCGCTCAGCCAACGGCTGACTCGCTCCGTGACGTGGCTGCTGCGCCGCCCGAAGACGATTGTGTTTGCGGTGCTGGCCGTCAGCGGGGCCGGCGCAGCCGGCGCATACCGGCTGGAACTGGAGACGGACTTTACGAAGAACTTCCGTGCGGGCAGCCGCATCGTCCGGGCTTATGAGATCATCGAGGCCGATTTGGGCGGGGCCGGAATTTGGGACCTGTTTCTATCCGCGCCGCCGACCCTTGATTTCGGCTACCTGCAACGCGTACGGAAACTGGAAGCACGAATTGCGGAGGAGTTGCCTGCCGGTGCGGATTCGGACGAACCCGCGGTGCGGACGGTCAGTATCGCCGATGCGATCTGGGCGGCGGCGCCGAACCTGGAAAGGAAACGCATCCTCACGCGAACCGTCACCGTCAGCGCCTCGATCGCCGCCATGAAAACCCACATGCCGACCTTTACGGCCGCCTTGCACGCCGAGGACCCGCAGGCGCCGGGAGAATTCTACTACCGTATCATGCTGCGTTCGGCCGAGCGGCAGTCGGCGGACGCAAAGAAGCACTTGATCGAAACGGTGACGCGGCTGGCACGCGAGGAATTCTCCGGAGACGAAGAACAGGCCGAGGTAACCGGATTCTTCGTGCTGCTGACCAATTTGATCCAGAGCATCCTGCGGGACCAGTGGCTGGCGTTCTCGGTCGCCGTGGGCGGAATCGCCTTGTGTATGCTGGCCGCCTTCCGGCGCCTGCGTTATGCGGCCGTGGCGATGATCCCGAACGTGCTGCCGATCTTGACGGTGACCGGGGTGATGGGCTGGCTGGACTTCAAAATCAACATGGGCGCCGCGATGATCGCCGCCGTATCGATGGGGCTGTCGGTCGACAGTTCGATTCACTACATCCAAGCCTTTTTGCGAGTCCGGCGGTCCGGAAGATCCGTGGCCGACGCGATCGGTGACGTCCAACAGACGGTGGGCTATGCGATGATCTTGTCGACGTTTGCCCTGGTCGCCGGCTTTGCCGTGCTGGCGACCAGCGAGTTCGTACCCACGATCTATTTCGGCGTGCTGGTCAGCCTGGCCATGCTGGGCGGCCTGGCCGGAAACCTGGTCCTCCTGCCGCTGCTGCTCTGGCTGGTCAGTTGGAGAGAACGCCGGGAAGCAGAACTGCCGGCCGACAGCATCGTCACGGAATGAATGAAAAGGGGGCCGGGCTGGCGTGTTCAGTTTGCACCGTTTTCGCCCAACTTTGTACTGCTGGAACGTGACGATTTCTTTTGTTCTCTGGAGTGCGGTGGCTTGACGCCGCTTTGGCTGTGCCTTTCCTTCTCTCAGCTCCTCCAACAGCTGTCATGCACGACACAAGGCTGACGCAAAACGAAAGCGGCGTCAAGCCACCGCACGCCAAGAGCAGAAAATGCCGTCCATCGGCACGAATTCCCTCGCGGATATTGCCCCCTCGCTACCGTTTTCGGCCTTGCGCGTGAGCAGCTCCCGCGCCAGGGCGAATGGCCGGTCTTCTTGCCCATTCGTGTCATTCGCCCGCAGCAACTCCACCCCATCCGGTTCACAGCGAATTTCTCTGGCCTCCCATCGCGTCAACGACCGATTTTCACAAAGCGTACATCCGTTTTGGAGGCCCAGGCATGCTCGGCAAATCTTACCGAACTCGCATTCTTTACGGCATCCTAATTGCTTCGACCCTCGTCGGCTCGTGGCTGGGAATGCAGGCGGTGCATGAGTTCGGCCACGTCGTGGGCGCCCAACTTACGGGCGGCAGCGTAGCCCGGGTGGTCTTGCATCCGCTGACGATCTCCCGCACGGACTTGGTGGAGAACCCCCAGCCAGCCATCGTCGCTTGGGCAGGACCGCTGCTGGGTGCCGTCGTGCCGCTGTTAAGCTGGGGAGCCGCGGCCGCGTTGCGCATGCCGGGCGCGTTCGTGCTGCGTTTCTTCGCCGGATTCTGTCTGATCGCCAACGGCGCATACCTCGCCGCCGGTGCGCTGACGGGAATCGGGGATGCGGGTCAACTGCTGCAACACGGCGTGCCCGCTTGGAGCCTGTGGCTGTTCGGCGTGCCGGCGGTCGTCGCGGGCCTGGGGCTGTGGCATCGGCAAGGCCGGCACTTCGGCTTGGGCAACGGGGCCGACGAGGTGCGACCCGGCATTGTGTGGGGAACCGGCATTGCGTGTTCGCTGTTGGTGATCCTCGGCCTGCTGCTGGCCGGACCGCTACCACTGCATGATCGCCGTACCCCAGGACAGTCCCCCGCCGAAACCACTGAGCAACACACGGTCGCCGCGGCAAATCCGGTCTTGCCGGCAAGCCTCGTCCAGGGCCAGCGGCATGCTGCCGGCCGACGTGTTCCCGTAACGATCCAGGTTGATGACCACGCGCTGACGATCGAACCGGAGGTCGTCAACCGCTGCGTCGATGATGCGGGCGTTTGCTTGGTGGAAGATGATCAAGTCCATGTCGCCGGGGCTCAACCGTGCATGATGGAGAACATCGTAGCTGGAATCGACGAGCACGCGGACGGCCCACTTGAACACGGACCGGCCTTCCATGTGGATGAAGTGCCGGCCTGCCGCCAGCCCGTCCGGTGTGATGGGCTCGCGCGTGCCGCCCGCCGGTTGACAAAGCCAGCCGTCCGCGTCGCCTTCGGCACCCAGCGTGTACGACACAAAGCCCTGGTCGGCCTCGCCCGGCCCCAACAACACTGCGCCGCCGCCGTCGCCAAACAGCGGATAGGTCCGCTTGTCCGCCGGATTCACCGTGCGCGACATCAGGTCCACGCCGATTACCAACGCCCGCCGGCTGCAGCCCGTTTTCACAAACTGCATCCCAGTCACCAGCGCATACATGAACCCCGAACATGCGGCATTCACCTCCAGCGCCGGCGCGATACAGCCCAGACGTTTCTGAATCAAACACGCCGTCGTGGGCATCGGTGAATCAGGCGTCATCGTGGCGACCAGGATCAGATCGACTTCCGACGGAGGCACGTCCGCCGCTTGCAGACAACGCACCGCCGCCTCATAGCCAACGTCGCTGGTGACTTGATCCGGCGGCGCGTGCCGCCGCTGGCGAATTCCCGTCCGCTGAATGATCCAATCGGCGTCGTAGCCCAATTCCGCCAAATCCTCGTTGCGGACAATGCGTTCGGGCGTATACGAGCCGGTCGCCAGAATTTGTACTCCGGTCAGTGTGCTCACGCGGCTTCGCCCGGATAAATTCGGCCGCCGACGCGCCGCCGGCTCCGGCGCAACAGCTGCGTCGCCGACGGGTGTCGCCAACGACGATTCGGGCTTGGAGGCAAGTGATCTCATGAACGGTTTTGACTCGGCAGAGCTTCCTAACGAGGTTCGTCGGGGATTTCGATCCATACCCGCCGAGCGTGCGATTCCAGCACGGCGTCGGCCACGACTTGGGCACACAGTCCGTCGTAGAAACTGGGAACCGCATCTCGGCCTCCGACGATGGCCGAAATAAATTCCCACATCAAATCGTAACGGAACACTGTCGCAGGCACCCCCGAGTGCGGATCTCGAGGACTGTCGAACGGCTTGAGGAACTCTTCCGGAACGTCGTGCGGCGCCAAGTCATCGCCGGGGCGGCCGAGCCACAGCTTGTGCGGTTCGTGCAGCCGGTACACGGCCGAGCACTGAGAAGCGTTCACTTCCGCCCATTCGTGTCCAAAGCCGCCCATCCGGTATCCCTTGGCGACCGTGGTACCCTCCCAAACCCCGACGGCTCCGCTGTCGAATTCACCGATCAGCGAGGACCAATCGTCGACTTCGGATGGCGAGCATGCTTGTCCATCGACGGTCACGTCTCGTACAGCATATCGGGCGACCGCACCGCACACACGCCGCAACGGTCCCAGTAAGTCGAGCGCAAAGTCGATCCGGTGGATCGTCATATCGAACAAGTCGCCCGCCCCGGCTTGTTCCTTGTACTGCCGCCATCCCCAACTGGTCTCCGGCAAATCCAAGAACCGCTGGCTGCGAAAATGACGAGGTTGGCCCAACTCGCCCGTTTTTAACATTTGCCGCAGATATCGCATTGACGGCGCAAAACGGTATGTGAACGCGGTCATATGCACCACCCCGGCATCCCGACAGGCGTGATACATCTGGCGCACTTCGCCCGCGGTCAGTCCCAGTGGCTTTTCACACATCACGTGTTTGCCGTGTGCGGCCGCCGCCAGCGCGATCGGACGGTGCGTGCAATTCGGCGTGGCAATGATTACCGCGTCCACCCGGGGATCGGCGCAAATCTCTTCGTAGTCAGTATTTCCAATTTCGCATTCCCACTCGACCCGGCGGCGGTTCACCACGTCCCGGCTCGCATCGCAGACCGCCACTAATCGCGCACGCGGGTCCAGCCGAATGCCGGGCACATGGTGATAATCGCTGACCGCGCCGGCACCGATCAACGCGATTTTGACGGGGTTTTCTGCACTAAATTGGGGCATAGTTCCTGACTCGACGACGCGCAATCCGACCCTCAAACCTAGCAGACTAGAACTTTTTCGCCATCTTCACAAGAGTGCCCCAGAGGATTTCCAAACCGCAGCGACGAGAAATAATCCTACTGAAACCACCCAATATAAGGTGTTAGGGCGGGCGTTTTCATCATACATTGTTGAAACCGGCACGGGAGGTGCCTGGAGTAATGTACCTGGGATGGGTCACCAAAGGACTCCTTGAACGAAAGGCGTGATCGGCATCCATGTGTATCCTTGCGATCCAGTATCAGCTAGTTAATGACTCTCCGATCCTCATTGCGGCCAATCGCGAAGAGTTTTACGATCGAGCTTCGCATTCCCCTTCGATTCAATCCGGCAAACCGCGGGTGCTGTGTGGTATCGACCAGCAGGCAGGCGGTACTTGGTTGGGCGTGAACCAGAATGGGATGTTCGTCGCAGCCAGTAATCGTTCGAAAACTCGACCGCCGATCGCAGCTCGTTCCCGCGGGGTTCTGTGCCGTGAACTGCTGCGTTGTACGTCCTCGCGGCATGCCCTCGATCAAGCCCAGGACGAGTTGGTGACCGGCAAGTACGACGGCGTAAATTTTATCATTGCCGACCAAGAATCGGCTTGGGTCGTTCATGGCGGCGACGACGTGAATGCCGTCTGCTTGGACCAGGGCTTGAGCATTATCGCCAATGGTGACGTGAACGATCATCGCGATGAGCGGGTCAAATTGGCTTTTCGGCTGCTGACTCTGCAGACGCTTGACTCGCCCGTCAAGTTCCTGGCGGTGGCCAGCAAAGTTTTCGCGCGCACGCCTTCGCTGCCCGGCCGGCCGACGATGATCGTCCGCCACAGGGATCGGGGCACGGTCAGTTCCACGCTGATCGCTCTGGGCAAGAAACCGCGCGACGCGATCTATCAATTTGCCAACGGTCCGCCGGACCAGGCGAAGTACGAGGATTATTCGCCGATGCTGCGAGACATCCTCAGCCGCGGGTTGCGCGAAGCTCGTGCGCGGGCCAAGACGGCGGTGACCTAAACGCGTGCTTGGCTGACGATTGCGTTGCCGTCCATGTCCGTTTGCTATTACGAATACGATGTGATCGTCGTGGGTGCTGGTCATGCCGGCACCGAGGCGGCATTAGCCGCGGCGCGGATGGGCGCTCGCACGGCCCTGTTCACGACGAATCCGGACACCGTGGCACAGATGAGTTGCAATCCGGCGATCGGAGGGGTCGCCAAAGGGCATATCGTGCGCGAGATCGATGCCCTGGGCGGAGCCATGGGACAGGCCATCGACGCCACGGGCATCCAGTTTCGTCTGCTGAACCGCCGCAAAGGCCCGGCGATGCACAGCCCTCGGGCACAGGCCGACAAGCGCGCTTATCAAACCGAACTGAAACGAATCGTCGAATCACAAGATCGCCTGGACTTGCGTCAAGAGACGGTCGTTAATCTGCTGACCGAAGACAGCGGCGACGCCTTGCGAGTTTGCGGCGTCGTCGTGGCAGGCGAGGCGGTCTACCGAGCGCCGGCGGTGATCCTGAGCACGGGGACGTTCTTGCAAGCGCTGATGCATCTGGGCGAGACCAAGACGCCGGGCGGGCGAGCCGGAGAGGGCACGACGGCGGGACTGAGCCAAGCCCTCGTGCGTTTGGGCTTTCAAGTCGCGCGGTTCAAGACCGGTACCCCGGCCCGGCTGAACGCCCGCACGATCGACTATGCCCAAACACAGGAGCAGCCCGGCGACGACGAGCCGCAGCCGTTCTCGTTCCTGACCGGCCGGCTGAGTGTCGAGCAGCTGCCCTGCTGGATTACCTACACGAACGACCAGGTCCACGAGGTGATCCGCGCCAACTTGCACCGCGCGCCCATGTACAGCGGTCAAATTTCCAGCTCCGGCCCCCGCTACTGTCCGTCGATCGAAGACAAAGTCGTACGCTTCGCCGACAAGCTGCAGCATCAACTGTTCCTCGAGCCGGAAGGGCGGCAAACGCACGAGGTGTACGTCAACGGCCTGCCGACCAGCCTGCCCCGCGACGTCCAAGATCAGATGTTCCGGCTGATTCCGGGTTGCCAACGGGCTCAAATCATCCGCTATGGCTACGCCGTGGAATACGACTACTGCCCGCCGGACCAGCTGCGGCCGACGTTGGAGACGAAACGCGTTGCCGGCTTGTACTTCGCCGGCCAGATCAACGGCACGACGGGCTACGAAGAGGCGGGCGCCCAGGGCCTGGTCGCCGGCGCCAACGCGGCCTTGAAATTGAGCGGCCGCCCACCGTTCGTGTTGGGCCGCAACCAAGCGTACATCGGCGTCTTGATCGACGATCTGGTGACGTGCGGCGTGGACGAGCCGTACCGGATGTTCACCAGCCGCGCCGAGTATCGCTTGCTGCTGCGCCAGGACAATGCCGACCGCCGGTTGACGCCGCTGGGCCGCGAGCTGGGATTGGTTGCCGCCGCGCGGAGCGCGCGATGCGAGCGGAAAGAAGCGGAGATCGCCCGTGTGACCACTGTGCTGGGGACGCATCGAGTGGAGGGCGTGCCGCTGACGAAAGTGATGCAGCGTCCCGAGATATCGTGGGCCGACGTCGTCGCCCGCTTGC
>Ga0351889_10047_pt1 | contig 49459 bp, 50 predicted proteins | sample TotcelFGM3001M14_FD_206767 | JGI IMG/M metagenome (GOLD analysis project Ga0351889, IMG submission 206767) | Enriched cells from coal bed in the Powder River Basin, Montana, United States - Total cells FGM rep3 HSBNCT.FGM.300.1.M14 ...
CTCAACATCTTTTACCGCGACGCCCGCAAGCCTGGCAACCGCAATCTCGTTTTGCTGCATGGCTTCCCAGCCTCGTCGCATCAAAACCGCAACCTCATTCCGGCATTGGCCGGCAAATTCCATGTCATCGCCATGGACTTTCCTGGCTTCGTCAACAGCGACATGCCGGACCCGGCGAAGTATTCCATATCTTACGAGAAATAGGAGGAGAAAATCATGTCCGATCTATACAGGCGTTTGCGGAAGGATGACGCCGCGGTGCTGCTGCTCGACCACCAAACCGGACTTTTTTCATTGGTCCGGGACTTCCAGCCGGATGAGTTCAAGAACAATGGCCTGGCTCTGGCCGCCTCGGCAAAATATTTCAAACTGCCGACGATCCTGACGGCGAGCCTGGAGCAGGGTCCCAACGGGCCGATCTTGCCGGAACTGAAGGCAATGTTCCCCGAGGCCCCGTACATTCCACGCCCCGGCCAGATCAATGCCTGGGACAACGAGGAATTCGTCGCAGCCGTGAAGGCGACCGGCAAGAAACAGCTCATCATCGCCGGCATCGTCACCGACGTCTGTGTCGCCTTTCCGGCGCTGTCCGCGATCAACGCGGGCTTTGAAGTCTTCGTCGCGGTGGATGCCTCAGGTACGTTCAATGCGGTCGCCCGGGAAGCCGCGCACAAGCGCATGGCGGCAGCCGGAGTGCAACTGCTGAACTGGTTCGCCATCGCCTGCGAATTTCATCGCGACTGGCGCAATGACATCGAGGGCCTGGGGGCGTTGTTTGCGAGATATATCCCGGACTACGGCAACCTCATCAGCAGCTACTCCGCCAATAAGACCTGAGAACCGCTGCTGAAACGCCTCAATACCTGATAAGAGGACAAGGCGATGGGAACAGGTGACGGCGCTGGACGGGAAGGGCCGCGCCTTTTCCCCGGCTGACATATTGATTATCTTATTTATATACCTTTATTAATTTAGATTAAATTTTAGCTATAATAAACTGTTAGACCAGTGCTGGCGTGCTTCTGAGGGTTTTCAAAAGAGGGAAACCGGGATTTTATCACGCTGATATTATTTCCATGAGAGGCTGGCAGAAGTAGCCTGATTTGAGCTTGTTTTCTGGTCATATGATCTTTGAACGGGTTTGGCAGGAATATATCTGCTTCTATGTGGGGTCTTCTTATCAAGCCTTTTTTGGTTTTCGGGCAGCTCAACCTACCTTGACAGGGGATTATGAAAGGATTATCTATTACCCCATGACATCATCGAGAGGCTTCCGCAGACTGGGCATGGTGCTTGTGGGACTCTTCCTGCTGCCGGTGTTGGCGTTGGCGTGGTTCATACCTTGCCATGCCGATTTCCATAGCTGCTCGGGGGATTGCGCCCATAGCCAATGCTGCGGCGGCCACTCGATGCCTCTCCTGTCTGCGGCTAATCCCGCACCGATGGTTCAAGACTTCGTTTCACCTTATCATGCCGTCGGTGAACAGCCGGCACGCAACCTTTTTACCTCCAGCATTTTCCGTCCCCCCCGGGCCTAGCCCCTTTCATCTCCTTTAATCTGTTGTTCTCCAATTAATTTCAGTAGTCACGTGCGTGGCAACGGAGGTGTGTGGTGAACCTCAAGAGGCTTGCCGTGGGGGTTGTCCTTTGTGTGGCCCCCCTTTGGTCCGGTGGAGTTATGGCTGGAATCCGGGCCTATGCTCTTCCGGAACTGGAAGAGATGGCCTTGAAAACGCATCCGGCTCTGAAGGTCGCCGGAGCGGAGATCAAGAAGAGTGAAGCGGAGCTGCGCATTGCCCGCCAGTACCCCAACCCGGAAGCGGAAGGGTCAATGAGCAAGCAAAAGGGGCTGGAAAATGGCGCCTATGCTACGGGCTACAGCTTTTCTCTATCCCAGACCATCGAGTGGCCGGGACGCCGGGGGAAAAGGCAGGAGTCTGCCCGCTTCGGCATCGACGCGGTCAACCAGAAGTTAACCCATGAACAGATCAACGTCCGCGCCCGGTGCCGGGAAATCTTTTACCGGGTGCTGGCCGATGAGCAGTTGGTGAAGATTGCCGCGGAAAACCTGGAGTCGGCCAAAAAACTTCTGGATATCGCCGAAAAACGGGTCCGCTTGGGAGAAAGCCGTCCCCTGGAACTGGTCAAGGCCCGGGTGGAGTTTTTCTCCCTGGAACGGGAATATGACAAGGCCAAAACCACCCTGGCCGGCGACCGGCAGGTCTTGCAGCAATTCCTGGGCGGCGCTTTGCCCGCCGATTTCACCCTGACCGGCGAAGCCGAAGCTATTGAGACGGCCGTACCTCTGAAGCGTTGGCAGGACGCAGCCTTTGCCTCCCATCCGTTGCTGGCGGCCCAGGAAGCCCAGGTGCGCCAGGCGGAGAGCACCCTGGGGGCGGAGCGCCAGGCCTGGGTGCCGGATTTGACGGTGAAGGCGTTCCACGTTCGGGATGTGGACCTCAAGGCCACCGGCGGCGGCCTCAGCATCCCTCTGCCCTTATGGAACCGCAAGGAAGGTGAAGTCGCCAAGGCCGCCGCGGCCAAAAGCCAGGCCGACTCCGAACTGCGGCTGCTCAAACAAGACCTGGAAACCAGGCTGGCCGCCCAATACAGCCTCTATGCAACGGCCCGCCGGCAGGTGGAGTCCTTCCAGAACGCCATCCTTAAAGAGGCGGCGGAATCACTTCGGGTGGCCCAGTTCAGCTACGAGCACGGCGAAACCAGCCTGCTGGAACTCCTGGATTCCCGCCGGGTTTATCAAGGGACGGAACAGGATTACTACAAGGCCCGGTTGGATTATCAATTGGCCCGGGTGGAACTCTGGCGATTGGCCGGTGGAGGTGTCAAGTGATGCGGGGGCGTCTGAGGACTAAATGGCTGGCGATTATCGTGGTTACCCTGAGTGCGGCGGGCCTTCTGGGGTGGTGGTATGTACACGAAGGACACGATCACGACCAACATGTCGGGCATGATCATGCCAAAAATGATCACGATCATGCCGAACATACTGAAACCAAAAAACCCGAAGCCCCGGCAGCGGGCCGGGTGAAGCCGGCCCCGGAAGCGTTGCACCAGGCTAAAGCTGATCACGACCATGACCAACACGCCGATACCAAAGAACCGGAGGCGGCAGCGCCGGGCCAGGTGAAGTTGACCCCGGAGGCGGTGCAGCAGGCCAAAATCGAGACGGCCCCCGTGGTTCTCGGCCCCCTGGATAACCGGGTGTTGTTTACCGGGGAGCTGGTCTTCAACGAAGAGCGCCTGGCTAAAATCCGCTCCCGGGTGCCGGGACGGGTGGTGCAGATCGTAGCGGACTACGGGCAAATGGTGAAGCCGGGGGATGTCCTGGCGCTCATCGACAGCGTTGAACTGAGTCAGGCCCAGATGGGCTCCCGGCAAGCCGCGGCTAAATTTAACGCCGCCCAAAAGGCCTATGACCGGGCTCGCCTGCTTTATGAGGGCAAGGCCATCAGCCGGGCCGAACTTCAGGAACGCCAGGCCCGGCTGGAAGTCGAGCGGGCCGATCTGGATTACGCCCAAAATCGCCTCCGCCTTCTGGGAGCCGGTGGCAATGCCTCCGCCTCTGTGCCCAAAGGCTCCCGGTCCGGCGCCAGCTTTGCCCTGCGCTCACCCATCGCCGGCCGGGTGGTGGACCGGAAAGTCACCCCGGGCCTGATGGTCAAGGAAGACGGCGAGCTCTTCACTGTAGCCGATACCTCCGCCCTGTGGTGCTTCGTCCAGATCCCGGAGAAAGATTTGCCTGCAGTGAACATCGGTTCCCAGGCGGCCATCACCGTCAGTTCCCTGGCCGGGGAGGAATTTCCGGGCCGGGTGGATTACCTGGCCGACCTGGTGGACAAGGCCACCCGCACCGTCCGGGCCCGAGTGCGGGTGGATAACCCCGGCAACCGCCTCAAGGCCGGCATGTTCGCCAATATCGCGGTTCGGGTGGGAAGCCGCACCGTCCTGAGCATTCCTGAAACCGCGGTCCTGGCGGCCAACGGCGAGAACTTTGTCTTCGTGGAAATGGCTCCCGGCACCTACCGGAAGCATCTTGTCAAGCCCGGGGTGAAGGGCGGGGGCCGGGTGGAAATACTGCAGGGTCTGGATGCGGATGAGCCGGTGGTGGTGCAGGGAGGCTTCACCCTGAAATCCGAACTGGAGAAGGGCGCTCCCCGGGGCGGCCTGGGCGGGGGAGATGGACATGCCCATTAATGCGGGTTGCCAGGAGACTGCCGATGATTGAACGAATCATTCAAACCTGCCTTCGGTACCGCTTCCTGGTGATCATCGCTCTGGCGGGGCTGGTGGCCTATGGGGTTTATGCGTCCATGAAGCTCCAGGTGGACGCCTTCCCGGACGTCACCAACGTCCAGGTGCAGGTCTATACCACCTGGCCCGGCATGTCCCCGGAAGAAGTGGAACGGCAGGTCACCTTCCCTATTGAGGTCCAGATGGCGGGGCTGCCGGATATGACCGAACTCCGCTCCGTCTCCCGCTTCGGATTTTCGCTGATTACCGTGGTCTTCGCCGATCACGTGGACCTCTACTTTGCCCGGCAACTGGTGTTGGAGCGCCTCATCGCGGCCAAGGAAAAATTGCCCAAAGGCTCGGACCCGGTCCTGGGACCTATCGCCACCGGTTTGAGCGAGATTTATCAATATACCCTGGAAGAGGAGAACGCGCTGCCGCCGGCCACACCTGGCGAGGAGACTGCTCGGCTCATGCGCCTGCGCACCATCCAGGACGCCATTGTCCGGCCGTATCTGAAAACCGTGCCCGGCGCCACCGACATCAACTCCTTCGGCGGCTACGTCAAACAATACCAGGTGCAGGTGGACCCTGACCGGCTGCGGAAATTCGACCTCAGCTTGAAGCAGGTCTTTAGTGCTCTGGCTGCCAGCAATGCCAACGCCGGCGGCAACGTCCTGGAGAAGGGGAGCGAGCAGGCCCTGGTGCGAGGCTTGGGCTTGATGCAGTCCATCCAGGACATCGAGGCGGTGGTGCTGAAAGAAGTGAACGGCACTCCCATCCTGGTCAAGGACGTGGCCACCGTAAGCGCAGGCCCGGCCAGCCGCTGGGGCGCGGTGCTCAAAGACGGCAAACGGGAAGCCGTGGCCGGCATCGTCTTGATGATCCGGGGCGGCAGCGGCCGGGAGGTGGTGGGGGCGGTTAAGGAAAAGGTCGCCCAATTGAACGCCGGCGGCATCCTCCCCAAAGGGGTGACGCTCAAGGCCTTCTATGACCGCACCGGCCTGGTCCGGGACTGCATCAACACCGTGGGACGGGCCATCGCCGAGGGCGTCCTCCTGGTGATTCTGGTGGTCTACTTGTTCCTGCGCAGCTTCCGGGGGGCGCTGGTCATCGCCCTCACCTTGCCCCTGGTGGCCCTGGCCACCTTCATCGCCATGCGGCAGGTTAACTTGTCCGCCAACCTCATGTCCCTGGGGGGGCTGGCCATTTCCATCGGCATGATCGTGGACAGCGCCATCATCCAGGTGGAAAACGTCATGCATCACTTAGGGGAGATGAAACCGGGGCAGAATTTCGGCCAAACGGTGCTCAACGCCGTCCTGGAGGTGCGGAAACCCAGCCTCTTCGGGGAGTTGATCATCGCCCTGACCTTTCTCCCCATTATGACCCTGCAAGGCATGGAGGGTAAAATGTTCGCTCCCCTGGCCTTCACCGTGGTCATGGCGCTTTTGGCCTCCCTGGTGCTTTCCATCGTCGCCATTCCGTCCCTGTGCTCGTACGTGCTCAAGCCGATGCCGGAGCGCGTCAGTTTTCTGGTACGGGCGGCCCAGCGGGTTTACCGTCCGGTGCTGGCCCTGGCCCTGGACAACCGTAAGATCGTGCTCACGGGTGCCGGGGGCCTCTTGGCGCTGTCTTTGGCCGCGATTCCCTTTCTGGGCACCGAGTTCATCCCTCGCCTGGATGAGGGCTATATCACCAATATCACCATCCGTTTGCCGTCGGTCTCCCTGTCCCAGTCGGTGGACATGGAGCGCCAGATGCAGCAGGCCCTGTTGAAATTTCCCGAGGTGGAGTCCGTGGTCTCCAAGATCGGGGCCGCCGAGATCGCCACCGAATCTCACGGGGTGGAATCCAGCGAACCCATCGTGGTCCTCAAGCCCCGGAGCCAGTGGCGCACCGCCCGCACCGTCGAAGAGCTGATCGCCAAGATGCGGGTGGAATTGGAGAAGATTCCCGGCGTCGCCTATAACTTCTCCCAGCCCATCGCCCACCGGGTGGACCACCTGGTTTCCGGGGTCAAGTCCCAGGTGGGGGTGAAGATCTTCGGGGATGATATGAACCTGCTTCGGGCCAAGGCCGAAGAGGCGGCCACCCTCCTCCGCACGGTGCCCGGGGTCACCGACCTCCGGGCCGAGCAGGTGGCCGGCATGCCGAACCTCAACCTCAAAATCGACCGGGCCCGGCTGGCCCGCTACGGGCTTACCGTCGCCGAAGTCCAGGAGGTCATTGAAACCGCGGTGGGCGGCAAGGTGGCCACAGAGATCATCGAAGGCCAGATGCGCATCGAAGTGGTGGTGCGCTTCCCGGAAGCGCGGCGCAACAGTCCTGAGGCCATCGGCAACATCCTGGTGGCGACGCCGGGGGGAGGCTCCGTGCCCCTGGCGGAGCTGGCCGAGATCATCGAGACCGAGGGACCGTTGCAGGTCAGCCGGGATAATGCCCGCCGCCGCATCGTGGTGGAGTTCAACATCAAGGGCAGGGACACCGGCAGCGTGGTGGCCGACGGTCAAAAATTGCTGGCCTCCCGTCTGGCCCTGCCGCCGGGGTACTACGCTTCCTGGGGCGGCACCTTCGAGAACCAGGAGCGGGCCATGCAGCGCCTCCTGCTCATCGTGCCCGCCACCCTGGCCCTGGTCTATCTCCTGCTTTTCCTGACCTTCGGTTCGCTCCGCTATGCCAGCCTCATCATGCTCAATCTGCCCCTGTCTCTGATCGGCGGCATTCTGGGCCTTTTATTCACCGGCCTCTATCTGAGCGTCCCCGCCGCGGTGGGCTTCATCGCCCTCTTCGGGGTGGCGGTGTTAAACGGCGTGGTGCTGGTTTCTCAGATCAACCAACTCCGGGAAAGCGGCCTCTCCATGGATGAAGCCGTGCGCCAGGGGTGCGAGCGCCGCCTCCGGCCCGTGCTCATGACCGCCCTGGTGGCCATCCTGGGGCTCACGCCGCTGCTGTTCGCCAGCGGGCCAGGCTCTGAAGTGCAGCGGCCCCTGGCAGTGGTAGTGGTCGGTGGTCTGTTTACCGCCACCTTGCTCACCCTGGTGGTCCTGCCAGTGCTCTACCAATGGTTCGCCGAAAATGGCGATGGCGGCATAACCCGGGATGAATCTCCATCACAAACGATATGACCGGAAGTACCCAACTGACATTGCTCTTACATTAAATAATTACAGGGAGGTTGACATGAAAAGGAACGTTTTGATTGTCTTTAGCCTTTTGAGTGTTATTTCGATCGGTTGTACCGCCAACAGTACCCCCGTGTCCCCGGAATACGCGGTAGTCCACCAAGGCGGCCGGGGGCAGGGCTTCCGAACGCATTTGCATTGCTATGTTCCTCCGCATCTCAGAGAGTTTCGGGGAGAGGTGCGGGAAACTGGAGGAGTACCTGCAGCAAGAGCGATATCTGGCAACAAGTAACCCTACCAGCGAACCAGCAAAGTGCTCCCATAGTGCTACCATCAATAAAAATGGGTAGCGGCGGCTACCCATAACTCCTTGAAATCAGTGGTGGCGGGGCCCAGAATCGAACTGGGGACACGCGGATTTTCAGTCCGCTGCTCTACCGGCTGAGCTACCCCGCCTCCCAGGTGTTTTGTTTATCCCGCTCTCCCGCTTTTGTCAATACAAAATCGGCCTTGCCAAAACCTTTCAATCCATGGACAATGTGCATCAGTAGGCGAAGCCTCGGAATTTACCGTTCCAGGGGGCGGTTGGAACAATTTTCCCGCTGTACCGGGCTGATACTTAGGAGCGATCAAAAGATATTTTTTGTCATTCTGGGCGCAGCAAAAAATCTCTCTTTTAACGCCGCCGAGATGCTTCACTCCGCTGCGCTCCGTTCAGAATGACATGAATATTTATAGTCTTTTGACTGCAACTCCGTATGAGGCCTGCCTGGCAGCAGCCCCGGATTTCGTCATCCCCGGCTCAGGCGCAGGTTAAAAGGAGAGTCTTGTTGCCGGACGCTTACGTTCTCATTGTCGGCCCTGAAACCGAGCCCCGCCAGCGAGTGGCCGACATCCTGGCCCGGGTTCCCTATGAGGTGGGCCGCTGCGGCTGGGACCGGTTGGCCGCCGAACTCCAGGCCCGGTCCCCGAACCTCCTGGTGCTCCTGGAAGAGGCCGGCGCGGTGCAGCCGTTGATTCGCCGCCTCAAAGCCGATGAGGCCACCTGGAACCTGCCCATCATCGTGGGGCTGACCGAGTTCTCCGATACGGCCGCGGCCTGGGCCCTGGAGGCCGGGGCGGACGAATTCCTGCTCCCCCCCTTTGAACCCCGGGAGGTCCTGGCTCGGGTGGCCGTGGTCCTCCGCCTGCAAAATGACCGGCGCCTGCTGTTAGCTTCCCACGAGGAGTTCTCCCGAATCTTCCATGAGACCGCCCATCCTCTCTTTTTCTGCGACCGCTGGGGCACGGTGTGCAATCTCAACCCCGCCCTGCGGCGCCTCCTGGGTTATCCGGGCAAACGGGGGACTCCGGTGCCCGTACCGCTGGAGGAGTTACTCTATGCCTCCGAGGACCGGGAGCGTTTCCGGCGGGTGCTCACCCAACCGGAGGCGGGGGATAACGTCAAGCTCCACCTGGTGAACCGGGAGGGCCAGCCGGTGACGGTGTTGATCAACGACCTGGCCCTGAAGGGACGTCCCCAGGAAGTCGTGAGCTTCCAGGTCCAGCCGGTGGGGTCCCCCTCTCCCCTCAAGCGGGCCCTCCAGGGGCTGGTTGAGCACCTGCTGCCCAGCGCCCGGGATTATCTGGCCCTGATGCAGATGACGCCGCTGTTGGGGGGACGATACGAAAAAATCAAAAAACTGGGACAGGGAAATTTCGGCGAGGTGTGGCTGGTGGTGGACACCGAGGCCCTGGGCCCGGAGCGCCGCTTCGTGGCCAAAATCCCCTTCCTCAAGGCCGCCAACGCCAAGTTCCGGAAAGAGGCGGCCATCTGCCAGAAGCTCGACCCCCACCCCGGGGTGGCGCGGCTGATTGATACTTTGGAAGACGATGGGAAATTGGTTATAATTCAAGAATACGTGGAAGGCATGACCCTGGGGGACATGCTGGATCAGGAGTTGCCCCGGCCAATGGTTGAGCGCCTCATCCTGCAGCTCATCGAGGTGGTGGCCCATGCCCATAAGAACCGCATCATGCACCGGGACATCAAGCCCAACAACATCATCATCCAGCCCAACGGCAATCTGAAGCTGCTGGATTTCGGGGCCGCCAAAATGCTGGGGGAAAAAGAGATCAGCGCCACCATGGTGGGGTCCCGGCCCTTCATGGCGCCGGAGCAGATCATGGGCCAGAGCGAACGCCGCAGCGACATCTGGGCCATCGGGGTGCTCATGTATCTGTTGTACACCGGGGAGTTGCCGTTTTACAGCGAGGTGGAAAAACTGCTCATTGACCAGATCCTGGAGCAGGAGCCCACACCCCCCCGGGAGGAGAACCCGGAGATTTCCCCGGCCCTGGAGGCCATTATCCTCAAGTGTCTCAAGAAAAAGCTGGAAGAGCGTTACCCCAGCGCCGTGGCCCTCCGGAGCGACCTGTTACGCCAATTCCCCCACTACGGCACCCAGGGCGGGAGGTGGCCGTGGATCCATTGACCCACCTCACCACCGGGATTATCTGCTCCCAACTGGTGCCGGCGCCCTCCCGGTGGTGGGCCGCGCTGGCCGGGGTTATCTTCTCATTGCTGCCGGACGTGGATTACTTTTTTATCTTTTGGGACCGTCTGGCCTTTATCCGCTATCATCGGGGGTTTACCCACTCGCTGCTGGCCGTGCCGCTTTTTGCCCTGGCCGGAGCCCTCCTGGGCCGCTCCCTGGGCGGGGACCGATGGTTCAAGCCCCTGTTCATCATCGGCCTGGCGGTCCTGGCCTCCCACCTGATCCTGGACCTGGCCACCTCCTACGGCACCCAAATTCTCAGCCCCTTTTCCCGGCGGCGCTTTGCCCTGGACTGGATTTTTATCATCGACCCCTACTTTACCGCCCTGATGGTAGCCGGGGCCATCGCGGCCCTGGCCTGGCCCCTCTGGGGGCCCCGCCTGGGAGCCTGGTGTATGGCCGCCGCCGCGGTCTATCTACTGGTCTGCGCCTCCTACCACCACCAGGCCCTGGATCTGGCCCGGCGGATATTTCCGGACGTCACACCCGGGGGGCACCGCGTGGCGGCCCTGCCCCAACCCTTTTCCAGCCGCCGCTGGCAACTGATCGCCGCCGGCCCGGCTGAGATCCAACAGGCTTTTGTGCAGCTCCCCCTTGAGGCCGCCCTGGGGCTGGGGGACATCGACGGGAAGGCAGCAAAGGCCCCCGTCACCCCGAACCAGGCCTGTCCCAACCCGAACAGCCCTTACCAGGCGCCCGGCCACCTGACCATCCGGACCTGGAACGCGGCCCCGGCGGCCGCCGCCATCGCTTCGCCAGAGGCTGAGGCCATCCTGGCCACCTTCCTGGAGTTCGCCCGGTTTCCGCTGCTCTGCCAGGCCGGGTCCCAGGGCGATGACCAGCTTATGGAGTGGCGGGACCTGCGCTTTTCCATCCCCGGCCGGGCCTTCCCCTTCGTCCTGGAACTGCGTCTGGACGCCCAGGGCCGGCTCCAGCACTGGCTCCTCGGGCGGCGGGGATGAGGGGGGTGAGCAGTTAGCAGTCAGCAGTTAGCAGTTAGCCTCTGCTCTGAAAGTGTAGGAGACCCGCCCTCGGGTGTCCAGGCATAGGATGGAAAGACTGTGCCGCCAGTTTCATGGTTTTGGGTGGGCCGGAGGCCCATAAACGGCTGGTTCCAAAGTTGAACTTGGGAACCCAAGTGCGACCCAAGCTGAGCTTGGCGTCTTCCCAATGCCAAGCACAGCTTGGCAGGCAATGACGCGTTCCCAAGCACAGATAGGGAACGAGAAACAACTCCCGTCCCACCCCCTGTATATGAATGAGACGGAAGGTTTTTCCCTATGGACAATCTTTTTAATGCCGTTCCTACTGAATTTCCTGCGGAATTCATCCAGGTTCTCCTGGCCAGCGGCAATTTTCGCCTGGAGCGCATCGTCTCCAATGGGCAGGCCACTCCTGCCGGGGAGTGGTATGACCAGGATACTCACGAGTGGGTGGCGCTCTTTAGCGGCGGCGCCGGGCTGCGCTTCGAGGATGAAGCCGAGCCCCGGGTGCTCGCACCGGGGGACTACCTGCTCATCCCCGCCCACCGCCGCCACCGGGTGGAATGGACCGACCCCGAGACCCCCACGGTGTGGCTGGCGCTGCATTATGAACCATAGTGGTCAGCTTTCAGCCATCAGCTTTCAGCCAACAGATTAAGCAGTGATTCATGGGCCTTTGGCGCACCCATAAATTATGAAAAGTCTGGTGAGGCGGGCGTCCCCGCCCGCCACGGGGTTTTAATTCATGGTGCGTAAGACGCACCCTACGTTTCTGACTGCGGTGGCAACCTTGAACCTTGAACTTTGAACTTTTCAGACCACCGTTACATGGACTTCCCGGTACTGAGGCCTTAAGATTAAATCGGCTCTAAAATCGGCTCTTATCCTGGTTCAGGTCGTGGCAGTCGTCAGCGGCCTGATGTTGACCCCAGTCAGGGGTGACTCTATGGATCGCGACGTAATCCATGCCAACCTTACCAGGCATCTCACCTACCTGAGCGTCACCCTGGGGGACCGCTCCATCTGCCGCCCCGGGAGCCTTAAAGCGGCTGAGGATTACGTGGCGCAAAACTTTGCGGCCATGGGTTATGCGCCCCGGCGTCAGGACTTTGTCTACATGAAAGAAGAGGTGGCCAATATCATCGCCGGCGACGAAAACCCCCGCGGCTACTACATCCTGGGGGCCCACTTCGACACCGTGGCCGGCACCCCCGGCGCCGACGACAACGCCAGCGGGGTGGCCGTGCTCCTGGAGGCGGCCCGCCTGGCCCGGAACTTGACCCCGCCCCGGCCCTGGGCCTTTATCGGCTTCACCTGCGAAGAACCCCCGGCCTTTGCCACCCCGGCCATGGGCTCCCAGGTTTACGCCAAGCGGGCCCGCCGGCAAAACGCCAAGATTTTAGGCATGCTCTGCCTGGAGATGGTGGGATACTACTCCCAGACCCCGGACAGCCAGTCGCTGCCTCTGCCTCTTAAGCTCATGGGCTACCCCACCACCGGCAATTTCATCGGCCTGGTGAGCGACCGGCGCTCCCGGCCCCTCATGGACCGCCTGGAGGCCGCCATTAAGGGGGCTTCCCGCCTGCCCGCGATCACCCTGTCGGTGCCTTTCGGGGGCCATATCCTGCCGGAAGTGCGCCTGAGCGACCACGCCAGTTTTTGGGATGAGGGTTACCCCGCGGTCATGCTCACCGACACCGCGTTCATGCGCAACCCCAACTACCACGGACCCGGGGATGTCATGGAGCACCTGGACCTTACGGCCATGACCGAGTTGACCCTGGGTCTGGTGAATTTTATCGGGCAGCAAGGCCGGTAGGGCGAAAAACCGTAAAGTCCCTGCGCCTTGCGACCGGGTATGATAATATAAAATATTGATGCATGGGCCTTTAGCCCACTCGAAGTTCATGAAAAGTCTGGTGGCCGGGCTTCCTGGTTCGTCACTGTCTAAGGTTACGGTGCGTGAGACGCACCCTACGGTAGACTTTTCGTAAAAAATTTCAGATTGAAAGGCGGACCGGCATGGCCGACAAGAAATTCTTAGGCAAAATTCATGGAGAACCGTGGGACGCCCTGGCTAAGGGACCCCGGGAGGCGCTATCTACCATCTGGAACAGCTATCTGGCCGAGGTGCTGCAAGTCTCTCCCAAGAGTGAGCGCTACAAGATCATGCGCCGGGAGATCGAGGCGGCCGCGGGTTTCAAAGAGGTTTATGAGAACTGGAACACCCTGTCTCCCGAGTCCCGGGCCGTTGCCTGGCGCCGCCTGATGACCGCCAGCCGCAACCATCTCCTGGAGCGGGGCGAAAGCTGCGTGCGCTGCGGCGAATGCTGCGAAAAGGGGAGCCCTACCCTGCTCATGGGCGACCTCGGGCTCTTTCATCGGAACGTCTTGAGCTTAAATGACGTCTATACCCTCCGGCCCGGGGAGAAGGCCACCACCCGGGAGGGAGAGGTGACCGCCTTGACCGAGGAACGGCTGAAGGTCCGGGAAATCCCGGGCGCCCGCCAGTGCTGGTTTTACCTGGCGCCCAACCAGTCCTGCCGGATTTATGCGGACCGGCCGGAGCAGTGCCGCCGGCAGCAGTGCTGGGGCGAACCCCCGGCTCCGCCTGCGGATGAGGAACTCTTGCAGCGCCGCCACCTGTTCGCTGACGTCCCCGAGATGTGGGACTTGATCCAGGCGCATCAGGCCCGTTGTGACTGCGCTGAGGTGGTCCGCAACCTGGCCGGCCTGGGAGGCGGGAACGAAGCCGCCGGCGACGCCCTGTTCGAGGCCCTGCACTTCGACCACTACCTGCGTCAGATGCTCATGGACGACTGGCAGATGACCCCTGAGGCCACCGAATTTCTCCTGGGCCGCCCCATGCGCGAGTTCATCGAGACCCTCGGCCTCAACGCCACCCTGACCCCGGAGGGCGTCTTTACCCTGTCACCGCGCCAGGACTGACACATGATCGAAGACCTGATCAAGAGCAACCGCAGTTGCCGGCGTTTCCTCCAAAAAGAGGCGGTCCCGGTGGACACCCTGAGGTGGCTGGTGAATCTGGCCCGGGTCTCAGCTTCCGCCGCCAATCTCCAACCTCTCAAATATATCCTCTCCAACGAGCCCCACAAAAACGAGATGATCTTCTCATGCCTGAGATGGGCCGCTTACCTGAAGAACTGGCCCGGCCCCCAGGAAGGGGAGCGGCCCTCAGCTTATATCATCGTGGTGGGCGATTGGAACCTGGCCAAAGACTTTGGCCCCGACCTGGGGATCGCGGCTCAGAGCATCCTCCTGGGAGCCCGGGAACGCCGCCTGGCCGGGTGCATGATCGGCTCAATCAACAAAGAACTGCTCCAGGAGATGTTTCATCTCCCGAAACGCTTTGAAATTCTCCTGGTCATCGCCCTGGGCAAACCCAAGGAAACCGCGGTCATCGACCTGCACCCCGGAGACGGCATCGAATACTGGCGGGATGAGCACGGCGTGCATCACGTGCCCAAGCGGCGGCTGGAAGATATCATCCTCAGCGAGTAGCCTCCACCTCGTTTCCTGGTGGTTGCACAGGCGTCTCGCCTGTGTAAGCGCCGGCTGAAGCCTGTGGCTGCCAAAAGAGGGCCTCGCCATAGGGATAACCATACCAATTTTTGGAAATTTCCCGGCTTATATTTAGGATTCCCCTGATTGCCTGGCTGGAACTGCTGCCCTACACTGCCCGCAAGTGTGAAGGGAGGGAGGCAAATCCATGGACACGGCTATCTATGCGGTTATCTTTCTTTTGGGAGGAGTGGGCACAGTCATCGTTATGCGCCTGCTGTTCCTGTTCTGGAACCGGCCGTTTAAAAGAAATCAAGACGACCGGTATCTGGAGCAGATCGCCAACGCCCTGCAATTGAAAGAGTTTGGGAAAGCAGAAGCCACGCCGAGATCTTAGGATTCATGACGGCGCGGCAGGTTACTCCCGGAGCCACCGGCGGCCGATCCGCAGCATCCGGCCCACCTCTTCCAGGATACCGGCGGCTTTAAGGCGGCGAATGAGCTGCTGACAACGGACAGGCTCCAGGCGGTCATGCCATTCTTGTTCCCCGAAGGCCTCGCCGCCGGTGGCAATGAGCCAGGCGGACACCTCACCTGCCAGGTTTGGGGGCAGGCCCGACAGCGCCGCTTCAACCCCCGGTTCCAAGGTGTCGGCCCGGACCACCAAAAAGCAGGTTTCCAAGGCATAGCGCACCGCGGCGGAGCGCCCCTGGTTATGGCGCAGCAGTCCGGCGTGGAGAAACTTCTTTAAATATTCCCAGGCGGTCCTGCGGTCAACCCCGAAGTGCCGGGTGAAATCCAGGAGCCGGAACCAGCCGCCCTGGGTGCGGCCCAGAAACTCCCAAAGCCGGTCCTGGTTGACCTTGCGGTGAGGCCGGCGCGGCAACAGACCCTGGCCCTCTTCCCGAAGCCAGGCCCTTAGCCGGTCCACCTGCAGCACGCGCCGGGATGGTATGGCGGTGGCCCCCGGCGCCGGGATGGCCTGGACGGGCGTTGCGGCCGCCGCCTTCGAGGAACCGGCGGTGGTCATGGGGTAATACAGGGGAAACCAGATATCCACCTGACTGAGCAGGTGGCGAAACCGGTCCAGGGTGACCCGCCCGGCCAGATTGACGGCCAGGCTGTCTTTGAGACGGGTCTTCACCAGGTGGCGAAGGGTTTGGGAGTCCACCGGTAAGCTGGAGGTCTCCAGAATCACTTCCAACATCAACCCGGTTACCAGGGCCCGGTCCAGTTTCTCCGCTTGCTTCCCGAAGTCCTTCAGGTCTTGTTCCCCGACACCGCTTCTTTGGTTCCCAGTCATGGTCCTCGCCGGGCCCGGGAAAGGGGGAGGCCTCCTCTCGCCGGGCTTATTCAAGTGGTATCCAGGTTCGGGAACGCCGCCGCTCCCGGCCCGGTGCGGCTAATGGATGCAAGATCCCGGCCAGAACCGCGAAAAAGCTATAGAGTTAATATTATTGCCAAATTATAAAAACATCTGAATCTCCTCTGAAAATGTCCCATGGCCTGTCCCATGGATGTCCCACTAGTCCCAGGGCTGGCCGCCATACAAGACCTTATGGCAGGCGGGGCACCGCACCTCTCCCCCCAGGCCGGCAATGATGGCGCCCAAAAAAGCCGGCAGGTCGCCGGGCCGCCTGGAGGTGATGAGGTTGCCGTCCACCACCACCGCCGCATCCCGGTAAGTGGCCCCGGCGTGGACCAGGTCGTCTTTGATGGCAAAGAAGCAGGTGACGGTTTTTCCGGCCACCACTTCGGCGGAGGCCAGCATCCAGGGGCCGTGACAGATGGCGGCCACGATCTTGCCGCGCTGGGCCATCTCCCGCACCAAGCCCACCATGCCCGCATGGCGGCGCATGCGGTCCGGGGCGTATCCCCCGGGCACCACCAGGGCGTCGAACTGCTCCGCGTCCACCTCTGAAATGGCTTTATCCACGGCGACGGGGTAACCGTACTTGCCGCGGTGTTCGGTGGCGCCGCCGGGACCCACCACCAGCACCTCAGCCCCCTCTTCCTGTAGCCGCAGCAGGGGATACCAGAGTTCCAGGTCTTCATAGAGATCTTCGGCAAAGATGGCGACGCGTTTGCCTGGCAAACGTTTTTCCAACGGCATGACCCTACCTCCTTGAACAGAAGAAACTGGAACAAAGATAAGGTTGGCCGCAAACCCGCGCAAGGTAATGAGGCGGACGCGGTTGATTTTGACTTCCGATAAGGATTATGCCAACACCCCGGCAGCTCTGAAGCAAAAATACACGCCCTTAGCCACGCTGACTTGCTGACTTCTCCGGCCGGTTAGCGTTGCCGGGGCGGGGCTCAGAAACCGCCGCCGGATCATTTGCTCCACACCTAACGGGGTTCGGATTGCCTGGGTCTTACTTTAAGGCAAAGGAGAAAGATTGCCAGAACAGAGGCAACGATTGACCAAGTTTTTCCTGACCGGGCCGCCATGGGCGGTGGGGGCGTTAAAGGACTGGAGGATCGATATACGAGCCGATGCCGCTAAATGAGCATAGCCCGATCATCTGACGTTTTCCCCTCCGAAGATAAGCGTCCAAGGTCCCGGGCAGCAACTGGTCTGCCAAGGACACCGGCAGAAACACCCTCTGCCGGTAATCATATGCCTTGAATTAAGCCATCTCACCATCAACACACAAACATCTGCACAGATTCCTGAGATAAATGATAATGAACTTCAGTGTTCTGGAACCAGATTGAGGACACTAACCTGCCCTTGCTCTGCTACCCCTTGGGCCAGTTCCACCAGGCGCCTGTGATGGGTGAAGAAGAGCACCTGAATTTTCTTGGAAAGTTCTGCCAGAGCCCCCAGGGTGGCTGTGGCCCGCTGGTCGTCGAAGTTGACCAGGATGTCATCGACGATAAAGGGCATGGGCTCGCTGGCCTCTAAATATTTTTCCAGGCTGGCCAGGCGTAGGGAGAGGTAAAGTTGATCTCGGGTGCCATCGCTCATCGCCTCGATCCGGATTCGTTGTCCGGCCGCCCGAACTCCCAGCAGGATTGGTTCGTCCTTTTCATTGAAATCGGTGGTTAGCCCGGTAAAGGAATTAAGGGTCAGACGCCTGAAATAGGCGCCCCCCCGCGCCAAAAGGGGCCCCTTATTTTCTTCCCGATAGCGTTCAATTTCCCGACGCAGGACGACCGAGGCCATCCGCAGGCGGAGAAACTGGCCAACTCCCTCCCGGATGCGGGCAGCGATGCCCTGCACCTTATCAGCGGCGTCAGCCGCCCGAGAGTTGCCATCCATGAGTTCCAGTTCTTTTTCTGACCTGGCAATCGCTCCGGCAAGGTCCAGGAGTTTTTGGCCTAGCCCCTGGATTTGACGGCCAAGTTCAGCGATTGCTTCCGGTAACTCATCTGGGTTTACCTTGGCCGCTTCCCGGCGGATCTCTTCCAGGGTGGCCCCGGGAGCCAGCTCCAGGACTTGCTCCTCCAGATCGTCAATTTCTTTCTGAAGATTCTGATACTGGTTCGAGAGCCCCTCCCTGGCCTCGAGTTCGTCAGGCTTCTCGCAGCCGGCTTGCCGGCAAAGCCTGGCCAGGCTTTCTGTCATAAGGCGGCTGGTATCCCGGGATGCCTGGATGATGCCCTGCTTTTCTTTGATCTGCTTCCTCAAGGCAGTCTCGGTAGCCGCGTCTACCTTGGCTTGGCTCAGCCGGGTCTGCAGTTCGGCCGCTGCCTGAGCCGGGGGGATGGTGAGCAAGGTGGGAGCCAAATGCTTTACCAGGGCTGTGACATCCTCGGTAAACCGCCTGGCATCCTGGTTGATGCCTTCAATGCGGGTTTGTATTGAGGCGGCTTCGTGGAGTTTTTGGAAGAGCTCATCGAGCTTACCTATCACCACCTGGACCGCGGCAGGTGTCGTTTCCCCGGACAGGTCCAGGGGCTGGATGGCCTTAGACCAGTTGGCCCGCCAATTTTCCAGGTCCCGCTGGGCCTGGGCTTTTTCCTGGTTCGCTTCTTCGATTTCTTCCCTGACCGCCGTAATTTTCTGTTGCAGGTCCTGTTTATACCGGTTCTGGCCTTCAACCATCTCCACCACTTTTTGGCACAGTTGCAATAACCTCTCCAGGGTTTCCGGAAGCATCGGCTCGGGCTCAACCAGGTGTACCAACTCTCTATCCAGTTCAGCCCGGTGTGCCGAGATGAGCTCTTCCAGTTCCTCCGCTTCCAAACGGAGGTTGCGCACTGTTTCTGCCATGTGGACCAGTTCTCGATGCCTAATGATCCAGGAGCGCATTTCTCTGGGAGACAACGGGACTATACCGGTGACAGACCAGAGTTTCCGCCAGTCCTCCTGGACCTGATCTAACTGCTCTTGGAGATTGGTTATCTGGTCCCCCAGCTGTTCAAGGTTGTTCTCAAACTTGACCTGCTCTGACACCAGAGCCGCCTGGGTGGCCACCCGTTTAGATTCCCGGCGGAGCCGGTCGGCTATTAAGTCGCTGGTAGCTACGCTCTTCTCGTAGGCCTCGGGGAGCTCATGATCCGGAGCATAAGACCTCTTTTCAGCAGTGATATCTTGCCGGTCCAGCCATTCCAGGCGAAGCAGCTTCCAGCCATAGTCCCGCCGCTCCCTGGCGCCCGCCAGCTCAGCCTCGCTGGGCACTTCGCCCATAAGCTGCAGCTCAGCCAATTGCCGGGTTATTTCTCTCAGGCTGGCCTGGTGTTCATTGGCTTTATCAGCCACACCGGACAGGGCTGTATTGAGACCCTGCATCCCGGTCTCAAAGCGCTCCACGGTCTCATCCCCCGGGATGGCCAGGGTTTCCAGATCTTCCAGTAGACCAGCCCAGAGGCCGAGTTTCTTGAGACCGACCTGAGCCTGCTGGGTGGTTTTATTCAATTCCTTCTTGACCTTGCGGTAAGCCTCTTCCATCTTGCCTTGGCTCTTGGCCCGCTCCATCGCCTGCTTGAGATTACCAGGATCCCCCGGGTCCATAATGGCATCCCGTTTTTTTATAGTCTCCTTCAACGTGCTCTCGGCTTTCTCGATCCGTTTTACCGCTTCAGCTACCCGCACAATCAGGGCTTGATGCTGTCCGGTCAGAGCCTGAATCTGGGTGCGTTGCGCGGCCGGCAAACGTCTGCCATGAGCCTCTTCGATTGCCTGACCAGGATAGAGGTCCGCCAGCAACAACTTGGCATCGGCCTGCAGTTGTCGTGCAGTTCCTTTCAGGCCGGGCAGATCCTGGGCTGCCTTTTGGTAGGCTCCTGAGCGATGGTATATCGCCGTGATGGCCTGGGCTTGACTAAGCAATTCTTGCGGTACGCTAAGACCGTCGAGTTCTTCCTCCAGTCTCTTCTTATCGCTGGCGGCACGCTCCAGACTTTCCTGGGCAGATTTCAGCTTAAGCACCGACTCTTTCCTGGCCTCGGTGAACTCCAGATTGAGAAGCACTACACGGCCCAGGTTTTTCTGCCTGAGAATCAAGGCATCTCTTTTCGCAATCTTGGGGATCACCTGATTCAAGCGTTCCAAGCGGTGTTTTTCTGCGGAGGTCTCTCCCAGGTCACCGGAAATCTTATCCAACTGGAGGCGATGGTCTCTCAATTCCTGGTCTTTCTCTATCCAGTCGCGGCTCCGCAATGAATGGTCTGAAACCATCTTCTTATGGACAGCATATTCGGAAATAGCCTGATTGATGACTTGGAGTTGGCCTTTAGGCAGGAATAAGGCTCTCGCCTTAACCTCCAGTTCCTGGATAACCTCGCGAAGGCCGGCTGTGCCCAGGCCTGCGGCGAACAGGCTCTGACCCAGCTCACCTCCGCCTCTGAGGATATCTTCACCGCCGCTGACCAGAGCATGGTGGTCTATGCCAAACATGCTCTGGAAGACCTGCCGATCAATCCCATGCAAATAATTCTTGAGGATGTCGTCGTCCAGGGGGTTCCCTTCGGGAGTCAGTACGGTGTTGGCGCGGCCTTTGCGCCGGATAAAGGAAAGTTCTTGTCCGGCGGAATTTCTTAGCGTGCCGCCAATTTTCAATTGCTGAAAATCATGAATAAAATTGTCGGGGGAGTTGTGCTCGATGCCGAACAGCCATCCGGTAAGAGCGCGCAAAGAGGAACTCTTGCCTGCTTCATTGGCGCCATAGATGATCCGCATGTCTGTTTGGTTCCCGGTAAAATCCAGGTTGAGGCCGGTGAAAGGCCCGAACGCGATGAGGTGCAGGTTGAGAATTTTCACTGACCAGTCCCCCGTTTGAGAAGATGGGCCAGGAGCAGGTGTCTGACATCTCCCATAGCTTGGCGGTAGGTTTCTCGATCGTCAAGTTTGATTGCCTCTTCACCGAACTTCATCTCGGGAGGGAGTTTGCGGTGCAAGTCGCCAAATTCCCGCTCCAAATCATCTAAGAGACGGTCATTGACGCTGAGGTCCTGGATGCTCCGGAGCAGGCCGCCCAATGCATCCTGCCTAGTCAAGATCTCTTCCAGGTTGACCTCGGTGGTGGTCTCGAACCGGATCTTTTCCAGCCAGATGTTGCCACCTCCCAGGTCTGTGGATAGGGCGCGGATCTCGTTAGCCCAGTGCTCCGGTTGCGTGGAAAGCTCCAGATGGGCGCCGCAGGAGCCGTGTACCCTGAGGCGTATGGCCAGGGGACAGTCAATCCCTTTGGCAGCCTCGGCCGCCAGATTCATAAACACCAGATCGAGAACCTCCTGGGCGTTTTCTGTGCCGGCGGCATCCACCTCACACCTGACCCACCGCAGGACATCCAAATCAATATGGTCGACGGCGGTCACTTTCCCATCATCCACGGTCACCAGGGTGCATCCTTTGGGGCCGGCTTCCAGGATGTTACGCCCCTGGATGTTGCCTGGATAAACCACCCAGGGGTCCTGATGTAATTCTTCCCGTTTATGCACATGCCCCAGGGCCCAGTAGTCATAGCCCTTGGCCAGCAAATCTTCCAGGGTGCAAGGGGCATAAGTCTCATGGCCGGGGCGCCCATCGGCGCTGGTATGAAGCAGCCCGATATTAAAGAGATCAGGGCGTGGAGGTGGAAACTTGACTGCCAGATTTTCCGTTACTGCCTTGGTATAAAATCCCTGGCCATGCACCACCACTCCCGGGTTTTCCAGAATCATGGATTCCGGGGCCTGGTGAGAGGGCCTGAAGACATTATCCGGCAGGCGCAGATGTTTGGTCATGTGGCTGGCGGCGTCGTGATTGCCGGAAATGAGAAAGACCTGAATGCCCGCCTCCCGGAGCCGGGACATTTGGGCCGTGAAAAAGAGGCCAGTGTTGTAATCCTTCCAGTCGCGGTCGTAGAGGTCACCGGCAATGAGGACGAAGGCCACCTCCTCGGCCAGGGCCAACTCCACCAGGGCTTTCAAGGCCTGGCGGGTTGCCCCCCGGATCTCCTCCACCGGGGCTCCGGGATATTGCTGCAGGCCGATGAGAGGACTATCAAGATGAATGTCAGCTGAGTGAATAAACTTGAACATGTCTTCACCTTAGATATTGCGGATTCAGAGTCTTCCCTCCGGCCGGATTACTCTGAATGAAGAGATTTGGATGAGGATTTTCAATCGGGCAAAAGTAAGAATGCTAACTAATTGCGGCTCTTTATCGCTTAAGGGTCTCGCAGCATTCTTCCAGTCCAGGAATTTAATTACGTTACAAAGTTCCCCTTAACCATGATACTGCTTCTTTAAGCTGCATCGGCGCCTCCCAAGTCTGCGGTGTTTCTCGCAAAATCACCTTAGCACAGGAACGCCGATGAAACTTAATTTTTTTCTAAAACCTAACCCCAAAGAGACTTTTGCAAGAGGCTCCCTAGGTTTTTCTGAGTCAGCGCAGCCGGCCGGTTAATCAAGTTGAGACCTCTGCGAAAGTCTCTATCGCTATTCTTCCTCATCAAAATGTGGCGTAGGCGCCCTCGCCTGCGCCTAGATACAGTATGGACAGCCGAGGGCGGCTATCCTACATGAGACTTTCGCAGAGGTCTCAAGTTACAATTCGGGAGGTATGGGTGACGGCCTTGAGAAGAAGTGGTCTGCCATTCCGCCGGATGTATGAAACCCGCCGCACATTTGCATCCTGGGTATTGGCCTCGGGAGAATCACCCGAGTGGGTAGCCAGATCCCTCGGCCATGTGAACACCTCAATGGTTTACAAGTCCTATGGGTGCTATATCCCCAATCTGACGAGGCGCGATGGTTCAGCTCTGGAGGGAATGGCCGCTCAACTACAGAAGGGAAAGGAGGCATGGACAGGCCCAATCGTAGGCACAATCAGCCAAATTAGGGTCGTCTCAGTAGGCTAATACCAAGTTGCCGTCATAGATGTAATTCTGGCTTTACGGTAGCACCCGTCGTCGGGGCGGTTCGCGAACCGCCCCGACAATTATGATTATTACTTGTTTGACGGCAACTTGGTATAACAGGTTGGATTTATGAGCAATAAAATGGTGCCGAAGGCGGGATTTGAACCCGCACGGGTATTCCCCACCACCCCCTCAAGATGGCGTGTCTACCAGGTTCCACCACTTCGGCACGTGGGTGATCATTTGCTTGGGGGTGCGGCCGGTCCCGGTGGCGCGGGCTGGACCGGGGCGGCCGGCGCCGGGGTGGCCGGAGTGGCCGGGGCCGGTTGGGTAGCCGCAGGTTTCCCCGCCCCTTGCATCACTGAGGGCGCTTGCTGCCGGCCCATAAAGGTCAGGCCGAGGGAGGTGCACATAAAGAGTATGGCGACGATGGCGGTGAGCTTGGCCAGGAACGGCGCGGCCCCGGTGGAGCCGAAGACCGTCTGGGACGAGCCGCCGAAGGCCGCACCGATGCCGGCGCCCTTGCCGTGCTGCAAGAGCACGATGGAGACCAGGGCCAGCGATACAATCACATGAATGACGATGACGATGGTATGCATATCAATTGTATAATATAGGAAAAACCCCGCCCGGGCGCAAGCCTTTTCGCGGCCTTAGGTTCCCCGCCGCCAGTATTTTCAATTTTTCAGGATTGCCGCCGGATTCCCGGGATCTCGCAGGGAGTAGATCACGGTGCGCAATGCGCACCCTACGTGAGTTCGCGGGGAGCGACTCATGGTGCGTAAGACGCACCCTACTGGAGCGCCGGCTGAAGGCTGCGGCTGCCCAAAACAACTTTTCGCATTCTCAGCGCCAGAATATCTTATCCGACCTACCCTGCGGCTCTGATAATCGGCAGGAACAACTCGGGTTTGAGGGAGGCGCCGCCTACCAGGGCGCCGTCGATATCGGGCTGGGCCAGGAGGGTGGCGGCGTTGTCCGGGGTGACGCTGCCGCCGTATTGGATGCGGATAGCTTCGGCCACCGGCCCCACAAACTCCCGCAGCAGGCTGCGGATGAAGTGATGCACCGTCTGGGCCTGTTCCGGGGTGGCGGTAAGCCCCGTGCCGATGGCCCACACCGGCTCGTAGGCAATGACCAGGGCGTCGCCGGTGGCGGGTTTGATCGTCCCCAGGCCGCCTTCGAGCTGGGTTCTCACCACCTGGAGGGTTTGATCCGCCTCGCGCTCCGCCCGGGTCTCGCCGATGCACAGGATGGGGATCAGCCCGGCCGCGATCACCGCGGTGAGCTTCCGGTTGACGCTCTCGTCGGTGTCGCCGAAGTGCTGGCGCCGCTCGGAATGCCCGACGATGACGTAGCGGCAACCCGCATCGGCCAGCATGGCGGCGGAGATGGCGCCTGTATAAGCGCCTTGCGGCTCCCAGAACGTATCCTGGGCGGCCAGGCGGATATCCGACCCGGCCAGTTCGGCGGCCACCGCGGCCAGGGCGGTGTAGGGCGGCGCCAGGGCCACTTCGGCCCGCCGGCCCGGAGCCGCCCCGTCCCGGATGTCCCGGGCCAGGGTCCTGGCCTCGGCCAGGGTCTTATGCATCTTCCAGTTGCCGGCGATGAAGGGTTGACGTTCAGCCATCTTGGTTCCCCGCCGCCCAGTCTTCCAGGGCCACGATGCCCGGCAGCTTCTTACCTTCCAACAGCTCGATGAAGGCGCCGCCGCCGGTGGAGACATAGGAAAATTTCTGGAAGTCCCCGGCCTTGTGCAGGGCCACGTCGGTGTCGCCGCCGCCCACGATGGTCAGGGCATAGGAATCCGCCACCTTCTGGACCATGGCCATGGTGCCCCGGCTGAAGGCGTCATATTCGAAGGCCCCCATGGGCCCGTTCCAGACAATGGTTTTGGCGTTTTGCAGGGCCTCGCCGAAGAGCGTCACCGTTGCCGGGCCGATGTCGGTGATGAGCCAGTCCTTGGGGACTTCCTGCACCGGGATGATCTTGGTTTCAGCCTGCTTGTCCAGCCGGTCGGCCACCACGCAGTCCACCGGCAGATAGAATTTGACGTTCTTCTGCAAGGCCTCGGCCATGGTGTCCTTGGCGGCATCCAGCAGACTGTCTTCCACCAGGGATTTCCCCACTTCATAACCCATGGCCTTGAGAAAGGTGTTGGCCATGGCCCCGCCGATAATCATCTTGTCGACGTGCTGCAAGAGATTCTTCAGGGCCGTGAGTTTGCCGGAGATCTTAGCGCCCCCGATGAGGGCCGCCAGGGGCCGGGCTGGGTCTTCCATAGCCCGGTGGAAGTAATGCACCTCATCCCGCATCAGGAAACCCCCGACGCAGATGGGGGCGAAATGGGTGACCGCTTCCACCGAGGCATGGGCCCGGTGGGCCACGGCGAAGGCGTCGTCCACGTAAACGTCGATGCCTTTCATTAATTCCCGGGCGAAATTTTCGTCATTTTTCTCTTCTTCGGGGTGATAGCGCAGGTTTTCCAGAAGGAGTACATCGCCGGGTTTCATTTCCGATTTGGCCTGATCCACTTCCGGGCCGACACAATCCGTCGCCAGCTTGACGTTCTTGTGCAACCGGTACGCCAGCCGCCGGGCCACCGGCGCCAGTGAGAAGGCTTCCACCGGCTGCCCTTTGGGCCTGCCTAAATGAGACGCCAGGATAACCTTGGCATCGCCTTCCAAACAATAATTTATAGTGGGTAACACGGCCCGGATGCGGGTGTCGTCGGTGATGTTACGGTTCTGGTCCAGAGGGACGTTGAAATCCACCCGGATGAAAAGGGTCTTTCCCTTGATATCAATCTCATCAAGAAATTTCACAGGCAGCTCCTCTTGCTTGCAGATTATGCTATGTGGCGGCCGACGTACGCCGCCAGGTCCAGCATCCGGTGGGAAAAACCCATCTCGTTATCATACCACGCCATCACCTTTACCAGGGTCCCCCCCAGAACGTTGGTGAGTTCGGCATCCAGCACGGCGGAAAAACCGCAGCCGTTATAATCCGTGGATACCAGGGGCGCAAAGGACACATCCAAGACCCCTGCCAAAGACCCGGCCGCGGCCGTAACGAAGGCCTGGTTCACATCCTCTCTGGAGGTGGGCCGGGTCACCGTGGCCACCAGGTCCACCATAGACACGTTGGGCGTGGGAACCCGGATGGAGAGACCATCCAGCCGGCCGGACAATTCCGGCATCACCTCGGTGACCGCCCGGGCGGCGCCGGTGGAGGTGGGAATCATGGACAGGCAGGCGGCCCGGGCCCGTCTAAAATCGCTGTGGGAGCCGTCCAGGAGGCGTTGATCCATAGTATAGGAATGACAGGTGGTCATAAACCCATACTCCAAGCCGAAGGCGTCATACAGCACTTTTACCACCGGCGCCAAACAGTTGGTGGTGCAGGAGGCGTTGGAGATGATCCGGTGGCGGGCCGGATCGAAGTCCCGGTGATTGACCCCATAGACAAAGGTAGCGTCGAGCTTTTTTCCGGGGGCGCCCAGAATGACGCGTTGCGCCCCGGCCTTGAGGTGCCCTTCGTTGGCAGCCCGGTCCCGAAAGGCGCCGGTGGATTCCAGGACGATATCCACCCCCAACTCCTTCCAGGGGAGGCCTTCCGGGTCCAGAACCCGAGTGACCCGCACTTCCCGGCCGTTAATGATGAGGCTTTCCCCCTGGGCGGCAACAGTGCCCGAAAACCGGCCATGAACCGAATCATAGGTAAAGAGATGAATATCTCTGGCGATATCGGCCCGGGAATTGATGGCCACCAATTCCAAATCCTTATCGGTGGCAGCCATGAGCCGGGTGAGACACCGGCCGATACGCCCGAAGCCGTTGATAGCTACTCTGATCACTGCTCCTCCTTCATTTCCGAATACTCTGGCCGATAACGGGCCTGAACGCTTTCCAATCCGGGACCTCTGGGAAAGTCTCATGGAGGATAGCCGCCCTCGGCTGTCCATGGTTTATTTATGTGCAGGCGAGGGCGCCGACGATACATTTTGATTGCAGAGGATTCCCATAGAGACTTGCGCAGAGGTCTCAATCTGGGCTTAATGTTAATCAGAGTTGTTCGGGCCGTCAATGATTTTATCCTTTCGGCGAGTTTTTCCGACAAGAGTCTCAGGGGAAATGTAAGGCGGCGCTTGCCGCGCCGCTTTTTTTTGTGGAGAGCGGCGACTCCGGGGAAGGCTGCACTCTGTCTGTAGTCTTGGCCATATCCCCCCGGTTTCGGTCTGGTGCTTAAGGAGGCGTTGGCTTTCGCTCTTGCTTTTTTGCGGTATTTGCTTTAAATGGTTATTTTATCTTTTTACCGGGATGCCACATGGCCAACCTCGTCCGTCAGTTGGGACAGCGCTCGTTAAATATCGTCATAGAAGCCGGGGGCATGGTAATCTTCCTCCTGGAGGGTTTGGGCCTGGCCTTGGTGCCGCCCTTCCGGCCCCGCCGGCTCCTCCAGGAAATTTATCAAATCGGGGTCAAATCCACCCTGATCGTCATGCTTACCGGCGCCTTTACCGGCATGGTCATGGCCCTGCAGGGCTACTACACCCTGAAGCAGTACGGTTCCGAAGGGGCTCTGGGTTCAGCGGTGGCCTTGAGCCTGATTCGGGAGATGGGACCGGTGCTTACCGGCATCATGGTCTCGGCCCGGGCCGGGTCCGCAGTCACCGCCGAGATCGGCATCATGCGGATCACCGAGCAGTTGGACGCCCTGGACACCATGGCCGTCAACCCCATCCAATATGTGGTGATGCCCAAACTGCTGGCCGGGGTCATCGCGGTGCCTCTGCTCACCGCCATCTTCGACGTGGTGGGTATCCTGGGCGGCTATCTCGTGGGCGTGGTCCTCCTGGGGGTCAGCTCCGGCTCCTATTTCGCCGGCATGGTCCGGAGCGTCGTGCCCCTGGATGTCTACGGCGGCATCGTCAAATCCCTGGTGTTCGGCCTCACCATCATCCTGGTGGCCTGCTACAAGGGCTACAATACCCAACACGGGGCCGAAGGCGTGAGCAAGGCCACCAACCAGACCGTAGTCTTGTCCGCGGTGCTGATCCTGGCGTGGGACTATATTCTCACCTCATTCTTTATGTAAACCATGATAAAAATCGTCAACCTGACCAAATCCTTTGGCGGCCACAAGGTCTTGGACGGCGTCAATCTCACCATGCCCACCGGCCAGATTACGGTGGTGATCGGCAAGAGCGGGGTGGGCAAAAGCGTGCTCCTGAAACATATTGTCGGCCTGCTGAAACCCGACTCCGGCCAAATTATCGTCGACGGCCAGGATATGTCATTGCTGACGACGCGCGAACTGCGGCAATTCAAGCAGCGCTTCGCCGTGCTGTTCCAGGGCGGGGCCCTGTTCGACTCCCTGAACGTGTTTGAAAATATCGCCTTTCCCCTGCGGGAAAAAACCCGGCTGACCGAAGCCGAGATCGCCAAACGGGTTCGGGAACGCCTGGTCCAGATGTCCCTGACTTCCGAGGTGGAAACCAAGTTTCCCGACGAACTGAGCGGCGGCATGAAGAAGCGGGTGGCCCTGGCCCGGGCCATGATTCAGGAACCGGAGATCATGTTCTATGATGAGCCGGTCACCGGGCTGGACCCGCCCATGACCAACACCGTCTTTCATCTGATCACCAAGACCCATCAGGAGAGCGGCTATACGGCTTTAATGGTGAGTCACGACATTCCCGAAGTCTTTAGCGTGGCCCACCAGGTGGCCATGCTTCACAAGGGCCGCATCATTGCGGCGGGCACCCCCGAGGAGATTCAGAACCATACTGACCCCATGGTCCAGAGTTTCATCCGGGGAGAAGTCGATTTTCTGGAGGGCTAAACAAGCTTATGAAACGAGCCAATCTGGAACTGACCGTGGGTTTTTTCGTCCTCATAGGCCTGGTTTGCCTGGCTTATCTGGCAATTAATCTGGGCAAGATAGAGATTTACGGCGAGGGCTACCAGATCTTTGCCAACTTCGACAATGCCTCCGGCCTCAAGACCGGGGCCACGGTGGAAGTAGGCGGGGTGGAAGTGGGCCGGGTGGTATCCATCGAGCTCACCCCCTTGTATCAGGCCCGGATTGGTCTGAAGATGCAGCCCGGGCTCAAGATTCATGACGATGCCATCGCCTCCATCCGCACCAAGGGGATCATCGGGGATAAATTTATCAAGTTGTCTTCGGGCGGTTCGGAAAAGCTCATCCCTCCGGGGGGAACCATCACCAACACCGAATCCGGCATCGATCTGGAAGAACTGCTCGGTACTTACATTCACGGCAAGGTTTGAGGAGGGTTTGCTATCGGGTCAAAGAGAGGCGAAACACCCTCCGGTTGGTGCACGAGGTAGGGGCGGGTTTCAAACCCGCCCCTACAAAGCGAACCTATATGAGCGCCCTTTGACTTGTCGTTTTCTGGTATTATATTGAATGACGATTGAATCCCCTCTGGGAAGCTGAGGCGGGCCCCGGCCCGATTCGCTCGGCGACGCGGGAGCAGCGGCCCCGTTGACCACGGGGTCCGGAATCGAGACTGCCGGTTCTGAGGGTAAAGGAGTTTTCTCATGAGTGGCTTGTGGATGCGAAGCGCGATTTTTGGGTTAACCCTTCAGCTGTTGCTGGGAGTTGCCGGAGCCTGGGCGGGGCCTCCCACGGATCTGGTCAAGCAGGTCATCGAAAAATCTCTGGACGCTCTCAAAGAGCCCGGTTCCTCGGAGGCGCGGCGCCAGAAGGTCAAGCGCATCGTTGACCCCTACTTCGATTACCAGGAAATGGCCAAGCGGTCCCTGGGACCCGCCTGGGGCAAACTCAGCCCCGGCCAGCGCCAGGAGTTTGTGGCCCTGTTCGCCCAATTGCTGGAGGCCTCCTACTCCGATAAAATCGAGAAGTACGCCCAGCGGGTGAAAATTGACTACACCGGCGAGATTGCGAGCGGCGATAATGTCGAAGTGCGCACCGTGGTGGTGCGGTCCAATGACCGCATTCCCCTGAACTACCGCCTCATGAATGAAGGCGGGACCTGGAAGGTCTACGACGTGGTAATCGAGGGCGTCAGCCTGGTAAGCAACTACCGGTCGCAGTTCAGCCGGATTATCCATGAGTCTTCTTACGCCGAACTGGTAAAGCGCCTCAAGACCAAGGTGTCCGAATTGACCCGGGCCGGATGAGGAATATTCTGGCCCGGAAAGGCGGAGACGGGTCCCTGTCGTCATCCCGCCCGCCTACCACCGGTTCCGGAGCCGGGGCCTGACCTGATCTGCCAGGCGGGACCCGGCTGCCGGCCCCTTCCTCACCCTGGCCAACGGTAACCCTTGCCCCCATGAATCCCGAACCGGTCCCCACTCCCCGTTATGCCGTCCTGCTCCTAATCTGCTGCGGGGTGGTCCTCGGGTGCTATTTCGGCACCTACATGCGCTTCCCGGTGGTGCCGCTCTACGCCCAGGCCTTGGGCGCCGATACGGTTATGGTGGGCCTGATCAACGCCGCCTTCCTGCTGTCCGCCGGGGCATTGTCCCTGCCCTTGGGTCTGGTCGTCCACCGCCTGGGCATGAAGCTGCTGGCCGGGGTGGGGCTGCTGATCCTGGGCGCCTCCTCCTTTCTCCTGGCCGTCAGTTCGACGCCGCACCAGCTCATCTGGATATACCTGTTTTCCGGCGCCGGGCTGGCCGCCTTCGGCCCCACCACCATGTCATACGTGGCCGGCATCTCGCCGCCCACCCACCTGGGCCGGTCCTATGGCTGGTACACCACCGCGCTCTATGTCGGCATGAGCCTGGGGCCGGCAGCCGGGGGCTTCGTGGCCGAGGTCTGGGGCTTTCCCTTGGTGTTTATCCTGTCAGGGATCAGCATCTTCTTGACCTTCTGGGCCATGTTCTTTTTCCTGCCCCGGGCCCGTGACGTTATGCCCGCAAGCCCCCGCCAACCCGCCATGGGAGCCGCCTTAATCCGGGAAGTCGGCAAAAATCTGCCGCTGTTGGGCACCTGGCTGGCCACCGCCGGGGGCTGCTTCGGGTTGGGCGTCTTCATCACCTACCTGCCCTTGCATGCCCACGAGCAGGGATTGACCTACGGGCAGATCGGCCTGGTCTTTGCCGTTCAGGGCCTGATGAACGCCGTCTCCCGCCTCCCCTTCGGACACCTGAGCGACCGGGTGAAACACCGCACCCTCCTGGTGGTCTGGGGGCTTCTCGGGATCGCGGCTTCCCTGGCCGGCTATGGGCTCTCCCGGCGGCCGCTCCATTTCATCCTCTGCGCCGGGGTCATGGGAATCGGCATGGGCCTTACCTTCACGTCGGTGGCGGCCCTCTGCGTCGAAACCGTCACCCCCGGCCACCGCGCTATCGCCATGGGCGGCTATAACTCCGCTATCTACCTGGGCATGATGGTCAGCGCCGCCGGCCTGGGCCCCATCATCGGCCTCACCGGCTATAAGGACGGCTTTCTCCTGACCACGCTCATCACGGTCCTGATTACCGGGATGGCCTTTCTGCTCATGAAAAATTTCTCCCCGCCCGCAGTCCCCCACCCCGAGGGGCAAGGGTGACCCCAACCTTCCTGGCGGCCTCGCCCAGTCAACATCGGACGGTGATTTTTCCCGATAATCGGGTATAATTTAAGTAATTTGATGGCGGCGGGGTTTCCAGGTCATCCCCCTAATACCGAGTTGCAATAAAAAAAACCATTTATGGTAGCCGCAGGCTTTAGCCTGCGCCTGCACAGGCGAGACGCCTATGCCACCCATTGATTGCGAAATGGTATAAAGTCTCGGGAAAGGTGAGTCAACCGGCCCTGTCACCTGCAAGAGAAAGGAACTATATATGTCTAAAAACGAGTGGCGGAGAAGCTATGGGTTGCGGGTTTTACTCCTGACCCTGGCCGTAAGCCTTAGTATGGGGGGTTCAGCGGCCCTGGCCGCCGGCCCCGCGGATGACATAAAAAGCCTGATTAATGAAGTGCAGGCCATCCTCGACAATCCGGCCCTCAAGGCCCCGGACCAGCGGAACAAGAAGGTCGACCTGGTGGAGAAGGCCGCGGCCCGCCATTTCAACTACCGGGAAATGGCCAAACGGTGCCTGGGAGAAACCTGGGATACCCTCAACAAGGGTCAGCAAGACGAATTCGTGAAGAATTTCAGTGGTCTTTTAAAGGCTTCCTTTGCCTGCCGCCTGGACGAATTCACCAAGGCCGGGGTGACCTACAAACCGGAAATCCTCAAATCGGATCAGGCCGAGGTGCCCATCGTCATCCTGCGCCCCAACGACAAGATTCCCGTCAGCTTTCGGATGCTCAAGGAGCCCCAGGGCTGGATGATTTACGACCTCCTGATCGAAGGGGTCAGCCTGGCGGACAACTACCGGGGCCAGTTCGCCCGGGTCATTAAAGGCGGTTCGTTCAACGACCTGCTCAAAGTCCTCCAGGCCAAGATGGCCGAGGAGTGTAAGCCGTAATTTTGCTTAAAGGTGGCCCCAGCTGTAGCCAATGAGAGCATCAGGGGGCGCGGCCAGGCCAGCCTTCAATCTCGGCGCTTGGTCCGCCATCGGGAAGTATAAGCGAGTTCCGTATGAGTCCGCCTCAACTATTTTGGGAGCCTGGTTCATCCTGTCACATCTTTCTTTATTTCCCCAAATCCGAATAGAATTTCTGCATGCAAACCGGGCATATCCCATGTGAAAAATCCACCCCGATATAGTCAGTGAAGTACCTCTCAACGCTTTGCCAGTACTCTTGATCATCCCGAACCTGCTTGCAATGGGCGCAAATCGGAATGATATCCCGCAAAGTCGAAATCTCATTGATATCCTCAAGAATCAATATCGCCCGGGGGTCTTCACTGCCAGGCATCGGACTCGCGGTGATCAATAGTTCGATCTCTTTTTTAGTTCCCGCCAGCATAAGTTCTATCTTGCTGCGTCGCCGGGTGACAGCTTGCCCCTCCAAGCATTTTGTTACAGATTTTCTAATGGCGCAATTATCGCAGAATAGCGCTCTGCCACACCCTTCTGGCACATCATGCGCATGCAGACAGTGGAGAACTTCACCCCCGCGACGATTTAAGATAGTTGCTTTATCCAGGCCAAATACGTTTGCCGCGGTATGGTTCAGATCGAGTATCCGCACATCGCTATCCACAATAAATATCATGAGAGGAATAGCATTCAATATGGTTTGATAGTATATGTCAGTACGACTTTCCATTAATTTCTCCTAGCCCTGGATTATTGTGCTAAGTAAATTCTATCCATTTTATTAACGCGGGTAGGGAACCCCAGAACTCTTTACACAAGTTCCCTTTGACGCATTGGAGTCCCGGGAAAGACGAGGACGCCTGCCCTTCCGGGTTGACGCACCCGGGTAGCTTCTGTTGCTCTTTATCTGCATTACACCTGAGCAAACTCCAGCGGCTCGTCCTTGCGGTAGGCCAGGGCCTGGCAGGTGGCGATGCGCCTGCCCCGGGGGTCGGTCACCTCGATGAAATAGGTGGCGGTGCGGCGGCCGGCGTGGAGCTCTGTGGTCGCGGCGGTGAGACGCTCCCCCATCTTGGCCGCGGCGTGGAAGGTGAGGTTCATGTTAAGGGCCACCGCCACCGTGCCGTAGCCGTTCACCGCCGCCTGGAAGGCCTCGTCCACCAGGGCGAAGATGGCCGAGCCGTGGACCATCCCCAGGATATTGGCCATCTTGGGCCGGCAGACCATGCTCACCTTAGCCCGCCCCGGCCCCACCTCTTCCAGTTCCAACTCCCAGAACCGGCTGATCTCCTGGGCGGCCACCCGCGCCTTGAAGGCGATCAAAAAAGCTTCATCGACTTTGGTCATTTTTCTGCCCCCGAGAGCTATTTTTTCCCCGTATTGCGTTTTTCGTTTTTCGTCCTTGATTTTCGAACTTCCCGGCTTTGGCTGAAACCTGAAAGCTGACTGCTGACAGATTATACCAAGTTGCCGTCAAACAAGTAATAATCCGCATTGTAGGGGCGGTTCGCGAACCGCCCCTACGGTGATTGCAATCATAAAGCCATAATTACCTCTATGACAGCAACTTGAGACCTCTGCGAAAGTCTCTGACTCTTTTCCCCGAATCAAAATGTGGCGTAGGCGCCCTCGCCTGCGCCTAAATACAGTATGGACAGCCGAGGGCGGCTATCCCACATGAGACTTTCGCAGAGGTCTCAACTTGGTATTACGAATAAATCTGCGGAAACTGATTTTTCCAGCGCCGGTGGAGCCAGAGCCACTGTTCCGGGCACGACCGGACCCAGGCCTCGATGGTCCGGCTCTGGAGTTCCAGGTGACGCCGGATGTCGGCCTGGGGGTCGGCGGTTTTTATCAGGGGCAGCGGCGGCAGGATCACCATGAGATGCCGCCCGTCCGCCAGGCGCCGGGACAACGTGGGCAGAACCGGCACCCCCCGCCGGGCCAGAAGCGCCGCCACCGGGGTGGTGCGGGCCGGGTGGCCGAAGAAGTTTACCAGGAGGCCGCCCGCGGTGGTGGTGTTTTGATCGATGACAATCCCCACCGGGCGGTTGGCCCGCAGGTGTCCCATAATCCCCTTCATGCCCTTCTGCTTACCCACCATGTAGTTGCCGCCCCGCTCCCTGAGATACCGGGCCAGCCGGGCCGCCCAGGGCTGGTCCAGGTCCCGGCCCACCACCACTCCGGGCCGGCAGAGCAGCCCGTAGCCCATGACGGTGTACTCCCAGTTGCCGGCATGGGCGGCGATGGCCACCGCGCCCCGCCCCTGGGCCAGGGCGGCCTCCATATGCTCCTCTCCCAGGATGATCACCTTCCGGCGGATAAATGCCGGCGGGGCCAGGAGCAGTTCCATCATCTCCCAGGCCAGGCGCACGAAATGGCAGAAGACCCGCCGGGCCAGGCGCTCCCTCTCCGCGAGGCTGAGTTCGTCTCCATAGGCAAACTCCAGATTGGCCAGGGTGATCCGCCGGTGCCGCCGGTCCAGACGGTACCAGAGGGCGGCCAGGTTCCGCACCAGCCAGTCGCCCAAATGGGCCAGAATTCCGCGTCGCTCGCAGGCCGCCCCTGCCATCGTGGTCACGATTGATCCTCGGATGCCGCCGCGTCCGGTTCCGCCCCGGCCGCGGCCTGTGCTTGCCGCTTGACGACAGCCGGCTGACGCCGGCCATAGAGCCGCACCGCCTCCTCGCCCACCAGGTCGGCAATCCGGGCCATGAGGAGCCGGGCCGCCACCTCCTTGCCGCCGTGATAGACCGCGTAGCGGCCCCAGTACCAGGGATTGGCATAATTTATGGTGGTCCAGCCCCACCGCACCGCCTTGTCCAGATGATGGCGTTTGATGAAGGTATAGCCCCAATGGTTCTTGACGCTTTGATACATCTCGTGATAGCGCACCACCGTGGCCAACTCCACATCCTTAAAGGGCCGCATGGGCATGGTGTCCAGCCAGGCGGCCAGCCGGGCGCCCACCCGGTTATGGAGCGCCACCAGACCCGCCAGGGAGGCCTTGAGTTCCGGCCGGTCATCGCTGGGATAGTAAGCCCGGGCGATCTCCTTAATCAACTCCAGGGACATCTCGTTGATGGCCTTGAAGGAAATAACGGTGCCCGGCAGCCATTTGAGCAGGTAATGGCGGCGGTAACTGCGGATGATGGCCAGCGCGGCCCGGTCTTCGGGGCGGGAGTCCGGCAGGGTAATCAAGGCCCCGTCCGGGTCCCCCTCCTGCTCCAGCAGTTCCTTGACGACCTGATGCCGGGTCCAGAGGCGCACCACCAGCAAGGACGCGATCCAAAGTCCCAGGAGCGCCCCCATGGCCAGGAAGAACCAGTGATAAGCCAGGGAGAAGTTCATGACCGGGGCGGGGTGGCTTCGGGATTACGGGGCCGGGGCGCCCAGCTCCAGACGGTAGCAGTGCGGGCGGCCTGAAGGTTGTTCATCCCCTCCCCTCCCCTTTCCGCCTCATGCGCAGCACCTCATATACCGCTTCAATCTCGGCGGCCATCTGTTCCATGGAAAACTTCTCGATCACCATCTCCCGACCCCGGCGCCCCAAATCCCGGCGAAAATCCGGGTCTGCCATCAGCCGGCCCATGGCCTGGGCCAGGGACCGGGGATCCCGGGGGGGCACCAAAAGGCCGGTTTCCCCATCGAGGATCACCTCCGGAATGCCGCCCACGTCAGTGCCCACCACCGGCCGGGCCATGGCCAGGGCCTGGAGCAGGGACTGGGGCACCCCTTCGTTGGCGTAGGACGCCAGGACCTTGACGTCCATCAGGGCAAACCAGGGGGCCACCTGATCCCGAAATCCCGCCAGACGCACCCGGTGCTGCACCCCTAACTGGGCGATTTTCTCCTCGATGACCACCCGGTAGGGACCCTCCCCCACCAGGAGGAGAAAGGCCCGGGCGCCTTGCTGGAGCAGCGCCTGGAAGGCCTCCAGGAGGTCGAGGTGCCCCTTCCAGGAGCGCAACACCGCCACGCTGCCGAAGATGAAGGCATCGGCGGGTATCTTAACCTGGGCCAGCAGCTCCGGGCTTTTTTCCTGGGGGGCGAACTCCGCCAGCTCCACCCCGGTGGGAATGGAAAAAATCCGGCGGGCCGGCACCCCCAGGCGCTCGATGAGCAAATCCTTGGTGACCTTGCCGGTGGTGATGATGGCCGCCGGGGTCTGGTAGAGCCACCGGGTTGGCCGGTTATCCCTGACCCGGGTGGACAGATGCCGGGTCCGCACCAGCAGGGGCCGGTTCCGCAAACTCCGCCAAGCCAGGGTCCCCACCCAGGAATCCAGGGAGCTGTGGGTGTTCAGGATGTCCACCGGCGCCCGGTTGAGAAGGCGGCGCAGCCCGATCCAAGCCCCCAGGTTCATAAACCCGCCGAAGACCAGGGGTGTTACCGGGAAATTCTGCAGCAGGACCCGCTGATACAATTCTGCCCGGGGATCACAGACAAAGGTCGTCCGATGGCCGCGCCGACGCATAGCCAGGGCTTCCACCAGGATACGCCGCTCCTGTCCGCCCCAGCCCAGTGAGGCCTCGGTTTGCAGTATAGAGAGAGATTTTTTGGATTGTTTAACCGGCATGGAGACTTCCTATCCTGGTCACGTAAACTTTTCGGCGCTCACCCGCACTAACTGCGGTTGCCCCGGCGCCAGAGGTCGAGGTAGAGCTCTTCCAGCTTTTGCAGCATGGCCTCCAGGGAGTACTGCGCCATTACGGTGCGGCGGGCTGCCTCCCCCAGGCGCTGGCGCATCTCCGGGTGGCGGTGCAACTTCAGGATGGCACGGGCCAGGGCCTCGGAGTCGCCGGGGGCCACCAGGCAGCCGTTGACGCCGTCCTCAATGGCCTCCCGGGAGCCGCTCACCCGGGTGGCCACCACCGGCAGGCCCGCGCCCATGGCCTTCAACAGCGCCAGGGGCAGACCCTCCCACAGGGAGGGATGCACGAAGATATCCAGGGCGCGAAAAATTTCCGGCAGGTCCCGCCGGGTGCCCAGGAACCTTACCGTGCACTCCAATCTTAGCTCCCGGACCTGGCGCTTAAGGTTCTCCTCCTCCCGGCCTTCCCCGACAATAAGCACCACCAGGTCAGGAATCCGCCTTTGCAGTTCCGGCAGCGCCGCCAGCAGGAATCCATGGCCTTTCTGCTCCTCCAGGCGGCCCACGGCGCCCAGGACCAGGTCTCTTGCTGACAATCCCAACCGCTCCCGGGCCTCCTGCCGGCTCAGATGCGGGTTGAGTCCGGCCAGGGGAATGCCGTAGGGCATCAGCAGCAGCCGGGAGGCCGGCACCCCGTCGTAGCGGCGCACATCCTGCCACACCTGGGCGCTTCCCACCAGCACCCGGTCCGTGGCCCGCGCCAGGAGAAAATTCCACAATCGGCGGTGAAATTTGACCCGGGTGTAGGAATTGTGCACCGCCGCCACCACCCCGGGCAAATCCAACCCCAGCGCCCCCAGGCGGCCATAGAGGTTGGGATGATAGAGGTGTGTATGGAGAATGTCCGGCCGGTCGGCCTTGAGCCGGCGCCGCACCGCGCCCGCGATCCGCCAGGTGGAAGTCCGTTTTATATCCAGCCCCAGGCTGACCACCTCATAGCCCCGGGCCCGAAGTTCCAGGCCCACGGGGCCGGGCGGGCCCAGGGTGGCCACCGAGACCGCAAACCGCTGGGGGTCGAGACCCTGGACGATGGCCGCCACCAGGTCTTCCGCCCCCCCTACCGGCATGGCCGCCAGGAGATGGAGCACCTTTAGGCGCCGGGCCGGGAGTGCCGCCGGCGCCGGAGCCTGACCTGTAAGGGGCCGATTTCGCTTCAGCCACGCGGCTATAATGAGTTCCCTGTCCTTTCCGGCCGGTAACGGCGCGCCCTGGCCATCCCCGCCGCCGGGTTGTCTGCCACCCGGCTCCGACGCGGTCCGCCTCAGTTGCCATTATACCAGAACTTCAGTCAAAAATGGTATATTCACGCGGTGGCAGGCGGCGCCTACGCCCCCCGGCCCACCGGGATCAGGAAGAATGGGGGCCAGGTTTCAGAGACGGCAACAGAAATTTGCAGCGTAAGGACTTGACAGGCCGCCACGGTTTTGTTAACTAATTATCTGCACGTGGGGCTGTAGCTCAGCTGGAAGAGCACTTGAATGGCATTCAAGGGGTCAGGGGTTCAAATCCCCTCAGCTCCACCAAAGATTTCAAGGGGTTAGCGATGGGGCGCTAACCTCTTTTTTATTGTCTTTGCATGTCCTGTGCATAGATCCCTTTTCAAGGCCAAACCCGACGGGGGGGATGGGATAAATAAGATACTGAAAACAGGATAAATGAATTAAAAAAAGTGAGAAAATTGTGTGAGTGGGGTTGTAGGGAAGAGGAAAATCAATTGGTTAGTTGACTGTGTCAAAGTTGGTTTTTAAATTAAATATCGTGTTTCGGGGAGGGACCTGGGCAGGTCCTTTTTTTTGTGCATTGGGATTGCAACATTGATTACATCGGATGCAATAGAAAGATGCAATCAATAAAAAAGAGCGTGCCTTGCAAGGCCATCGTCCCGGGGTTTGTATCACCGGATGGAGGCACCATGCCCCAGGGACCTGGAGAGGACTCACCGCTCAGGTAATAGGATAATGGGCAGCGAATTATAGTCAAGCAATATATTCCCTCCTAAGACGCTTTCTGGCAAATCTGTTTTAAATCATAATTGGCGATCAAGAGTTCCCGGGCTTTTTTGGCGCGGCCGTGGATGGGGGCCAGGTTGTAGGTGGTGGTGACCTCCATGAACTGGTGGCCGGCGAAGATCAGGCGCACCTGGGGGGTGTCATTCAGGCTGAGGAGGAATCGGCCTTGGAGGTTTTTCAGCAGGGCGGCGAGGTTTTGGAAGTCAGCCGGGGTGAAGATGCCGGGGCCGTAGTCCTTCTCGTGGCCGAAATAGGGCGGGTCGAGGTAGAAGAGAGCAGCGCCGCAGTCATAACGGGTGATGCAAGTCTCATAAGGAAGGTTTTCGATGGTGACATTTTCCAGGCGGTGATGGATGTCGTAGAGGGTTTCTTCGATGCGGTAGATGGAAAAGGGGCGCTGCGATCCTGAAGAGCAGCTGGTGAAGTGCCGGCCGCCGGGGCCGGGCAATTTGCCGCCGTAGCCGGCCCGGAGGAGGTAATAGATGCGGGCGGCTCTCTGGATATCGGTGAGGAGCTGGGGCGGGCTGGCGCAGAGGCGGTCAAACTCCTGACGGCTGCGCAGGTTCCACCGCACCTGGCGGAGAAACTCGTCGGGGTGGTGCTGGATGGTCCGGAAAAGGTTGATCATGTCGCCGTTGAGGTCATTGAAGATCTCGGCGGGGCTGGGAGGTTTCTCCAAAAGGATGGTGCCGGAGCCGCCGAAGGGTTCGCAATAAAGGCGGTGATCGGGAAGTAAGGCCAGAATGGTCTTGGTAAGCAGCTTTTTGCCGCCCAAATATGGGACCAATTTAGACATGGTGCAGTCCTCCTGCTGCACTTGACGGCACAAGAAGGCCAAAGGATAAATACAAGAGGGTATATCTCGGGAGTTATGGGTTTATTCTAAAGGCAGATTATTTAAATTGCTTGTTCCACCTATACAGATTGGCCTTCATAAGATCAGGGTTATAATGGGTGGCTTTAATGAGTGCCTGGTCGTCTATGTTTAGTTCTTTTTGAATTTTGCGAACCTCCTTGAAATATTCTCTGGCGTCACGTTCGACAAGTTCCATTTCATCGGCAGGAAAAAGCCGAGAATTGGGAGTTTCGGAGGCCAATCTTAAGGTTCTATCCAAATTAATTAACGCCGACAGGCTGGCGCCGAGGATAAAGGCTTGGGTATCCGTATTGGCTTGCTTGTTATAGTCAAAAACAGCATCGAAGGCTTTCATGCGGCCAAAATGGTTAGTACTCTTAATTTTTGAATCAACGTCAGAAATTGCCGCTTTACCACGTTCAATCTCGGAACCAACTGTAACCTTCTTCTCAGCCGGGGCATTCAAATCAACCGCAACGATCTGAAGCGGAAAAATTAATATAAAACCAATCAGAAAAAAAGGAACGATATACATTCTCACACGCATGATTCCATCCTCCGGTTTTTGGATTCCTTCTATTTGGTAACAGGCAAGATATCGCAACGACATCTTGGATGGGCTGGAGGAGCGTCATCGCCCGACGGGAAAAGGTCGTTCAAACCTATTACGCCAGCCCGAACATTTTCAAGGCATATAGGGCAGGCATCAGAACCATTAAGCCATTCCTTGCCGGAAACAACACCGCTTGCCCGGTAAGATGCCAAATTTCCCGCCACATCAGCGCGAGCCAATTCTGTCCATGCGATGGTTTTGGCCTGATCTTCGGTGAGGGCATGGCAAGCCAATAATAGCTTTTGTAATTGGGCGACACTCATGCCCCGTTCAAGGCCCTCAATAATTTTTTGCCGGAGAGCAATTTTTATCTGATCGGGTAGGGAAGTAATTAATTTTCGGTATTCGTCCCAAACAGGGTTGAAATTAGGAATGGTTAAGGCGTGATTTTCGGCCCACGTCACAGATGGTTTATTGGACACTTATTACTCCTCAAACCAGCTTAAGAAAATCCTCAATGGTGGAGCGGCTCAAGGGTTGGCCGGTTTCTTGATAGCGGTCATAGAGCAGGGAGAGCAAATGAGCATAACGAACCGGACTAAGGGATTTCTTTTTGCGACGCAAGCCGGTCTCCACCTGTTCAATGATGTCGGCCAAAATGGATTTATCCACCGCGGCGAAGAGATATGGGGAATCCAGGCCCGCAGCTCCGGGACGGGGTTTATCGAAAACGGCCTCCGCTTCGCGGGCCTGGGCCCGGTCACCATACAGGAGCCATTCTACTGTAACCCCACCATATTCCGCAATTTTATTTAGGGTAATAGCGTCAGGTAGCCGCCCGGACTCATATTTACAGACGGTGCCCTGATTAATTCCTAAAACTTTCGCAAATTCCTTTTGAGATAAATCCCCCCTAATTTTTTTAAGGCGTAAAAAAACCTCTTTATCTATGCCATTTGGCATTTTTTTCTTGACAGGTCCCAATTAATATTCCAAAGTGGCATTATTCAAGTAAATTAATTGACCCAAAGATACCGCGGCACACCAAGAAGTTCAAGGGGAGATTTCAGACCAGGAAGGTTGGAGCGGGGTCGGGATGAGCAAACCGAGTCAAAGAAACCTGTTTGAGGCGCCGGAAACCGGGGGCAACTGGCTGGAGCGGCCGCCCCTGAACCCGCGGCCGCGGCTGAAAGAGGCCATCCGGCAGACGCTGGCGGCGAGCCGCTTCAGCCGCCCACAGATCGCCGGCCGCATGAACCAGGCCTTCCAGGCCGAGGGCCTGTCCAACCGGGTGACCGCGGCCCGGATCGACTCCTGGGCGGCGGACAGCAAGCCCGCCCTGCCGGAGACGGTGGAGCTGCCGGTGCTGTGCTGGGCGGCGGAGTCGCCCCTGCCCCTGGCGGCCTTGAACGGCTGCCTGCGGCTGCGGCTGATCAATGAAAAGGAAGGGCGGCTCCTGGACCTGGCCAAGACGGAGCGGCAGATCAAGGAGTTGAGTCAAAAACGGCGGCGCCAGGAGCAGGAAATCACCGAGAGAGGAATTTGATCACTATGGGCAAGGATAAATTCAAGAAGCGCAAAGAGGCGCGGCGGCTAATCCGGGGCGAAATGACCAAGCGGGGCATCCTCGGCAAGGAGATCGCGGTGCAGGCGGGTGTCTGTGAGGCAGCAGTATCCAGATACTGCGCCACCTCGCCCCGGATCGTGGCGGCGCTGATTAAGGCCGGAGTGCCGGAACGGATGTTCAAGCATGCCCCCTCACCCCAGCCCTCTCCCCTCAAGGGAGAGGGGGATAAGGACCACAGGCAGGATGCCTGTGCCACCGGGGGAGCATAGGCATGCCCCGGGATAAAACGGAGCGCTATATCATTGCGGCGGCGGTCAAGGTTTTCCAGGTCGAGGATTGGCTGGCCTTAGAGGCTGATCCGATGGGATGGCAGACGATCCGGAAAGTGGCAGAAGGAACCGGATTGAGCCAAAACGAGGCGTTCAGGAGCTTACTCACCCTGGAAAGCTTAAATCGGGCGGAAATGAGCGAGATGGGTTGGCGGATAAACCCCCAGGGGATTATCCGCTATTCTTTTCGGATTCAGGAAGTCCTGGCGTCCCATGCCCAACGGCTGGGCATAAAAAAAGGAGTCTTTTGATGACACAACAGGCGGCGGCAACGGATTTGACCGGGGAAGAGGTGGCGGGGCAGGTGAAGACGGTGGTTGCGGAGCTCGGCAGCGAGGCGGCGGAGCGGATCGGGCTGGACAAGATGCTGGTGCCGTTTTACGACAGCCTGCCCTACAGCCCGGAGCGTTATCAGCAAGAGATCACGATGCTGTTCTCAATGGAATGCCTGCTGCGCTATGAGGGCGGGCGGCGGCTGATCGTGATGTGGGAGCACGAGCGCACAAAGTGTGCGAAGTTCGCACACTTTATGGAGAAATTCTTTCCAAAAATAAAACGTCGGCGGGCCTATGAAGCCATGGCCTACGCGCGGAAAGTCGAAAACTGCCCCCAATTTCGCCAGTTCGCCGACAGCAAGGGCGGTTGGGGCAAGGCCATGCTGCTCATGGATATGGCCAGCCAGGAAGAACTGGAAGAGTTTGAAAAGACCGGCGAGATATTGGGGATCACCTTCGACGACCTGGAAAGTAAGACCCTCAAGCAGTTGCAGGCGAAGCTGCGGGGGATCGAGGCGGCGCATCAAAAGGAATTGACCCTGGCGCAAGCGGCTAATTCTACTCTGAATAACCGGGTAGAAGAGCTGGAAACGGCGCTTTTGGCCCCGGACCTGGCGGCGGCCCAAAAACTGGTCAAGGCGGCGGACGGGAAGGTTCACGAGGCCCTGCAACTGCTGGGCAAGGTAGATTGGGACCTGGTGAGCCGGGACTGGACGGTGCGCCTGGCGGTGCTGCAGGCCACCAACCTCATCGGCAACATGGTGGGCGAGATCGAGGCCAACATCCTCTCCCAGGAGATGCCGGAGCCGCCGGCGAAGGGGCACGGCGATGATTGATTCCACTATTGTCGCGGAATTACTGGCGGCTTTGCAAAAAGCCAAGAGAACCATTCGGGAATGGCACGGCCCGGAAGGCTGGATAATTTACGACCAATGCAGCCCTGAAATGAAGAGCATCAATGCCGCCATCGCCAAAGCTCAGACGCTGGAAGGGGGGGAGGGATTAGAGTTGGCGAAAAGGATTCTCAAGCTAAATGGGGGCACCAATGTCATGAGCGAAAAGCTCTGCCCCATTTGCAGCCATCCCATTAAGCATAAAAAGGGGTGTCCTTACCCCCTTGCCGAGAAGTTGGTCAAAAAATTCACAGGCAATCCCCCCTCACCCCAGCCCTCTCCCGCCAGGGGAGAGGGAGAAAGGACCGCGCCATGAGCGAACACGTGCAGGTGTTGGATTTCCACCCTGATGAGGACATCATTCAAATTGCCTTAATTGACTCTTTATCAGGGGTGATCATCACGGAGGCCGCCCCTCATATTTCGCTGGTCAAGGCCGCCATCAATTTTCTGCAACGAGCCTGGCGCGGCGGAGCGCCGGAGGTTTTGGCCGTGGACGGCTCCCCCGTTTATAAGACCAAGCATTTCAGGAGTTTCGTGGAGGGCGAGGGCGTCAAACTGCGCATTTTGTCCCCGGCGGATCGGGAACTGCGCTGGAAGCTGGAAAGCACCTTTTTTCCCAGAGTTGCAGCTTAAGGCCCCGGTCATGGCAGAGGTGAATAAGCCGATCATGGCCCAGGCGATCGCCGAGTGGCGGGAGGCGCCGCACCGGCTCAAGGGACAGGTAATGAAGGAGTGGCTCCGGGTGCTCGGCACCAGCCGCAACAGCTTTTACCGGGAGGCCCAGGAGTGGGGCGAGGTGAAAGACCGCAAGGTTAGGAGCGATAAGGGGGCACGGCGGCTCACGATCCCGGCCCTGAAAGAGCAGGTGCAGCGCCTGTGGCAGTTGAAGCACCGGCCGCCGCCGGGGGTACGCCTGGGCAGCACCGAGACGGCCCTGATTTACGGCGTGGAAAACGGCCAGTTGTCGCCGGAGCTGGCGGCGGTGCCCATCGGCAGCCTCAACCGTATGGCCCGGGAGTGGGGCTGGCAGGCTTGCGCCGAGCGCCAGACGCGCTGGCAGGCGGCCTACGCCAACCAGGTGCACCAGTTCGACAGTTCGCACAGCGAGCACTTCTTCCCGCTGCGGCCGGACGGGGACGACTGGATTCTGCGCCTCCGTCCCCGGCGGATGAAAAACAAAGAGAAAGTCGAGGGCCTGGCGGTGATCGCCTACGGCCTGTGCGACGATCACTCGGGTTTGCGCCTGTCGCAGTACACCGTAGCCGCGGGCGAGAGCGCCCTGGGGAGCCTCGATTTCCTGAAATGGGCCTGGAGCTATGCTCCGGAGCATGCGCCCTTCGAAGGCTGGCCGGATGAACTCTACGTGGATAACGGTCCCCTGGCCCGGCACAAGGCCTTTGAGGCGTTCGCCGAACGGATGCAGTTGAAGGTGACGGCGCACATGCCGTACAAGTCCCGCTGCACCGGCAAGGTGGAGAACAACTGGCGGACGCAGTGGCGGAAATTCGAGAACGTCTTCTTCTTCAACCCCGCCTGGGAATCCTTTGAAATCAAATTGTCCGAACTGAACCGGGAGTGCGCCGCGTTTTGGAAGAACCACAACCAGTTGCGGCACCGGCACCTCCCCGTCTCCCGGGAACTCGCCTGGCACCAGTCCATCGTGGCCCGGGGCGGGGTGCCGCGGGTGACGCCGGACGCCTGGGACACCATTTTTATTGACGCGGATCGCAGTCTGGACGCGGCGGGGTGCTTTGATTTCAAGGGCGCGGCCTATCAGGTGGACGAGATTTGGGCCTGCCAGATCAAGGTGTTCTGCAACCTCAAGGATCAGTCAATTATTGTCCAGGACCAGCGGGATGGCAAGCGCTACCGGGCCCGGCCCTTCGAACTGCGGGAGTGGGGCGAGTTCCGGGGGGCGCCCAAGAGCGAGCTGGAGATCTTGAAGGCCGCGGATGAGGGCAAGGTTTCTCGGGTGCCGGCGCCGCCCACCTGGTTGCGGGAGGCAGGGAATATCGTGGTGCTGCCGCCCCGGGCGGCAGAGGTGCGGGAGAGCGGGTTTCAAATGCCGGATAAGGACCACAGGCTGGAAGCCTGCGCTACCGGATCAGGGCGACCCGCCGGGTCGCCCCTACAGAGCCTGGAGGATTTGGCCGCGGGGGTGCGCGTGGTGTCACATGATGTCACACCGTGTGACCTCGAGGAGCCCTTGGCCCCGACCCTGGAGCAGTACACCGACCTGAAAATCAAGGTGGCCCGGGGGCAGCGCCTCAGCCCCCGGGAGGCGGTGTTTATCACCTGGTACGAGGAGACGTTCGGGGCGCTGTTGCAGCAGTTTGGGGCGGACGTGGATATGCGGGTGCGGTTGGCGGTGGTGGAGTGATGGAGAAGCAGCTATCAGCGGTCAGCAGTCAGCCATTAGCGATAGACCTCTGCTGCGGGCTGGGCGGGTGGACGCGGGGCTTGATGGAGGTTGGTTTTCACGTGATCGGTTTTGACATTGAATATTTTGCCGAATATCCCGGTCAGTTAGTAATACAGGACGTCCGCACAGTGAGCGGGAGCCGATTTCGCCATGCTTCGCTCATTGTTGCATCTCCGCCATGCCAGGAATTCTCGAGACACGATCAGCCTTGGACGCGCAGGTATAATCCTCCTCCTCCGGATCTCTCTATCGTGCAAGCCTGTTGGCGAATTGCCGCTGAAGCCGGAGTGCCCATTGTTATGGAAAACGTTCGTGGCGCTCAAAAATTCATCGGGCGGGCTTCAATTCATTACGGTTCCCAATACCTTTGGGGAGATATACCCGCGCTTTTGCCAATTCACAGAAGAACGACGCGGAAAAACTTTTATTGGTGGGGTAAACCCGGAGACAGACAGGCGGATATACCGCAAAAGCGAAATAAAGAGAGCAAATCTTCACGCGCAGTGGCCGAACGCTCCCTGATTCCAATTGAGTTGGCGAAGCACGTGGGAAGAGTTTTCTTTCCTCGAGGGACTTTGAAGGAGACGCAATGCGCAACGTTTTTGTCCGCACCAACAACGTCATGAACGCCGCCGCGGCCCTGGAGGAGTTATGGCAGGGGCGGGCGGGATCGGAGACCAACCTGTGCCTGGTGGACGGCAAGACCGGCTACGGCAAAACCGAGACCCTGGAGTGGTACGTCACCCAGCACCCGGGCCGGGCGGTCTACGTTCGCTGTCTGGACTCCTGGTCGGTGCCGGCGATGCTGCGGGCTATCTGCCGGGCATTGAACCTGCCGTCTCGGGCCACCACCGAGAGGAATTTTCTGCAACTGGAGGATGAGCTCAAGGCCCGGCCCCGGCTGGTGATTTTGGATGAGGCCGACGACTACGTCATCGCCCGGGGGCACCACCTGAACACGGTGCGGGATCTGCACGATCGCACCCATACGCCCATCGTCCTGGTGGGGGAGGGCAGCGCCCGGGACCTGGTGTACCGCCGCAGCCCCCGCACCTGGCGGCGCATGGGGCAGGTGGTGGTCTTCGAGCCGCTCTCCGCCCCCGACGTCCAGGTCATGGCCAAGGAGCTGTGCGACCCGAGCCTGGAGATCGGCGTCGCCCTGGCGGAGCGGCTGCGCCAGATGTCGCTCTCCGGGTCCTTCGGCGAGGTGGTGGTCAACCTGGCCAAGGTGGAGGCGATGGCCAAGGCCAACCCGGACAAGGAGATCACCGACAAGATGGTGGAGATGGCGCTCAAGGCGCGGCGGGGAGGGAAGGGATGAAGAAACAGGGGTCAGGGGTCAGTGGTCAGGGGCCGGAGAAACTCCAGAATCCGCCTACCATAACGGCGCAGACAGTCAGGGCGGCTTTGCGGGAATTGGGTCAATCCCATTGGTCGGGTGTGGCGGAGTTTTTCAAGGTGCAAACCTTTTTGGAGCGGGAAAAGGTCAAGCAGGTTCTGGAAGATCTGGAGAAGGGCGGACAGGCGAAATGTACAGGGCCAGGAATCTACATGCTGACCGACAAACCCGGCGCCGGGGGCGGGGTGCAGGCGAAGTTGTGGGAGTTTGCCTGCCTGCGCTTCGCCACCGCCAAGCCTTTCGCTGCGGCGGAGGCGGCCCGGCTGGCGGAGTGCGACCGGGATTACACCAAACGCTATTACCGCTGGCTGTGGAATTCCGGCTATCTGGCCATCGTCTCCCGGGGCCGGGCCGGGGCGCTGCTCTACCAGGTGGTGGGCGGCAAGGAGCATGAGCCGGCGCCGGCGTGGAACCGGCGGGCGGAGAAGCGGAAGGGCAGTGGCCAGGGGTCAGTGGTCAGGGGTCAGGAGGAAGTGGGGCAGGCGCCCCCGCCTGCCGCCCCGGCCGCCGCCGGGATCATCACCCGGGACCCGGCGATATCGTTTTTTGATGAGGAAATCAAGGAGCAAAAGCCCTCCCCCCGAGAGCGGCTGGACGCGGCCCTGGAAGATTTCGGCCGGGCCCTTGTGGATATCACCGGGTCCATCGGGCGGGCCTGGGAGATCATCCGGGAGATGAAGGGCGAACTATTGGCGATAGAGGAACAAAACCATGACGAGCCGGGCGAACCCACAGAAAGTCATCATTAACCATACCCGCAAGCTGTTTTATTGCTGGTCCTGGGATCGGTGGTGCTCGCTGCGCCAGTTGGGGAAAGGTGGCCATGCGGGCGGCTGTTTCGCCCGGGGCTGTTGCCGGATGTACGAGCCGGAGTTGCCGCACCTGCGGACGGCGGAGGTGCGCCGGGCCAGTAGGGGCGAGCCGGCGGCTCGCCCGGTTCTGGGTTCTGGGGTTTAGGTTCTGGGAGAAGCGAAGGGAGAGAAATCAATGAAAGTTTGGAAAATTCCCGAAAATCATCTTGAGTTGTTGGATCAATGGAGAGAACGAGTAAAACATCTTCATGTCGATGGAAGTGCCCTTATTGAAAAATTAATAGGGATAAAGCCAATTGCGCTCTGTCGGTCCGGTAGTTTTCGCTTTCAACCTCCTCCAGGGATTGAATTACCCCCTTATTTTACTTCTCCCTCAGAACCTTATGGCCTGGTTTCTCCAAAGAAAAATTCCAAAAAAGGTCGGGAGTTATGGGCAGAATGGGAAAAAGCAAAATTTGAGCCGATTTCTGTGATTCATCTTCTGTTTTTTCTCCGCATCAATATTCCATCAGGGAAATTCTCTTATGGCCTCAATGAAATAGGAGGTCAAACCTACTTGGTTTCTGCTGTTGGCTGGAATCCAGAAAATTATGGCTATGAAGCAGTAGAAGTATAGAGGGGGAAAGCGATGCCGGAATACGATTTGCTGGACCAGGCAATTCTGGTGGCGATGTGGGTGGGGCTGCTTTATGGGCTCTTCGGGCTGGCGTTGGCCTGGCTGGCGCTTACCAACCTGGAGTGGCGGTGGGCCATAAAGGCGCGGCTGCGGGCGGAGTTGCGGGGCTTTAATTTGCGGTTCGCTCTGGCCGTGTTGACTCTATCAAGTCTGACGGCGAGGGGCTGCCGGTGGCTGCAAGGGAATAGGGCGAGGTGATGAACCAATCCGAAGAATTTGACTACCTCAAGCTCAAGGTGATGGCGGCCCTGGGCGACCATGTGGGTGAACAGAACACCATCGGCCTGACCGCCCTGACGGAGAAGATTTTCGGGGGAACCTGCGCCGACCCCTATAACGATCCCAACGCCCGGCGCCTGCGGAAGGCCGTCGACGCCCTGCAGAAGGAGGGCAAAAAGATCGTCTCGGTGGTACGCAAGGAGGGGGGCGGCTACTGTCTCTCCGCCGCGGCCAGCCAATATCAGAAAAACATCGAGCGGATCAAAAAAGCGGGGCTGAAAAAACTGGCCAAGGCCGCCCGGATGGAAAATATCGGCCTGCCGAAACTCCTGAACCAGTTGGCCCTGGAAGCCGGCGGGGAGGGTACATGAGGCTTGAACTCGACGTGGTGGATAAGGTTCTTGAGCGGCTGGGAGAACTGAATACGGCGGTGAGAGAACTGGAGGCCCAGGCCGAGGCGGAGTTGGCCCCGTTGCGTCAGAAATGGGAGGCGCGTTTGACCCCCCTGCGGGATGAACTGACCTTGCTGGATAAGGTGATCCTGGACACGGCCCGGCGCCACCGCCGGGAGTTCTTCGCCGCCGCCGACCTGGTGGATCTGCGCCACGGGTTCTTG
>Ga0351889_10048_pt1 | contig 48941 bp, 48 predicted proteins | sample TotcelFGM3001M14_FD_206767 | JGI IMG/M metagenome (GOLD analysis project Ga0351889, IMG submission 206767) | Enriched cells from coal bed in the Powder River Basin, Montana, United States - Total cells FGM rep3 HSBNCT.FGM.300.1.M14 ...
TTTAATTTTTTTTATGGGATGTGCATCCGGAGGCGATGTTGTCACGATAAAGGACGTATCCCAGAAAGAAATACAAAGCGGGCTGGGTGACAGCACGGTGCAGCAACTGGAAGAGATTAAAAAAACGGTCCAGACGCAAAAACATTCCGATGAACTGACCCGGGTGATTCAGAAAACACCGAATTATTCGGTGGAAGATTACCTGAGGCTGCATGCGGCAGACCAAAAAATTGGTTTGGGGGATTACCGCGTGGGCGGGTTGGATGTTCTGGATATTACCGTGTATGAAGAGGCGGATTTGTCCCGCAAGGGGGTCCGGATCAGTACGGATGGCTATATTTCATTTCCGCTGATCGGGCGATTGCATGTGGATAATCTGACAACTTCGGAAGTTGAGAATCTGATTGCCAAAACCCTGGCTGATGGACAATATTTACGGGAAGCCCACGTATCCGTCATTGTGGTGGAATATAAAAGCAAACAGTTTATGGTATTGGGTTCGGTTAAAATTCCCGGCACCTATCCGTTGATGGCACAAGAAAGGGTTCTGGATGCCCTATCCCGTGCAGGTGGCATCGATTTTGAAAAAGGCGGCAACCGGGGCATGATTATCCGTACCGAAAATGCGGGGTCGCCTCAGGAACGAAAAGTGGTCATCCGGATCGATTTGCCGGGACTGCTGAAAGGCGGCAATCAGGTCAGCAATTTATTGCTTGCCGACAAAGACCATTTGTATATTCCCTCTGCCGAGCCGTTTTTCATCATTGGTCAGGTGGAAAAACCAGGATCCTATCTGTACAAGGAAAATGACATCACGGTTGTTGAAGCCATCAGCATGGCTGGAGGGTTTACGCGCATTGCATCCCGGAACCGGACCCGGATCATTCGGATGGAAGACGGCGTGGAAAAAATCATCGAGGTCCGGGTGGACCAGATTACCGATTCCGGTAAAAAAGCCCAGGACATTATCATTAAGCCAGGCGATATCATCGTGATTCCGGAGAGCATATTCTAATGATTCAGGAACAGCAAATCGATCTTCGTTCGTATCTGAGGGTCATCACCAAACGGCGATGGACCATATTGACTTTTTTTATCATTGTGTTTTTAAGTGTTGCCATTCATACATTTACCGCAACCCCCATTTATCAGGCCTCTTCCCGTATTGTCATCGAAAAAGAAAACCAGAACGTGGTGTCCATTCAGGAGGTTCTGGCCGTCGATTCCACCGGACAGGATTATTACCAGACCCAGTACAAGATTATTGAAAGCCGGACCGTGGCCCGGGACGTGATCAAGCGTCTGTCCCTGGATCAACATCCGGAATTTTTGCCGGAACCTGAGGAAGGACTGCTTGGGGATTTTAAAGCCTGGTATCGGGAAACCCGGTTATCCGTGAACGACTGGGCCAAAAATCTTTTTGTGACCGGGCCGCCTGTCAAAGAAGGTGCTGTCGAGGAAGACCAGGACCCGGATTCCGGTTTGGTTTCGGCATTTCTGCAACGGGTCAAGGTGGAGCCGGTTCGAAACAGCCGGATTGTGGATATCCGGTTCGAGGCCAAAGATCCGGTTCTGGCAGCCAAAATCAGCAATGAAATCGTCCGAAGCTATATTGACGGTAAACTGGAAACCAAGCTGTCCGCAGCCAAGGATGCGGTTAAATGGTTGAGTGAGCGGATCGACGATGAACGCAAAAAAGTGGAGAGAGATGAGAATGCGCTTTTGATGTACAAGGAACAGAACCAGATCATCACCAATTTTTCCAGTGATTCCGAAAATATCACGGCCCAGAAACTGTCGGCACTAAACCAGCAGGTCGTGGATGCCCAGTCTAAACGGGTTGAGGCCGAAACCCGGTATCAGCAGGCGCTGGTCATTGAACATTCGCCGGATTTACTGGATTCCATTCCGGATATCATGAAAAACGAACTGGTTCAGAACATCAAAAAAATGGAAGTGGATATCTACAACCGGATGTCCGAACTCACCAAAAAATACGGCGCCAATCATCCGCAGATGGTCGCCATCCAAACCGAGCTGGAGGAATTGAAAAAGCAGAAAGCAAAAGAAGCCAAGCGAATACTGGGATCACTTCGAAACGAGTACAAGCTGGCTTTGGCTAGAGAAGAGTCCGTGAAGCGCGCACTGGATGACCAGAAAACCGAAAGCCTGACCATGAATAAAAAGGCGGTTCAGTACGGGGTTCTGCAGCGTCAGGCGGAAAGCTCCCGGAATATCTATGAGTTGCTGATCAAACGGTTCAAGGAGACCTCGCTGACCGAGGAGATGAAAACCGGAAATATCCGGGTGGTGGACAAAGCCGAAGTGCCCAAAAATCCGATTAAACCCAGAAAGCAGTTAAACCTGATTCTGGCCCTGGTGGTGGGGTTGATGGGCGGCGTGGGGCTGGCTTTTTTCATTGAATATTTAGACAATACCATCAAGTTACCCAATGAAGTCAAAGACGATCTGAAAATCCCCTATCTGGGACCTGTTCCAATATTTGCCGGAGAAACCACACAGGAAGGCATCAGTGACGAACTGGTTCTGATCCACTCCCCCAAATCCACAGCCAGTGAATCCTTTCGGGGAATCCGTACCGGTATTCTGTTTTCATCCGCAGATACGCCGCCCCAGGTCATTCTGGTTACCAGCGCTGCTCCGGGGGAGGGCAAAAGCAGTTGCGTCGCCAACCTTGGCGCCACCCTGGCCATGGCCGGCTCCAAGGTCGTGATTCTGGATTGCGACATGCGAAGACCCCGGTTGCACAAGATATTCAACTGCCCCAGGGAAATTGGCATTTCCAGCGTTCTGGTGGGAACATCCCCGCTTTCGCATGTGGTGGTTCATACGGTGGTTGAAAATCTGGATCTGATCCCCTGCGGACCGATTCCGCCAAACCCGTCTGAAATTGTCGGCTCCAGAAAGATCAAACAACTCATCGATGAGCTCAGGAAACATTATCAGCATATTCTCATCGATTCCCCGCCCATTACTGCAGTGACAGACGCTGTTCTGCTGTCTCAGGTATCCGACAGTGTCCTCCTGGTCATCCGTGCCGGAGACACGCCCAAACCCGTCATTCAAAATGGTATCGAGCAGCTTAAAAACGTCAATGCCCATATCATGGGAGCGATTTTAAACGGGATCAAAACCGGCAGAGACAGTTATTACTACTACCAGTACTATTATTATTATTACGGTGATGACGGCGAAAAACGGAAAAATGTCCGGGGCAAAAAGCGTCGCAAAGGCGCGTACAGTTGATTGATCTGCATTGCCATATCCTGCCCGGCATTGACGATGGGCCGGTTGATATCAGGGAAAGCCTGGATATGGCCCGGCAGGCGGTTCTGGACGGGATTCACACCGTAGTGGCCACGCCTCACAGCCAGAATGGGATGTATGTGAATTTCAGTCCCGATATCGGCCGCCACGTCCAAGAAATCAACCGGATACTGAAGGAACATGCCATTGAACTGGTTGTGCTGTCCGGTGCGGAAGAGCATATCCGGCCGGACATGGGTCATGCCGGGATGCCAGGCCATATCAGCACCATCAACGATAACGGCCGGTATGTTCTGGTGGAATTTCCGTTCATGGCTGTGCCGCATGGCGCCAGGGAAGTGCTTTATCAAATGAAGCAGAGAGGCCTGACCCCTATTCTGGCCCATCCGGAGCGAAATGCGGCCATTCAAAGAAATATTGAAATCCTTTATCCATTTGTAGAATCCGGCTGCCTGACCCAGATCACGGCCATGAGTCTGACCGGAGACCTGGGGGAGCATGCCATGACATGCGCGCATCAGATGGTGGCGTTGCGCCTGGCCCATGTCATTGCATCGGATGCCCATTCCGCAGGCAATCGCCGGCCCGAGTTATCATCCGCTGTCGCACTTGCCGCGCATTTGCTGGGTAGCCGGCAGGAGGCTGAAAACATGGTCATCCACACCCCGCAGGCCATCATTTCCGGACAGACCATCCAGTTGGAGGATCCGATAAAACCCCGGAAAAAGAAGCGGTGGTTTTTCGGCAAATGATCCCTGTGGACAGACTCTTGAACTTTTATGGGACGTTATGTGGTGAGTTTGGTTATATTGTGAGTTAATAGTCAATATTCCTTCTGATTCCTTTAATAATTGTTTAATCAGGTGGGTTGCCGCTGATATTGATCGTTCATTTGGCTGGATATCCAGACAATGTCGCCAAAGCTTGACAAATGCACCGCAAGTCATGTGCCATAGGACAGGCAATTTGAACTTGCTGTATTTACAGATTATTGGATTGGGATGACATCAAGGGCGAGTGGGGAAGGAAACGAATAAACCGGATCAGGCTGTCGGAAAATTTACAGTCTGTAAATCATCTGTTACAGATCGGTTTGGAGGGGTACGATGATTACCGGTGTTGGGATTGAACCGGTATCCTTTAAAAGAGGGATTGATTCTGACCGGAGCCGATTCCGTGGGGATGATTCCATGTCCCGGTCAGATCAATTAAGCTGTGGATCAGGCAGCCAGCTTTCGCGTCACTTCTGCAACGTGGGTTCCCTGGAAACGGGCGATGGATATCTCGTTTTCAGACGGTTGGCGGGTGCCATCGCTGCCGGCCAGGGTTCCGGCTCCGTAAGGCGATCCGCCGGTGATCTCGTTCATGATCATGAGTTCCTGGCAGGAATAGGGAACACCCATGATGATCATGCCGTGGTGCAGCAGGGTGCTGTGAAATGAGGTGATGGTGGTCTCCTGTCCACCGTGCTGGGTGGCCGTGGACGTGAATACGCTTCCCACCTTGCCGATCAGTCCGCCGTCAAGCCATAACCGGCCGGTCTGGTCAAGGAAGTTGCGCATCTGGGCGCACATGTTTCCGAAACGGGTCGGTGTGCCGAAGATGATGGCATCGTAATTCGGCAACTCATCCACAGTCGCAATCGGTGCCGCCTGATCGAGCTTGGCACCGGCCTTTCGCGCCACGTCTTCCGCCATCAGTTCGGGCACGCGCTTGATGATGACCTCGGTGCCGGCGACGCCACGTGCGCCTTCCGCCACTGCCTGTGCCAGAGTTTCGATGTGGCCGTACATACTGTAATAAAGAACGAGAATTCTGGTCATGGTGTGCCTCCTTTCCTGTTTGGTACGGTTATCGGCATCGGGGTCGAAACGGCAAGGGAAACCGACACCGGCCCCGTTTCAAAACCAACCCAAAGCGTTTTGAGCCAAAAACGAATCAACTGGACCTGGAAAAAGCCACCCCACCATCTTCTACGATTCGAGAAGGCATTTCTCCATTTTCCTGCCGGGTTCGTAGTACCGTGCTTCGATCAGGGTACCTTCCGGATCCCGAAAATAAATCGACGTGCCGGCGCCCTGTGCGCCCCATCGTGGAACAGGCCCCTGTTCAATGGGGACATTGTGGGTTTTCAGCCGTTTCACAAGTTCGTGCCAGTCTTCTAAGCTCATGGCCATGCAGAAATGGTTCAGGTTCTCATGTCCCTGTCCGTTTCGGGTGTCCTTCTGCCACATCTTTTTCGGAAACAGGTCGATGATCGTATGGGCATTCAGTCTTACGGACGGAAACGGAACCTTTCCTGAACGATATTCCTCCAGACGTTCCGTTGTCAGAAAGAGTACGTTTACATAAAAAGTGATCATCTTTTCGTCATTTTCAACATTCAACACGATGTGATCCATCACACATTCCATTTTAAGTCCTCCTGAAACCGGTACGTCCTTTTGGGGAGACGTGTTTGTGCCATCGTTTTGGAGCCGAAGGGACATTTTTTAGTACCTGCTTGATTTTCTGCCTGTTTTCTGAAAAGACATATCATGCCGTATTATCCAGGTCAATACGGTCTGTTTTCTGGATGTCCGGCGACCATCCCAAACGGATGCTTGCCCGCGATCTCAACTGCTACTGGGCGACCAACAAGCCGGGAATCACTCAGTCATGGCGGAGCAAAAAGCTCCGCAACTCTCCATCGGCATTGAGTCACTCCGTGGTAAGCGGGCGTAATTTGGTAATCCAAAAGAGTCACGCCCCTGGAAACTGATAATCGAACGCATCCGAATTACCTTTGTTTGACACATCACGCATCACTGATATAATGATCACATCCAGTATCTTTTTCTTCATTTCGGAGGTTTGAATATGCAGGCAGAAAAAATAATACTTGAAACGGATCAATATGGACGACTGATACAACAACCGCAATTGCCACCCAATGTCCGTATGGAAGCGATCTTTTTATTACTGGAAGATATCGGGAAAGGTATTAAAGCAATCAGAAAGCCATCATTAAACATTCATGCCGGATTTCCCATGCCTTCCCGCTGACAGAAAACCCGGAGTTGACGAAATTGAGTCCCCGGATTATGATCAAAACCATCTGATGTTCCTCGGTTGACCCATTCCGGATCTGCAAGTGGATATCGATATCCCGTCTCCCCACGGTGGTTTTTCAACAGAATGGCGGTGGTGGATGTGACAGGCTTGACGTAACGCCTGCGGGTGTCGGTCATTCGCTTCAGCGTGACAAAAACCGATGAACAAGGTTTCTCTCCTGGAACGGCAACTTTTTGGTTTGATTAAGGATGTCCTCGTGCATGAATAGGGCGGTTGTTGCTGATGCTCATAAATAAACCGGTCAATCCGGTTATCCCATTTCCCGAATCCTGTCTGACAGCAAGCTTTCTGCGACGGGAAAAGAGATTTCTGGTGGAGGTGGAAACCAATGGGAAGAGATGCTGGGTACACTGCAACAACTCGGGCACCATGCTCGGCCTGCTTCGGCCCGGCGCCCAGGTGCTGATTTCGCCGGCACGGGGGCCGAATCTTAAAAGCTATAGTTTTCAGCCGTTCATTGCAGAAACCGAAAATACGGAGGTATACATGAAACCGGCCATCATTGTCGTCGATATGCTGGAAGGCAATTACGAATTCATCACCGATCCCGCCCGGGACGAAGTCCGGATTATTCCAGGGGTCCGGGATTTCTTGAAACAGTGCCGAAAACGCAGAATTCCGGTCATTTTTGCCTGTGACAGTTTTCTGGAAAACGATTTCCTGTTCCGGAGCCGGATGAAACCCCACGCCATTCGGGGAACCGCCGGTGTTCGGCCGGTTGCCCGGCTGGAGCCCGAATCAGGCGATATCTTTCTGGAAAAACGGCGATTCAGTGCCTTTTTCAAAACCGACCTGGACCAAACCCTGCGTACCCTGAATCTGGACACGGTTGCCGTCTGCGGCATCAATACCCATTTTTGCGTGTTGGCAACGGCCCTGGACGCCCTGAGCCATGATTTCTCGGCCATTCTTCTCGAAGACCTGTCCGCGGCTTACAAACGGGAAATCCATGACAGCTGTGTCAATGCCTACCGCAAGTCGGTTCTGTATCCCCTGCTTCAGGTAATGGACTCCACCGATTTCCTTTCAATTCCGGAATAAATGGGGACACAAAGGTATTCCGGTCCCCATTTTCGGACCGGCTGCCACTGGGCAAAGGTACGCCCATGAAAATAGGCGTTTCTTTGTGTTTTTTCGGCAGACGCTGAGGAAGTAAATCATTGTGACGAAAAAACTGAGCGATAGGTAAGGCATATGTTGACAAATATTTGATATTTGATATCTAAAAAATAAGCATTAACGTTACCCATACATTTAACGATAAATTGAGGAGATAATAATGGCACGGTTTCGTATTTGTCTGTTGACGTTGTTAATGATTATTTTTGTGGTAACCCCTTCTATAGCAACGGATTTTGTGGATTATGAGGAAGGTATTTCTCATAGTAGTAGTTCTAGTGCTGCTACCCTTGTCGGCCCATTCACTATTTCTTCTTTAACCCAAAGTGGTACTACAACAAAAGCTACTTTTACAGACGGTTCAACTTTTACGACGACAAGCAGTGATAGTAAAATTATGCTTGGAACTGCAATTGCTACTGCCAGTGACGTATATCTATATTTGTCAGGTTCAACTGTTTACGGTGTTTTGGTATTTAGTTATTGAATGCAACCACTTTCATAAATTGGCATTATTGCATGAAATTTAAAATTGCGGACATAGGTTAATTATTATTCCAACAGCGTTAATGCTTAAACGAGAGTCTGACATACTTTGCAAAAAAGAAACAACCCATTGTATTTATTGCTATAGTTATTTGGAGTTAACAAAACGTTTTCATGAACATTTCTCAAAAACCTATTGCCCCCCAAATCTGTTATAATCAGAATACCTGTTCAACGAGTTTTTCAGTCCAATTCCTGATTTAACCTCCTAAACTTTATACACTTTCGATACGATAACAGCCAATCCGTCAGACGGATTGGCTGCTTCTTAACACGCACTGCTCATATCTCAATACTGACATGTGGGCAAAGGTACGCCCATGAAATTAGGCGTTTCTTTGTGTCCTTCCGGCAAGGGGCGCCAGACCTGTGGAGGCGGTGAAATTTCTTTGAAATGTGGCTTAAATGATGATCATGGACGTCGAATCAGATCAAATGCCTGAACCGCGTGATTCAATTCGATGCGGACCTGTCTGCCGGTCTGAGCCGTATCTGTCTGAACGCCAGTTTCGTCCCATATCCGCTGAACGACGTCCCGGACAGATGGCCCTTTCTGCCGGACGATTTCGATGACCTCCCCCTGACTGAATTTGTTCCGGACATCCACCCGTGCCATGCCGGATGCATCCGATTCCAGGATTTTGCCCAGAAATACCGCGCCGGCACTCGGCTGTGGGTCGTCATAGGCCGGAACCACGGCATCCGGATCATTCAGATAAAAACCGGTTCCATATGGCCGGTGGCTGATGCTGTCCAGCTCGTACCGCCAGTCATCCCGAACCTGGTAGGCTTTTATATCGGAAAGACAGGCATCCAGCGCTTCCCGGTACACCTTGACAACCGATGCCAGATAATTGATGCCTTTCATCCGACCCTCGATTTTCAGGGAGGTGATGCCCGCATCAATCATGGCAGGCAGATGATCGATCATGCAGAGATCACGGGAATTGAAGAGATAGGTTCCGCGCTCGTCTTCGACAATCGGCATGTATTGACCGGGCCGGGTTTCTTCCACCACCGCATAATTCCACCGGCAGGGATGCGTACACATGCCCCGGTTGGCATCCCGTTTGGCCATGAAGCTGCTCAACAGACACCGGCCCGAATAGGAAATGCACATGGCGCCGTGAACGAACGCCTCGATTTCCATTCCGGTCTGCCGGGACATTTCCCTGATTTCTTCAAGACTGAGTTCCCGAGCTGAAATGATGCGCCCTGCTCCCAGACTTTTCCAGAACAGTGCGCTCTGAAAACTGGTGGTATTGGCCTGGGTACTGATGTGGACCGGGATGTTGGGAATTATTTCGCGGGCCTGCATAAAAATTCCGGCATCGGCAATGATCACGGCATCGGGCTGGATGTCCTTCAAACCAGCCAGGAAATCGGCGATGGCAGGAATTTCCGAATTTCTGGGATAAATGTTGCAGGCTACATAAACCCGGACACCATTGGCATGGGCCAGTTGAATCGCACGGGTCATATCAATGGCAGAAAAATTGCCGGAAAAATTTCTGAGGCTGAAATCTTTTCCGGCCAGATAGACCGCATCCGCACCATAGTGAATCGCGATTTCCAGTTTTTCAAAACTGCCGGCCGGTGCCAACAGTTCGATACGGCGGCTCATGAGCCGGTCAGCATCTGATGAATCGTCTGTTTCAGGCTGTCCTTCCAGGGGTGCTGATGAACGCCGAACTGTTTCAGAATCCGGTCACAGTTCATGGCGGAATATGCCGGTCGAATCGCCGGTGTGGGGTAGGCAGATGTCGGAATGGGGTTGACCTGGTTGGCCTTTAGATCACGGTATTTTTTTGCCATATCGATGATGGCCTGAGCAAACTGATGCCAGGAAACAATACCCTGACCACAGTAATGATAGGTCCCCCACCGGATGTCCGGGCTGCTGAAAATGGCCCGGCTGATGGTTAACAGCGCGTTGGCCAGATCCGCTGCGGTTGTCGGGCACCCGAACTGGTCGGCCACCACATTCAGTGTTTCCCGTTCCGATGCCAGCCGGATCATGGTTTTGACAAAATTGTTTCCCTGAACGCCATACAGCCACGAGGTGCGGACAATGACATGGTTTTCCAGGTTGTCCCGGATATGGTCGTCTCCGGCGGCCTTGCTTTTTCCGTAAACAGAAAGCGGCGCGACCGGATCGGACTCCAGATAGGGAGTCTTCTTTTTTCCATCAAATACAAAATCGGTCGATATATGGATCAGGGGAATATCCTGGCCGGAGCAGGCCAGCGCCAGATTCAATGCGGCATCCGCATTCACGGCCCATGCCAGCTTTTCCTGAGACTCGGCCAGATCGACCTGGGTGAAGGCCGCGGCATTCAGAACCAGAGAAGGTCCATAATCCTGAATCAGCCGGTTGACGGTTTCCGGCTGCGTGATATCGTGTTCGGGCAGATCCACTCCCAGCAGATCATATCCCATATCTGTAGCCTGTCGAACGATTTCCGACCCCAACTGTCCGTTGGCGCCGGTGATGAGCATTTTCATAAATGAACCCTGTCAGCCGGAAGCTGATCTTTCCGCAGTTCGGAAAGGCAGTGAAACCGGCTGTCCTTTTCTGAGATGATGGGTTTTTGAATGGGCCAGACAATACGGATATCCGGATCAGACCACAGGACCCCGCCTTCATCTCCCGGTGCATACACATCCGAGCATTTGTAGAGGAAAAGCGCGGTGTCGCTCAGGACACAGAAGCCGTGGGCAAATCCTTCGGGAATGAACAACTGCCGTTTGTTGTCGGATGTCAGATACTCACCGACCCAATGCCCGAACGTCGGTGAACCGGGCCTTATATCCACGGCCACATCAAAAATTTCACCCTGAATGACCTGGACCAGCTTGGCCTGAGGATGGTTGATCTGAAAATGCAGGCCGCGGAGCGTGCCTTTGACCGAATAGGAGAGATTGTCCTGAACAAACTGCCAGTCGATACCCATGGACTGATACCGGGGCCGGTGATAGGTTTCCATGAAAAATCCCCGGTTGTCGGCAAACACTTTGGGCTCGACAATCAGGACATCTTCCAGTTTTGTGGGAATGATGTTCATATAAATCCTTTATTGAGAGCTTTGTTTTAAGTTTCACGTGTTAAGTTTAAAGTCATTTATCATGAGATTCCAACAGAAAACCGCCGTGGCGGATTCTTAACACGGAAAGCTTAACACCTAAACCGTTTTCATTCCTGGGGGCGATCTTCTTCTCACGCCCCATCAGCCGGCGAAACCGCTCTGGTCAGCAGCACTTCCTTCTGCTGCTGATAAATTTTGGGAAAGCCCGTGGCCGGAGACGGGGATGCCTTTCGGCTGATACAGGTCAGCGGGCGTTTGACAATTCTTTCGATGATCGGATGAATAAACCGCCAAGCTCCCATGTTTTCCGGCTCTTCCTGGACCCAGAACCATTCTGAGACGCCTTCAAAGGACTGAACCACCGCTTCAAACGCGGCATCATGAAATGGATACACTTGCTCGATTCGAACCAGGGCGATATACTCTCTGCCTGCTTTGGTCCGACGCTCCAGAAGATCGTAATAGACTTTTCCGCTGCATATCAGCACACGGCTGGGCCGGGTAACCGTGGCATCTGCCAGAACGGGCTGAAATGTGCCGGATGCCAGATCCGTCAGATCTGACACGGCCAGGGGATGCCGAAGCAGGCTTTTGGGTGTCAGGATCACCAAAGGTTTTCTCAGTTTGGAAATGGCCTGACGCCGGAGAAGATGAAAATACTGGGCCGGTGTGGTTGGATTGCACACGACGATGTTGTGATCGGCGCAGAGTTCCAGAAACCGCTCGGGTCGGGCACTGGAATGCTCGGGCCCCAACCCTTCCAGCCCGTGAGGCAAAAGAAGTGTCAGGCCGCTCAGTCGCTGCCATTTGGCTTCTCCGCTGGCAATAAACAGATCGATGATTGACTGGGCATTGTTGATAAAATCGCCAAACTGGGCTTCCCACAGAACCAGTCTTTCCGGGCTGACCAGGGAATATCCGTACTCGAAACCCAGAATGCTGGCCTCGGCCAGCATGCTGTCATACACATCAAACACCGCGGGTTCGGTGCAGACCGACTGAAGCGGGGTGTAGTGGTTGCCGGTTTTCGTGTCGGTCAAAACACTGTGGCGCTGACTGAACGTGCCCCGCCGGCAGTCCTGACCGCTTAACCGGATGGGATGTCCTTCAAACAGAAGTGAGGCAAACGCGAGCGCTTCGGCATTGGCCCAGTCGATTCCAGCGCCGGCTGTGACCGCTTCCAGGCGTTTTTTCAGAATGGTTGAAAGCTTGGGATGCACCGTGAATCCGGGCGGAATCCGGTTCAGTTTTTCGGCTAAAGATCGAAGCGGTTCGGCGTCGATGCGGGTTTCAACCGGTTCGTATGACCACATGCCGTGATAGCCACTCCAGTTTTCATAAAAGCGGGGCATGGGAAACGGACAGGTAGTGCCATGAAGCGACTGATAGGCAGACTCCAGTTGGTTCAGCACGCCCGATTCCATTTCGGTAATTCCATCCGGCTCGATAGCCGCCTGTTGTGACAGAATCTCCCCATACAGCCGGTAGAGCGGCGGGCGGGTTCTGATCCGTTCCACCATTTGGGGCTGGGTGAAATAGGGATCATCCCCTTCGTTGTGTCCATAACGGCGGTAGCAGACCAGATCCACCAGCACATCCTTATGAAAGGTCATTTTGTAATCGGCTGCAATGGAAATGACCTGGGCTGCTGCTTCGGGATTTTCACCGTGAACATGAAAAACTGGAACCATCAGCATCTTGGCCACGTCCGTTGCATACCGGGAAGATCGGGCGTCTTCGGGAAGCGTGGTATAGCCGATCTGGTTGTTGACGACAATATGAATGGTGCCGCCTGTCGAATATCCGGCCAACTGGGACATGTTCAGGGTTTCAGCGACAATGCCCTGACCCGCAAATCCCGCATCGCCATGAATCAGGATGGGCCAAACCTGCTTGCGGCCATCGGGACCGGCGTGGTCCTGCATGGCCCGGCACAGACCTTCCACAACCGGATTGACAGCCTCCAGATGGCTGGGGTTGGGAACCAGAAACAGGCGAAGCGGATGGCCGTCTATCGTCACATCCGCCAGCCAGCCGTTATGGTATTTGACATCCCCTGATCCGCTTAAATCACTTGGATCATAGCAGTTTTCAAATTCACTCAGAATACTGGCATAGGGTTTTTCCAGAATGTGGGCCAGCACATTCAATCTGCCACGATGGGCCATGCCCATGACAATTTCACGGCATCCGGATTGTACGGCATGGCTGCACAGCCGGTCGAGAAGTGGAATCAGGACATCGCCGCCTTCCAGGGAAAACCGGGTGACGCCAACATAGGTTTTGTTGAGAAATTGCTCAAAGCAGGCAGCCTGGGTCAGCTTGAACAAAATGGCCTGTCGGTCGGTTTGATTCAGATTCGGGCGATTTTGCACCGGTTCCATTCTGCCCTGAAGCCAGGCGCGTTCATCCGGGTCCTGAATGTGCATGTATTCCACACCGATGGACCGGCAATAGGTTTCTTTTAAATTTTGAATCAACTGGTGAAGTGTTACGGGGTTGTCATCCGGTTGAATCGGGGAATGAACAGGCTGATTCATGTCCGATTTATCCAGACCAAATGATTCCGGATTCAGCAGCGGATGATCCAACGGACAGGCGGACAGCGGGTCCATGCAGGCCAGCAGATGGCCGATGTCCCGATACCGGTGAATCAGGCTGTCAACCCTGGACTGAAACCGCAATGCCTGTTCATCGCAGATATCATGGGATACCGGAGCCTGTCCATTGGCCATCTCGAATCCCTGGAAAAAAAACTGCCAGTCCGAAGGCAGATCGTTCGGACGGGCTTTCCAGATGTGATAATTCGATTCAATGAAATTCAGATTCAGCGTTTCAAAATCAGTCATTGAATTTGCCCTTCTGTTGAATCATCCATTGGGTAATGCGAGCCGCGATCTGCTTTCGATGATCGGGATTTGAAAACATGTGGTCCGCACCGGAAACAATATCAAGATCGATGTGGTTGGGATTGAATCGTCCGGCGGCATGCGCCTCTGCGACGGGAATCATCTCGTCAAGGTCCCCGTGAACAACCAGAATCGGAAGCGTCATGGTTTTTAGCGTTTCGGGCAGACTATATCGCCTGGCATCCTCAAAAAAGGACCTTCCCAGGCCCAGATTCCGGTTTCTGCTGGTAAAGGACACTTTCCCATCCTGCTGCAAATCCGCAATCTGGGCCGGACTCAAAAATTGCAGGGGATCAAATCCGGTCAACCGCCCGGCCAACGCTGCCACAGCCTTGACATGGGGGTTTCGGGGCGCTGCCAGAACCGAAATGGCACCGCCCATGCTGTGACCGACCAACGCGATCCAGGATGCACCGTTCTTTCTGATCAGATCGATGGCGACATCCATTTCTCGTATATGCTTGCTGATGGAGGTTTCATCAAATCGGCCCTGACTCTGTCCGTTTCCGGAAAAATCGAACCGGAGTACGATGATTCCGGCCGCTGTCAGGCTGGCGGCAATCTCACGAAGAATACCGGTATGGCGTGAGCAGGTGAAACAGTGGCCCAGGACTGCCCCCATGCCGGTTTTTTCTTCAGGCATGTGAAGGGTGGCTGACAGAAGTTCGTTTTCATGATTGGGAAATGTGATCTGGGTTTCCATACGTTTATCCAAAGCTTATTCAAGGGTCATGATCTCACCCGGCATCGGTGCCTTTGCTGAAAAGCCTGCCTGATTGAGATGCGTTTCAAATGCCAGGGACTGCTCTTCCTCACCATGGACAACCGCAATTTTTTTGATATTCAGATTCGATTCCTTCAGAAACCGGGTCATCTCATCCCGGTCCGCATGGGCGCTGAATCCACCCAACCGGACCACATGTGCTTTTAACGGATAATCCTTGTTAAAAAACCGGACCAGCGGCGGTGGACCGGACCGGCCGTCCGCCTCATAGGCCAGACCTTTTTCCAGAATCCGTCTGCCAAGCGTGTTTTTGGCCATGAATCCCACGATCAGAATGGTGTTTTTGGGATTGTGAATTTTGTACCGCAGGTGGTGCAGAACCCGGCCCCCTTCACACATACCGGATCCGGCAATCACGATATGCGGGCGCTCCTCCCGCATCAGGGCCATGGAGTCTTCAACAGAGCTGACAAACGTTACCTGATCAAAACTGAAGGGGTTCTGCCCCTTTTCCAGAAAGGTTGTATGGGTCTGGGCATCGAAGACTTCCGGATGTTCGCCAAAAACCCGGGTGATCTGGGTCGCGAGCGGACTATCGACATACACCGGAAGCCGGGGAATCGCATTTTCATTGAACAGTTCGTGAAGGCGGTAAAGCAGGTCCTGTGTTCTGCCATAGGCAAACGCAGGTATGATCAGGGAGCCGCCTCTGGCCCAGGTTTCATTCAGGACGTTTTTCAGGCTGGGCTTCAGATCGGCCGTGGGCTCATGGACCCGGTTTCCATAGGTACTTTCCATGATCAACAGATCCACATTCCGGTCTTCTTCGGCAAAATTCAGCGTCGGATTTTGTAAAATCGGCATATCAAACCGCCCGATATCCCCGGTATAAACAATAGTGAATTTTTTTTGTTTTTCGACGGCCCGGATCACGGTAATGGATGATCCCAGAATATGGCCTGCATCATAGAAGAGGGCCGACATGTCCCTGCCAACGGATATCGGATATCCATACGGATAGCCGTCAAAAAAACCAAGTGATTTTTCAGCATCGTCCCGGGTATAGAGGGGTATGATCCTGTCCAGATGATATCGGTGCATGATATCGTCGATGGCGTCCGTGTTCAGCTCATGATGATCTTTTTTGAGAAGGGCCTGTATCTTTGCCTTTTCTTTCCGGGATACATCCTGGGTTTTCTGGGATGCCTTGATCTGATACAAAAAATGTCGAACGGTTTTGTAATTGAGATATCTGGCATCGGATTCCTGAATATGCGCACTGTCCATCAACAGATAGCGGCATGCATCGGCTGTGGCCCGGGTGCAGGCGATTCTGCCGTTGAATTCGTTTCTGGTCAGAATCGGAAGACGTCCGGAATGATCAATATGGGCATGGGACAGAATCGCATTGGTGATGAGACCGGGGTGAAACGGCAGAATTTTGTTGCGGGCCTCGCTTTCCTTTCGTCTGCCCTGTATCATGCCACAGTCCAGCAGCACATGATCATTGCCGCTGGATATCAGATGCATGGATCCGGTCACTTCCCGGACACCGCCATAAAATGTAATATTCATGGATTCTCCTTTAACGAATTAGGCACAAAGGTGCAAAAGCATAAAGTTGTCCATTCAGAAAATGATTCTTATCAGCACAATGGCCATCAACGCCAAGGGATAATAACTTCCCCGGTTGAACAGACGCATGGCATCTTCATCTGATTTTGTCGTGATCAACCGCAGCGCCGGAATCAGCAACAGATAAACGCCGGCGCCCAGCGCCGCCACCAGATAAACCGGGTCATAGACGGCGCGGGAAAATTTGAACACCCAGACATTCAACAGAAGCGTGACCAGAATACATCCCAGAATCAGTACGGCAGACCGGTGAATGCCCAGTTTCACCGGAACGGTTCTGGCGCCGATTTGTTTATCCTCATGAACGTCTGACCAGTCGTTGGGTATATTCTGACCACCGATTTCCCAGACATACAAAAAAAGAAACAATATCACAACAAAAACAGGCGAAGGTGACAGATCCACAGCATATACCGCGGCGACTGCGCCCAGGGTTTTGACCGTTCCGCTGACCAGTACCCGGTAATGACTGATCTTCAGCATTTTGCAGTAAAGGGTTTCAAGAATACAGCCGGCAATAAATATCACCAGACAGACCGGATTCAGCAGCCAGGCCCCGATGATGGCAATCGATGCCCATGCCACAACCCAGTAAACGCCATTTCGATACGGAAGAATGCCCTGAGCCAGCGGATGTCGGATCCAGATGCCGTCGATATCCAGACCGGACGGTTTTGAAAATTCCTGAGCCAGTTTCATGCGATCATTGGCATAGTCAATGACATCGTTTAATGCATAGACAGCGGTATATCCGGCAAATGCCGTAATCAGCCCCAGAAGCGTCACCCAGAATGGCGGAAATTCACCCAGCCAGATCAACGCGGCAAAGCAGGGGGTTGCCATATCGATAACCCCATGCGGGGTTCGGGAAAGGGCCATGAATATCTTGTATCGGGGCAGCGCTACTTTCTTTTGATCCAAATCGGCTGTCATGGTTGAATCCATCAAATCAGCCTCCGCCCAGACATCTGGAGATGTTGTTCCATTTTTCCTGTTGAACCCATAAAAATTTTTCATTGAACAGCTTATCGGTCTGCATCAGTTTTCCGGTTTTCAGGCGATCCTGATATTTTTTAAAATCACCGGGGCCACTGTTGTACATGGCATACAGACTGCCGGCCAGGGCATTGCTGTCCATGGATTTACCGCCCTTGGGAAGCGCATACCGGGTAAAATACTGATCCAGAATGTCACATCCGGCCTGGGCATTGTACCGGATATCCCATCTGAGTGCTTTTAAATCATAGAGGCTTCGCCATACCCGCTCATTGACCTGCATCAGTCCGACAGACGTGTTATTGTAGGAGCGCAGATAGGTAATTTTTCCTTTATCGATGAGATATTGTCGAAAACAGCTTTCCTGCCAGGCCGACGCACTGACAATTTGACGAAACAGATCCCGGCGGGATTGAGGAATGGTACTTTTTTTCAAATCCGCGTCTGTTACATCAGCCAGAAGCACCTGAACCTGTTGAACAAATGTGTCCAGATTGCCGGGTTCGGCTATCCACTGTCTGATTTGTCGAAGCTCGGCCGATGAAATGCCTTCTTCGGCCCACGCACACCGGGGTTCGAGCAGGTGACGCAGAAACGGCAGTCTCAGCCAGCCAGATGTGCCGGGAGGCAGGGCAATTGTTTCCGGTTCCGGAAGCGTCAGTTCATCCTGATTGTAGGCTGGTCCGATGACCGGAATGGGCTCACCCATTCCCAGAACGGTTCTAAGATCGGTATTGGTTTCGCCGGTATAGGCCAGATCAATACGCTCCTGACCGGAAACCAGGCGGGCCAGACGGATCAGCCCGTCCCGGCTGATTTCAATCCCCAATGCTGGCCCCACTTGATCCAAAGCGGACAGGGCATCCGATGCCGAAAAAAAAGCGATATAGGCCAGAAGCGCTTTGGATGGGTCTTTCCCCAGGTGATTTCTGAAAACAGGTGACAGTTGATTCCATACGGAAATAAACTGCACCCGGACAAAATCTTTTCCGGATGTTTTGCCGCCGGCCAGGGCATCCACAAATCGGTGACGGGTGTCGATCAGGGCGTTAAAAATAATCTGACGTTCATCCGGCGTCAGGGGTTGGGTGACCAGGGTCTGAATGATATGAACCAGAAATGCGTCATAGGCTTCCCATGCGCTGGAAAATTCCTGGAGTTCTTCCGGTGACAGGGCTGCCTCGGGTGTTTTTGATGGTGGATCATCGGATGTGTCCGCATCGGCCAGAATTTCCACGCGGACCGTGTCACTTGAGATGACGATATTTCCGGGCCGCATGCTGTCAATCAGTTTTTTGGCTTTTGGCCTGGATTCTTCGGGAAACAGGGCTAACAGCACGGCCTTGGAATCCATTACCGGCGGCGCCAGATTGATCTGAATCCGCCCCAGATAATCGTAAACCTGTTCCGCAATGAACTCCCAGATGATTTCCGGCAGCTTGGTGGGGCCGCGACTCTCGTTCAGCAGTTCGGAATTAACGCTTTCAAAAGACAGAACCCATTCCGGACTGATATGGGGACGCTGATAGAGTTCCAGATAGCCATCCCAGGCAGCCGGAACCCGGCATTTTCCGGCAAATTCGGCGCCGACTTCCACATGAAGCCGTGTTTCAAATCGCAGCAACTGGTTTGACATGGAAAATGTTGGATCGGAAATGACAATCTTGCGGCAGGGGTCGGTTGACGATTGCAGCACAGCGGTCTGATTGGCATCCATGAACGCCTTGTAGATCACCAGAGACCGCAGCATGTCATAATCGATGCGAAGGGGAAGCGTAACGGTTTCACAGCGCAGAACTGCCGGAAAAAGAAAAACAGACAACAGAATCAGGACAGGGGTAAACTTGACGGGTTTTGTTTTCATGGTCATTGATTTATGGGGTTGATAAACGGGCTTGAAATGATCACCCGTTTTTCTTATAACTCAAATACGGGTATGGCGTAAAGCAGGAAAAAATCCTCTCGCCAAGCGTTTGTTGAAATTCGGAAATGCTGAAATCACGTTATTCGCGCATGATCATTTCCATTTTTATTCATGGCGGCGATCAGACTGACCTGAGTAACGTTACATCGCTTGATCAAATCAAGCCAATTCAAGGAGGTCACGCAATGAACAGAAGGGAATTTTTTCAACTGTCACTGGGCATGGGAGCTGTCGGCCTGATCAACCTGGCGGCTGGTCACCTGGCGTTAAAAAATCCGGGGCCAGGAATTTCATTGCCCGAGCTGCCTTATCCATCCAACGGGCTGGAGCCCTGGATTTCATCCCGAACCCTGGAATTCCATCACGGCAAACACCATCAGGCGTATGTCGACAACACGGTTAAGCTGATTGCCGGAACAGATCTGAAAAACCGGCCGCTGACCGATATCATTCAAAAGACGCATGGGGAACCGGATATGATCGGGATATTCAACAACGCGGCCCAGTCCTTCAACCATGATTTTTACTGGAAAAGCATGAAATCTGGCGGTGGCGGACCGCCCGTGTCGGAAAAGCTGGCAAGCGCCATTTCCCAGTCCTTTGGTGACTATGCCGGATTTGTCAGGGCATTTAAAGATGCCGCGTTGACCCAGTTTGGAAGTGGATGGGCCTGGCTGGTGAAACAGGGCGACAAACTGGCCGTCATCAAAACATCCAATGCGGATACGCCGCTGACATTGGATATGACCCCACTATTGACGATTGACGTATGGGAACACGCCTATTATCTGGACTATCAGAACAGACGGGCCGATTATGTTCAGGCTGTAATTGATCATCTGATCAACTGGGATTTTGCAGAAGCCAATCTGCTGAAAGGATGATTGGCATCGCCTGCCTGTCCGGTTTTTAAAAAAATCTTCTGTATTATTGAAAACTGAAGTGTGGTATAAACGACAAACTTACCACGGTTGAAAAAGTTTTTTCATTTCTATAGACTTCAAGATAAAAATTTTGGGCGATCGGTCGGGAATGTATGAGAAAAGACCCATCCCCTTCCGGCTGCATTCCCAAAGTCATTATCTTGAAGTCTATATGATTACCCGACCGCTATCCGGCCGGGTTTTTTTTGTTGCAAATACACGCAGGAGAATAATGACGCAAAACACATTTACCCAGTTTAATCTGCATCCCAAGCTGATGCAGATGATTACCGAAATCGGTTACACAGAACCCACAGCGATTCAGTCTGCCGTTATTCCGGCCATGCTGAGCGGGCAGGATGTCATTGGCCAGGCCCAAACCGGAACCGGCAAAACAGCCGCCTTTTCATTTCCCATTCTGCACAATCTTACAGCCGCAAAAGGATGTGTGCAAAGTCTGGTCGTTGCGCCAACCCGTGAGCTGGCTGTCCAGGTGGCAGAAGCCATGAGTCAGTACGGGCGATTCATGAATGTGCAGGTACTGGCTGTCTATGGCGGTCAGTCCTATATTCGCCAGACCAGTCGGCTGAAAAAAGGCGTGGATATCGTGGTGGGAACACCGGGACGGCTTTTGGATCTGATCCGCCAGAAAGCACTGGATTTGACCAGTGTTTCTTCGGTTGTTCTGGATGAGGCGGATGAAATGCTGAGCATGGGGTTTATAGAAGATATTGAATCCATACTGGCCATGACGCCGGCGGTCCGTCAGACAGCCCTGTTTTCTGCAACCCTTCCTCAGCGGATTCGAATGGTTGCGGACCGGTATATGCGGACGCCGCAGTCATTCACCATTGACCGGGCTCAGATTGCGGCACAGGCGGTTGAACAGCGGTATTATTTGATCAATGAATTCGACAGACTGGCGGCTGTGTCCCGTCTGCTCGATAGTGAATCCGTTTCAAGTGCAATTGTTTTCGCCCGCACCCGGCTGGAAACATCTGAACTGGCCAATTCGTTGGTGGAACGGGGTTTTCTGGCCGAAGCCCTGAATGGGGACATGAGTCAGGATGCCCGCGAACGGACCCTGAAGCGGTTCCGCCGCAATCAGATTCAGGTGCTGGCTGCAACGGATGTGGCGGCCAGGGGGCTTGATATCGATGATATTTCTCATGTGTTCAACCTGGGTCTGCCCAAAGATCCCGAAATCTATGTGCATCGCATTGGTCGAACCGGCCGGGCCGGAAAAAAAGGCATCGCCATTTCCATCCTGGCGCCTGCCGATCGAAGACAGCTTGCCCGTGTTGAGGCATATACCCGACAAAAAATCAACGCGTCAACCCTTCCCGCGGCCACGGATATCATGGTTCAACGCGAAACCCGGTTTTTGAAAAAAATCCTGGATGCAATGAGCCAGGGAACACTTCGAAAAGAGCAGAAACTGGTGGCTGAGCTGATAAAAGGGGGACATGATATTCTGGATATTGCCGCCGCCGCATTGAAGCTGACCCGCGATACCGAAACGTATCGCCCGATTGAACCAATTTCCAGCCTGGTGGAACCCCGTCAACAGCGAAAAAGACTCATGGATCAATCAGAAAGAAGACACAAAAAACATGAACCTGGCTATGGCGCACATGAAAAGCAAAAATCCTGGGCGCCGGTCAGCCGACGGAAAAGCAACGGCTCACGGTTCAATCACACTGCAAGCCATTCATCCTTTTAATTTAATACGCATTTCAACATCTTTATCTTGAAAGCGATATCGACCTGTTTCAGTTGATATGGATAAGGTGTAAATCAACGGCGTTGATTTACACCGATGTTTGGCCATACTATTTAAATGCCTCTCCGGGTTTGACACCGGCAGCCTTCAGAATTTTTGCCATTGGGCAGAATCCGGTAAATGCAGACTGAACCAGATTGGCGCCCACAAATGCGGTAAACCACAGCCAGTAGTGACTGTGCGCCAGGTAAAGAATCAGACTCAGCAGAATAAAACTGCCTGCAACAGCCAGAACGATTCGGTCAATTGTCATAAAAAACCTCCTTTTTTGTGTTTGAAGTTATCGGATTGTCATGATAATTGAAATCCGGTCAGGTTAGCCGGTACCTTTATACCAAGGGGATGATCTCCCCTGATACCGAATTCATTCTGAATGCTATAACTACTAAATTCTGAATCCTGTATCATCTCATTAAATCCATACAACAGGAAACAAAACAATGACGCTGCACACTGTTTTTACCGAAAACGCGCCAGGGGCAATCGGCCCATATTCTCAGGCCATCACCGCCGGCCATTTGGTTTTTGTCAGCGGTCAATTGGGGATGAACCCCAAAACCGGTGAATTGGTTGGCCCATCCGCAACCGATCAGGCCAAACAGGCATTGACCAATCTTCAACATATTCTGACCGCCGCAGGCTCGGATTTGAACCATGTTGTCTCTGTGGATGTCTACCTGACAGATATTCGTGAATTTCAGGCGGTCAACGCGGTGTATGAAACATTTTTTTCCAGTCATCGACCGGCCAGGGTCGCTCTTGAAGTCAGCGCATTGCCCAAATCAGCGACTGTTGAAATCCGTTGCATCGCCATGCGGATATCTGCATAAAACCGGATGTGATCCGGCATCCGGCTTGACGGCTTCTGGATAGCGCCAAAGCGGCACTACGTATTCTGCATTTCGGCATTTATCAGTCATCCCCGACCGATAACGCAGCGAAATTATTTTTCTGAAAGTCTATAGCAGCCATTTTCATGTCTGGGGATAACCAGCGATAATTCATAATCGTTTACCATTTTTAACCCATTGTGGGAATATCAGATATGAAGCATCAGGATGGATTTTTTCAAAGTGCACATGACGCCCGCATTTTTTACCAGAATTGGCTTCCGGAAAGCCCTCCCAGAGGTGTATTGCTACTGGTTCATGGCCTAGGTGAGCACAGCGGCAGATACATGAATGTCATAAACCACTTTGTCCCCATGGGATATGCTGTTTATGGCCTGGATCATGTCGGACATGGAAAATCCGACGGAGCGCGCAAATATGTGGACCGGTTTGATGACTTTATCCAGCCCCTGAAAACATATCGTGAAATGATTCAGCAATGGCAGCCGGATAAACCTGTTTTTTTGATCGGGCACAGTATGGGAGGCTTGATCAGTGCCATTTATCTTCTTGACCACCAGAACGGTTTAAACGGTGCAGTTCTTTCAGGTCCAAGTGTGCAAGTACCTGAAAATATATCAGCATCTGTGATCGTTATTGGAAAAATCCTGTCCATTCTGATGCCCAAATTCGGACTGATTGAGACGACCCCTCAATACGTAAGCCGTGATCCAAAGGTTGTTCAGGCTTATATTGATGATCCGCTGGTATATAAAGGAAAAACCACTGCCAAACTGGCATCGGAAATGCTTGGCGCCATGCAACGTATCAGCAGAGAAGCTTTCCGCATTTCTTTGCCGATACTGATTCTTCAGGGAGGTGCTGATCGCCTGGTTCGTCCTGCCGGATCCCAAATGCTTCATGATGCGGTCAGCTCAGTGGATAAAAAAATTAAACGCTATGAAGGCTTGTATCATGAGATCTACAATGAACCCGAATATCATGTTGTGATGCAGGATGTGGCGCAATGGATAGAAGCACATTTGGGTTCCTCGCAGTAATGATTGGGCGCACCGATCATTATATATAGAAATCTGACGATACAGAGATTATCAGAACCTGTTGTTTTTTTTCTGAAGTTGTAATATTTATACCATTTTGTAAAATCAGCCACGCGCAGCGAACCGGAACGGATTTTCCGTTTAAGCGAACAGGCTGCATCTGTAAACATCATTAAACGGCACTATTGTCGAATCAACCCGATTTGGAATAATGACATATGCACACGGAAATTAAACAGGTGATCATCGCCAGCGACCATGCCGCGTTTGAGCTGAAGGAATTTATCAAAACGCTTCTGACGGAAAGGGGAATTCAGGTTGAGGATATGGGCCCGTTTTCGAATCAAGCCGTCGATTATCCGGCTTTTGGCGCAAAAGTGGCCCAGGCGATATCGACCGGCGCGTATTCATATGGAATTTTGATGTGTGGCACCGGCCTGGGAATGAGCATGGTGGCAAACAAATACCGGCATGTTCGCGCCGCGTTATGCAATGATCTGTTTTCCGCCATCATGAGCAGGCGGCATAACAACAGCAACATCCTGGTCATGGGCGGGCGGATCGTCGGAAAAGGGCTCGCCATGGAAATAGTCAATGCCTGGATCGATACGCCCTATGCAGGTGGACGGCATCAAACCCGTATCGATCAGTTCGATGGCATGGGAACATGTTCCTGATTCAATATCCCCATTAAACGACAACACAAGGAATTGTTTTGGACGACCAATTTATCGAAGAGACGGATCCGGAGATTGCCGAGGCGATCCGGAAGGAAATGGATCGGCAGCAGTACACATTGGAATTGATTGCCTCGGAAAACATCGCAAGCAAAGCGGTAATGGAGGCCCAGAGCAGCGTATTGACCAATAAATATGCAGAAGGGTATCCTGGAAAGCGATACTATGGCGGATGCGAATATGTTGATGTGGTGGAAACTCTGGCCATAGATCGGGCCAAAGGTTTGTTTCAGGCAGGCTATGCCAATGTCCAGGCACATTCGGGGTCCCAGGCCAACATGGCGGTTCTGTTTGCTTTTCTGAATCCGGGAGACATCATTCTCAGCATGAATCTGTCGCATGGGGGGCATTTGACACACGGAAGTCCGGTCAGTTTTTCCGGCAGGTTTTTCCGCATTGTACATTACGGGGTCAATTTGGAAACGGGCCGAATTGATTATGATCAGGTCGCTGATCTGGCAAAAATCCATTCTCCTCAACTGATTATCGCCGGTGCCAGCGCCTACTCGCGAACCATCGATTTTGAACGGTTTGCCCAAATTGCCCGCTCCGTCAATGCCTGTCTCATGGTCGATATGGCGCATATCGCGGGGCTGGTTGCAGCCGGTGTTCACCCGTCTCCGGTGCCACATGCCGATGTTGTCACATCGACGACCCACAAAACCCTTCGGGGACCCCGCGGTGGACTGATCGTATCGAAGTCGGATTGTGGAGACAAACTGAACCGTCAGATTTTTCCGGGCATTCAGGGAGGTCCCTTGATGCATGTTATTGCTGCCAAGGCAGTGGCATTTAAAGAAGCGATGACGGATGAATTCAAACGGTATCAGCAACAGGTTGTAAAAAATGCAAATTTTCTGGCCGGACATTTGATGAATTCCGGCATCCGGCTCATTTCAGGCGGCACGGATAATCATATGATGCTGGCCGATCTGACCCGTCTGAACATTACCGGAAAAGCAGCCGAGGATGTGTTGGGCCGATCCGGAATGACGGTCAACAAAAACGCCATCCCTTTTGAAACCCGGGGTCCCCATGTGACCAGCGGTATTCGAATCGGAACCCCTGCCATCACCTCTCGTGGCATGAAGGAACCAGAAATGGCGACAATCGCGCAATTGATGGTGCCCGTATTGAAAAATCCGACGGATGAAACCCTGATTTCAAAGACCCGAAAACAGATTCGGGACTTGTGTCATGCATTTCCGATATGCTGCTAACCGGTACCAAAAACAGAATGAATGGATGACGCCTTTGAAATGCGCAACAAACCGGCCGTCGTGGGAGGCATATTTCATGGATATCGCCTGTCTGGTTGCCAGAAGATCGACCTGCACCAGGCGATCGGTCGGAGCGGTCATTGTCAAGGATCGGCGAATCCTGACGACAGGCTACAACGGCGCTCCGGCAGGACTGCCGCATTGCACGGATATCGGGTGTCTGCGTGAACAACTGAATGTCGCATCCGGTGAGCGGCATGAGCTGTGCCGGGGAATTCATGCGGAACAGAACGCCATCATTCAGGCGGCGCTTCATGGCGTATCCATCAAAGAAGGCATTCTCTTCTGCACCAATTATCCCTGTTCCATATGTTCCAAAATGCTGGTCAATGCCGGCATCGCACAAATCTATTATGGGGAAGGATATCCGGATGAACTGGCCGTGTCCATCCTGAAGGAATCGAAAATCCAACTGATTCATTTCCCGTTCGATCATGAGGGAAAAACCGTATGAAATGTCCGTTTTGCGGTCAGATGGAAAGCAGGGTCACAGACTCCCGAATCTGGAAGGAAGGCGAAGCCATTCGCCGTCGAAGGGAATGTATTCATTGCGGCAAGCGGTTTACGACCTATGAATATATTGAAGCGGTGCCCATGATGATCGTCAAAAAAGATGGCCGTCGTGAGGCATACAACCATGACAAGGTTCGCCAGGGAATTCTGAAGGCCTGTGAAAAACGGAACATCAGCATGGATGTGATCGATGATTTTCTGGATTCACTGGAGCGGGACATCCGGGGATCCGGTAAAAATGAAATCCCGACATCCCACATCGGCGAAAAAATCATGGCCAGGCTTCATGATCTGGATGACATCGCCTATGTCCGATTTGCTTCGGTATATCGGGAGTTCAAGGATGTGAACGATTTTGTGGAAGAGCTGAAGGTTATTCTGTCCCATCAGCAGAATGGGAGTCTGGCCCGGTGACAATCCATGAAACCCTGATGAAACATGCGCTGGATCTGGCCCGACTGGGTGTGGGATATACATCTCCCAATCCCATGGTCGGTGCAGTGGTCGTCAGCAACGGAATCATCGTAGGGGAAGGATATCACCAGGCATATGGGCAGCCCCATGCCGAGGTCAACGCATTGAACCAGGCAGGGGAAAAAGCCGTCGGGGCCACGCTTTATGTTACCCTGGAACCCTGCAACCATACGGGTAGAACGCCGCCCTGTACCCAAAAAATTCTGGATGCGGGTATTTCCCGTGTTATCATGGCCATGCCGGACCCCAACCCACAGGTGGCCGGCGGCGGTGCGGATTTTCTGATATCCCGGGGCATCACCGTGACCGGCGGGGTCTGTGAAACAGAAGCCAGGCAGTTGAATGAGGCATTCATCACCTATAAAACCACCGGGAAACCCTTTGTGATTCTGAAGGTAGCAGCGACCCTGGATGGCCGTATCGCAACGCGGACCCGGGACGCCAGATGGGTCAGCGGCCCGGAATCCAGACAAAAAGTTCATGCGTTGCGCCATGAAGTTGACGCCATTCTGGTGGGCTCCGGAACGGTTCATGCAGACAATCCTGAATTGACAGCCAGAATCCCGTCATCACCGGATGGAAGGCCTGCCAGAGATCCGGTTCGCGTCATTCTGGATACCCGGCTGTCCATAGCGCATTCTGCCCGGATTCTGCATCTGGATTCTTCGGCAGAGACCCTGATTGTTGTCGGAAAGCAAATACCGATTCGCCGCAGACACCAAATCGAAAAGCCGGGCGTTCGAATCATTGAGGCGGAGACAGCGGATGACCGCATCGACTTGTCCAGGCTGATGCCGCAACTGGGTGCGATGGGAATCGGGAGCATACTGATCGAAGGCGGCAGTCAGGTGGCGGGTTCTGCGCTTCGGGCCGGTATTGTGGACAAGGTTGTTTTTTTCTATGCTCCCAAACTGACCGGCGGTGATGACGGCGTTCCCATCTGCACCGGAGAGGGGCCGGATCGGATGGCGGGTTGCATCCCCCTCAAAAATCTGGCTGTGGAGAGGACCGGAGACGATATCATGGTCATCGGATACACGGATTAAGCCATGTTTACAGGAATTATTGAGGGAATGGGCCGCCTGGCCTCGATTCAGGCAGCGGGAGAAGGCAGACGGTTCACCATTCATTCGGATTTTGATCTGCAGGAAACCCGGTTGGGTGACAGCGTTGCCGTAAACGGCGTCTGTCTGACCGTTACGGAAATCGGACCGAAGCGTTTTTCCGCAGACGTATCTCCTGAAACCCTTGCCCGGTCAACGTTCATGAAAGCCGGAATCGGTGACCGGGTCAATCTGGAACGGGCGCTGCGTCTGTCGGATCGGCTGGGTGGACATCTGGTGTCCGGTCATATCGATGGCGTGGGAACGGTTCATCGTAAAACAAAAAAAGGCAATGCCTGGATTATTTCGATAGGCCTGCCCGAATCAATGTCCCGGTATATCATTCAAAAGGGCTCCGTAGCCGTGGATGGCGTCAGCCTGACGGTTAATCAGGTGACTGCGGCTCAGTTTGAGGTCAGCATCATTCCCCATACCGCCGGATTGACAACGGTCGGAATCAAATCTCCGGGGGCTGCAGTGAATATTGAAACCGATATGATCGGAAAATATGTGGAACGATTCATGTCGCCGGTAGGCTACAAACCGGTTGCCGAATCTTCATCTCTGGATATGTCGGTTTTGGCCAGGTCCGGGTTTTTATAGACCTTTCCAAAATCATTATCTAAAAACTATATATTGCCCAATTTTATGAAATTGGAATCATGATTGTAATACCACAGGGAGTTGCAGAAACTGAATGGCAAAACTGACGATTGAACAGGCGATAGATGACATCAGGGCCGGAAAAATGGTCATACTGGTTGATGACGAGGATCGGGAAAACGAAGGTGATCTGACCATCGCCGCTGAAAAAGTAACACCAGAAATCATTAATTTCATGGCAAAATATGGCAGAGGTCTCATTTGTCTGTCGATGACCGGAGAAAAAATCGACAGCCTGGAATTGCCCATGATGGTCAAGGACAACCGGTCTCCGTTCAACACCGGATTTACCGTATCCATAGAAGCCAGCCGGGGAGTCACCACCGGTATCTCGGCTGCGGACCGTGCGATAACCATTCTGACCGCGATTGCCGATAATGCCAAACCGGGCGATTTGGTAAGTCCGGGTCATATTTTTCCACTGCGTGCCCGAAAAGGCGGGGTAACGGTCCGGACCGGCCAGACTGAAGGATCGGTTGACCTGGCCAGACTTGCCGGATTGAAACCCGCCGGCGTCATCTGTGAAATCATGGATGATGATGGGACCATGGCCCGAATGCCGTCTTTGGAGAAATTCAGTGAAATACATGGCATTGGCATCTGCACGATCGCCGCTCTGATCGAATACCGCATGCGGACCGAATCCTTTGTTCATCGGGCGGTTGAAACCATGATTCCCACAACCTATGCCGGTGAATTCAGGACCGTTGTCTATGAAAATGATATCGATGATCTGCTGCATGTCGCCCTGGTCAAAGGTGACATTCTGCCGGATCAGCCGGTCCTGGTTCGGGTCCACTCTGAATGTATGACCGGAGATGTGTTCGGCTCCATGCGCTGTGACTGTGGGGATCAACTGCACCGCGCGATGGAAATAATCAACCGTGAAGGCCGGGGCATCATTTTATATATTCGTCAGGAAGGCCGGGGCATCGGGTTGATCAACAAGCTCAAGGCATATGTCCTGCAGGACAAAGGGCTGGATACGGTGGATGCCAATATCGAACTGGGTTTTCAACCGGACATGCGGAACTATGGCATCGGCGCTCAGGTATTGGTGGATCTGGGGGTTCGAAAAATGCGTCTGTTGACCAACAACCCCAAAAAAATGATCGGCCTTCAGGGATATGGGCTCAGTGTTGTTGAACAAATTCCGATTGAAATCGAGCCCAATGAATTCAACCGCTGCTATCTGGAATGCAAGCAGAACCGGATGGGCCATATGCTTCACATCGATAATCAGCCTTAAACGGAGGAACCCATATGCCAAACCTGATTGAAGCCAACCTGCTGGCTGATGGTAAAAAATTTGCCATCATCGCCAGCCGGTTCAACGATTTTATAACCGATCGGCTTGTTGGCGGTGCCATAGACGCGCTGAACCGGTCCGGCGCATCGGATCAGAATATTGATATTGTCAAAGTTCCCGGTGCCTTTGAAATTCCGCTGGTTGCCAAAAAAATTGCGGCCAAAAAAAAATATGACGCCATCATCTGCCTTGGGGCGGTGATCCGGGGCTCCACACCCCATTTTGAATATGTCAGTGCGGAAGCCAGCAAGGGGATCGCCATGGTCGGGCTGGAATATGGCATTCCGGTCATTTTTGGTATCCTGACCACGGATACGATTGAGCAGGCCATCGAACGTGCCGGAACAAAAGCAGGCAACAAGGGATGGAGTTCGGCCGTTTCGGCCATTGAAATGGCCAATCTGATGGACGTCATCGATCGGGATTAGTGATGGGAAATCGGCGGAAATCCAGAGAGATGGCAATCCAGGCCCTTTACTATATGGACTCGGCGAACAGTTTTTCAGAAAACACCCTGATCCTGTTTTGTCGTAATTTCAATACACCGGAATCGATATTGCCATTTTTACTGAAACTCGTTCGCGGTGTTGTGGAAGCGCGGAATGAAATCGATGCCCTTATCGAGCGGTTTTCCAGCAACTGGAAAGTTCACCGAATGACCTGTGTGGATCGGAACGTCCTGCGGATCGCCGTATTTGAAATGTGCTGCTGCGATGATATCCCCATCAAGGTTTCCATCAATGAAGCCATTGATCTGGGGAAAAAGTACGGTAGCGATGAATCCGGTTCTTTTGTGAACGGAATTCTGGACAGCATTCGCAGTACGATGGAGCAGGAGCCGATTCGGATCGACATTTCCATCGAATCATGGGAACGGATCAACAGGGTTTCGCTGCCGGATTTATGGGAGACGACGCCACTGCCTGTTGCGCCTGTTTATCTGCCGCATCATGATGGGACAGTGTCTGATAATGATGATTTTGGAAATGACATGATGGATTCTGACGAACCTGAACCCGAAGACGATACGGCAGCCAGACCCAAACGGCGTACGATTGTCCAACCACCTTCAGGAAAACGGATTAAGCGATGAGGCAAAAAACAGAGGACAGAGATCAGAGGGCAGAGGGCGGAAAAAAATCTTTTGGCGCGGTTTCATTTCTATGGGTGAGTCACCCCATGATCATGAGCATTTATCAAGAAATTGGTCGGAGTCAATAATCGTTAAGGAGGACGGACGTGATCATTAAATCGCTGGTTGTTGGCCCGATTATGGCCAATTGTTTTATTCTGGGCTGTCAGAAAACGCATAAGGCCGTAGTAATCGATCCCGGAGCCGAATCGGGAAAAATCCTGATGGCTCTGGCAAACCTGGAGTTATCCGTGGAATATATCATCAATACGCACGGTCATTTCGATCACGTTGGGGCGAATAAAAAATTGAAAGAGGTAACCGGCGCCAAACTGATGATACACAAACTCGATGAACCCATGCTGTCCATGCTTTCAACCACTGCCGCATCATTCGGACTCTCTGCGGAGAATTCCCCACTTGCAGACCAGACGATCGATGACGGCGATACCATTCAATTCGGTGATATCACGCTGACCGTGATTCATACACCCGGACATACGCCGGGCGGTATATCGCTTTTTTGTGATGACAGCGTCTTTGTCGGTGATACACTTTTTGAGGGATCAATCGGCCGCACCGATTTCCCGGGCGGTGACTATGGCACCCTGATCGCCAGCATCCAGAAAAAACTTTTCCCCCTTGGAGATCACGTTACCGTGTACTGTGGACATGGCCCTGAAACAACCATTGGAAAAGAAAAACGGTTCAATCCGTTTGCAGGGCTTAGATAGTATTGGAGTCAAACTGTATAAGGGAGAGATGGCAATCATCAACTTTTGACCATATAGAGGATAAAACCATATGAGCAAAACAACTCCAAAGAAAAAAACAGCAGCAAAGAAAAAAGAAACCGGCAAAAAATCAAACGCCACAAAAATTCATGTGGATAACAGCGGTTCTGACGTTGTGCCTCCGGCAGCGCCTGTAGTAACCCCAATTGTCGACGAAATTGAAATGAAGCCGGTTGAAAAAAAGCCTGTTACCCGAGCGGAGCTGATTTTCAGGCGGTTTGAGAGCCGGTATGCCGCACCAGCCATTTCGAGTACAGTTACAAAACCGGATTTTCCCGACGCACCACCCTTTATTTCATCAACAAATGATGTCGAATACCAACGCATAAAAGCCGTGCTGTTCAGGCAGTTTGATTTTCAGGAGGCGGCAGCCGCGTTTGAGAAGGCTCAGGCAGAACGTATAGAAGCCGAACGAATTGCAGCGGAAAAAGCCAGAATCGAGGCGGAACGGATAGCAGCGGAAAAAGTTGAGGCAGAACGTCTGGAAGCCCAACGGATTGCCGCGGAGAAGGCTGAGGCAGAACGTCTGGAAGCTGAACGGATTGCATTAGAGAAAGCTGAAGCCGAGAGAGTCGCAGCCGAGAAAGCCAGAATCGAGGCCGAACTGGCCGCAGTGGAAAAAGCCAAGGCAGAACGTCTGGAAGCCGAACGGATTGCCGCAGAAAAGGCTGAGAAAGAACGTCTGGAAGCTGAACGGATTGCAACGGAGAAAGCTGAAGCCGAGAGAGTCGCAACCGAGAAAGCCAGAATCGAAGCCGAACGGATTGCCGCGGAAAAAGCCGAGGCAGAGCGACTGGAAACTGAACGAATCGCAGCGGAGAAAGCCCGAGTTGAAAAAGCCAAAGCAGAACTGGAAGCCATGAAAATGGCGCAATCCCAAGAAAAGACGTCCTCCGTGACCTATGACACGCCAAAATCAAAAAAAGGTGATGATGCCATGGAAAAATCTATCAAAATCGCAGCAGGGTGTGTTTTGGCATTATTCCTGTTGCTGTGTGTTGCCAGCTATTCCAATACGGGAAATTATTATATCAAATCCACCACCAGCGGGATCGATATCTGGCAGGGCCGATTTTCCCCCATTGGGGAAAAATTGATGCTGTCCCTTCCCGGTCTTCAGGCACCTGAAACACGTGCGGCAAAATATTCCAAAAAAGATATATATCCAATCATTTTCAACTATTATCTGGAAAAAGCAGATGCATTGATCAAAACTGCCGACGATTCAACCATTGGCGCTATCCGTTCCGTTATGAAACAGGCCAGTCCATATGCCATCACCCAGGCCCATAAACATGCCGTGGATATCCGGTTGAATGGCTTGGATCAAATGCTTGAACTGTACAAGGCCGATGTTTTTGCCAGTTATGGAACCCGCGAAGGCTATCAGGCTGCCAAAGATGTTCTGACCAAGGCCAGAACCATGGTCAAAGACGGACAGCAAACCGAATTTATCGACAAAAAACTGGCCGGTATTCAGGCATCAATGGATCAATTGACGGCTGTGGAAATCCAGCCAAAGCCAGCCAATACAAACTGATAATTGGCAGTGCCTGTTTTATGGAGGAAAATTTGCAAAAACGACTGATCTTTTCAATTATCTTGATGGTATTCATCACCGCCGCAACCACATGGGCTGCGGATAGTGCACAATCGTCCCCTGTATCGGACATGTTTCCGGAAACCAGCTTCCGGTTTGATCCGGTTGTTGAAGGATCCGAGGTGGTTCATGATTTTGTGGTTCAAAACAAGAGCACCGAGGTGCTGACCATTAACCAAGTCAAAACCGGCTGAGGCTGCACAGCGGTCTCTTATTCGAGACAGATCCCTGCCGGTGGCGAGGGAAAAATTACACTGAAAGTTGACACCAATGGGTATGGCGGAACGCTTCTTAAAAAAAGCATTGTCGTTGAAAATAGTAGTCCCACACAGCCCAGCATTACCCTATTAATCAGCGGTGATGTCGAGAAATTCGCGACCATAACACCCAACAAACTGTTTCTTCGGGGAAAACCGGGCGAGACGTTGACAGGCTCCGTAACCATTGTGCCAGAACCCAAATACCCGTTTAAGATTACAGGATCCCGTGCCAAAATTGGGGATAGCATTCAATTCCAGGTTGAAGAATCAACAGTGGACGGAAAGAATCAGTTCATTCTGAATGTCAAGGCCGAAAGAAAACTGCCTGGCCGGTTTTTTGATACCATTTTCCTGAAAACAGACAACCCGCTTCGATCCGAGCTGCCAATCGTCGTATATGGTCAGGTGATGGATGCCGGGCCAGCAATTGGCCCCCCGAAACCGGAAGGCGCCAATGGTGTTGCACCATTGCCGCCAATTTTGCCGGAAACCAAACCCAAACCATGAAGATGAATATACGGGTTGTCGCCTTTGACTGCGACGGCGTCATGTTTGACACCAAAGAGATCAACCGGGAATACTACGATCAGATCCTTCGGCATTTTGACAAACCGGAGATGACGCCGGATCAGGTTGAGCTGGCCCATATGCACATGGCTGAACAAGTCGTTTCCATCCTGTTTCCGGACCGGACCGAGTTTGAGGCAGCCATGGCATACAGGCTTCAAATGCCCTATCTCCCGCTACTGGCCAAAATGAAAATGGAGCCTGAACTGAAGCCCCTGTTGACGTATTTGAGACCCGGTTACAAAATCGCCATTGCGACCAACCGGACAAATACCATTCATGAAGTCCTGAAGGTGTTTGATCTGCAATCGGATTTTGACTTGGTAGTCAGCGCGCTGGATGTTCCCAGAGCCAAACCACACCCAGATATTCTGAATCGTATCGTGGAACATTTTAACGTGATGCCGCATGAGATCATCTATATCGGGGATTCAGAGCTGGACGAGGCCGCAGCCAAAGGAGCCGGGGTGCCATTTGTCGCCTATCGGAATCCGGCTCTCGATGCGCAATTCCATATCACCAGCCTGAAACAGGTTGAACAAATTCTCAATGGTGACGATCTCAATTAAGTGGTTATGACCAGGAACTTGCTCGCCCCCAGTTATAAAAATGAAATCTACCGCGTTTATTCTGAATCCTTAATCCTGTATTCTGAATACTGAGTTCTGTCTTCTGATCCCATCATGATCCAGTCTATTCCCCGAGTGATTTCGGCATCCCGGCGGACCGATATTCCGGCCTTTTATATGGACTGGTTCATGCAGCAGATCCGCCAGGGATATTTTGAGGTCCAAAATCCCTATAATCAGAGAATTTCCCGTATTTCAAGCCTTCCGGAGGATGTCCACACCCTGGTATTCTGGTCAAAGAATTATGCTCGGTTTCTACATGGGGGATATGCGGATCAGTTGATTTCAGCCGGATACCGGCTTTTTTTCAACTTTACGGTCAATTCCGAATCCGGTCTGTTGGAGCCTCATGTTTCACCGCTGTCTGAACGCCTCAATCAGATGATCCAACTCGGCCGCCTAGTCGATCCCCGGTGTATCACCTGGCGATTCGATCCGATATGTGTTTATCGAAATGCCAATGGTGATGAAACCGACAATATGAATGATTTTCTCCGGATTGCCGATGTGGCAGCCTCGGCAGAAATCACCACATGCATCGTCAGTTTTCTGGATATTTATGCCAAGGTCAGGAAACGGGCCGATGCGGCCGGAATTCAGTTCATTGATCCATCCCCCGACCGGCAGATTGAAATTCTGACCGGTCTGGAGAACATTCTCGATACACGGCATATCCGTCTGTATACCTGCTGTGAAAAAGAGGTGCTGAACCTGATGCCCCGTGAATCCCGCATCCAAAAAAGTTCGTGCGTACCCAATCATCATTTGTTGGAGATATATGGCGGAAACATATCGCTTCAGGCGGATACCGGTCAACGCATCAAACAGGGATGCGGATGCCGGGTATCCACCGACATCGGTAGTTACCGGATTCATCCCTGTTATCACAACTGCCTGTTCTGCTATGCCAATCCGGCGCCATTATCCGGGATAAATGAATGAACATCGGTCCTATTCTGCTTAACTGCCCGACGATTATGGCGCCACTGGCCGGCATTACGGACCTGCCGTTTCGGCTGATGACGAAACGGGCCGGATGCGGTCTGGTCTGTTCCGAAATGATCAGCGCCAATGGCCTGATATACGGTTCGGCCAAAACCCGAAAAATGCTCGATACCACACCGGAGGAATACCCGCTTTCGGTTCAACTGTTTGGCGCCGATCCGGACCTGATGGCCCGGGCCGCGGTCATGGCAGCGGAATCGGGCGCAGCGATTCTTGATATCAATATGGGCTGTTCGGTCAAAAAAGTCATCAAAACCGGGGCCGGGGCCGCTCTGATGAAAGAACCCCAAAAAGCCCGGCGCCTGCTTGACGCAATCAGAAAAGCCATTACCATTCCCCTGACCCTTAAAATCAGAAGCGGCTGGGATTCCTCCGGAGACCAGGCCATAACCATCGCCAAAATCGCCCAGGATGTTGGCGTGGATGCCATTGCGGTTCACCCGCGAACCGCAGTTCAGGGATTTCGGGGAAAAGCGGACTGGGCCATCATTGCAGCAGTCAAACAGGCCGTTCATATTCCGGTCATTGGAAACGGGGATATCGTATCCACGGCGTCCGCGCTTCAGATGATGACCGAAACCGGCTGTGACGGGGTGATGGTCGGCCGCCATGCCATTGGAAATCCCTGGATATTTTCACAGATACGGGATGCACGGGACAACACGCCGGTTCAACCCGTGGATATGACGGCCCGGGTCGATATGATGCTGTCCTATCTTCATGAATCTGTGTTATACTGGGGCGAAGCACTTGCCTGCAGAATGATGCGCTCCAGGCTGGGCTGGTTTGTTCATGGCCTGCCTCACAGCGCGGGTTTTCGGGAGTCGATCCGCCATCTGGAAAGCGAAACCGAAGCCCGCGACCGGATTATGGATTATATGCAGTTGAAAGGATCACATTATGCCCGAACATCATGAATCTGATATTTCAAAACGAACCCGCGACATGAGTTCGTTTATTGTCATGGATGTGCTGGAAAAAGCCTGTGACATGGAATGCAAAGGTGACCACATCGTTCACCTGGAAGTGGGTGAACCCGACTTCGACACCCCGGACTGTATCAAGGAAGCCGCCTGCAAGGCCATCATGGACGGGTTTACCCATTATACCCACAGTCTGGGGCTTCTGGCGCTTCGGGAAGCCATCTGCGAATATTATTTTCATACATATCGGATCAATATCGATCCGGACCGGATCGTGGTGTCCTCCGGCACATCGCCTGCCATGTTCATGCTCTTTTCCACCCTGCTGGAGCCGGGTGATGAAGTCATCATATCGAATCCGCATTACGCCTGTTATCCCAATTTCATCCGGTTTGTGGACGGGGTTCCGGTCGAGGTTCCGGTGTATGAGGCCGATGGATTCCAGTATCGGACCGAGGCCATTCAGGAAAAAATATCGCCGCGGACCAAAGCCATTTTTATCAATTCGCCATCCAATCCGACCGGAAACCTGCTGACAGAAGACCGGATGGAAGAAATTGCCGGGTTGTCGCCCTATATCGTGTCGGATGAAATTTATCACGGCCTGGTGTATGCGGGTAAAGAGCATTCCATTCTGGAATTTACCGACCACGCTTTTGTATTGAACGGCTTTTCCAAGCTCTATGCCATGACCGGGCTGCGGCTGGGATATGTCATTGCGCCCAAAGCCTTTATCCGGCCGATTCAGAAGATTCATCAGAATTTTTTTATTTCCGCCAACGCCATGGTGCAGAAGGCCGGTATTGCTGCGCTGAAGCATGCGGGACCAGATGTTCTGCGGATGAAGGCGATTTATGATGAGAGACGGCGGTTCATGATCAAACGGCTTCGGGAAATGGGGCTTGGGATCACGGTCGAGCCCACGGGTGCATTCTATGTGTTTGCCAATGCATCCCATATTTCATCCGATTCCTACCAACTGGCCTTTGATATTTTGAAACACGCTCGGGTCGGGGTTGCACCGGGAATCGATTTTGGCTCGGGTGGTGAAGGGTATCTGCGGTTTTCCTACGCCAATTCCATCGAGAACATTGCCGAAGGCATGAACCGCCTGCAAACTTATCTTGCGATCAGAAACCCGGAAGGAATTCACCCCAAACCCTTATGAAAATCATTTCTGCCGAATTTATAAAAAGCGGGACCCAACCCCTTCACTATCCGGAGGGAGATCTGCCGGAAGTTGCATTCATCGGCCGGTCCAACGTGGGCAAATCATCCATGATCAACCGCCTGGTCAACCAAAAACATCTGGTCAAAACCAGCTCCACGCCAGGATGTACGCGTCTGATCAATTTTTTTGACATTAACGGCCGGTTCCGGTTTGTGGATCTGCCGGGATATGGTTTTGCCAGAATATCGATATCGGAAAAAAAAGCCTGGCGGATCATGATCGAAACCTATCTGTCCGGCCGAACCAACCTTCGATGCGTTGTGATGATCATCGACATCCGCCGGGACCCCGATGAAAAGGACCGGGTCATGAAAGACTGGCTCGATCAGTATGGTATTCCAATCATTCCGGTGTTGACCAAGGCGGACAAGCTGTCTTCCAACAACCGGCATCGTCAGACGAATCGAATCGCCGAAGCCCTTGGCTTTATTCGGGAAAATATCGTCGTGTTTTCGACCAAGACAGCAATGGGTGTTGATGCGGCATGGACTGCCATTTCAGCCCGGCTGGATCCGTCAGACACAACCAGGCCGGAAATGGGCGCCAATTGGGTGGAGGGGGAGAAAAATGAATCCACTTCCTGAATTCGAAGAAATGTTTCGCTGCGGATTTGTGACCATCATCGGTGCGCCCAATGTGGGGAAATCCACCCTGCTCAACCACCTGACGGGGCAGAAGATTTCCATCACATCCCGTAAACCCCAGACGACCCGAAACCGGATCACGGGCATCGTTCATCGGCCGCATTCCCAGTTGATTTTTCTGGATACGCCGGGAATTCATAAAGCCGATGGCAGGCTTCATGAGCGGATTGTCGGCCAGGCACTGGCCACCATCAGCAATGTGGATGCCATTCTTCTGGTCATTGATGCGTCCCGTCCCGACAGGGAATCCGAAACCATCATTCAGTCCGCCCTCAAACGGCAGAATCTCCCGGCGGTTCTGGCCCTGAACAAAATTGATCTGATCAACAAGCCGGATTTGCTGTTGTTAATGGACCGATGGAAAAATCTGCACACATTCCGGGCCATCGTTCCCGTGTCCGCCCTCAAGGGAGAGCAGACCGGTTCGCTTCTCGATGAGCTGGAAGCCATCCTGCCCACAGGCCCGGCGCTGTTTCCGACAGACAGTATCACGGATGTCTCAATGCGGTTTCTGGCTGCCGAAATCATTCGGGAAAAAGTGTTCCGCTTTACCGGAGAGGAAATTCCCTATGCCGTGGCGGTGACCATCGAGTCTTATTCCGAAGAACCCCAAAAGCCGCTGACCCGGATTCATGCAACCATTCATGTGGAACGGGATTCCCAAAAAGGCATCATTATCGGCAAGGGTGGTGAACGGCTGAAACGAATCGGCGAAACCGCCCGGAAAGAAATCGAGGAACTGGTCGAAACCCCGGTTTTTTTAAAACTTTTTGTCCGGATTCAGAAAAACTGGAGTCGGGATTCAAAGGCACTGGATCGGTTCGGTTACGGATGATCGCTTCATTTCACCCCTGTATCGTTGCGGATGTCAATTTGCTTTGCGCCGGTCGAAAACCCGATCCGAATGATCTGGACGTCATCCAATCGGCAACCGCCGTGATTCTGCCACAGGGCTGCCGGCAGGATCTGTATGAAATGGCCAGAGGTCACTGTGCCCATGTTTTTCCCAATTATGATGCCCGATTCAGTCATACTGGAAAAATGGGCCAGATCCGGTTATTTCAGGAACAGGGCGTCTCTTTTCCCAAAACAGTTTTGTATTCAGATATCGAAACATTTTTCAAAGAAACCGATAATGGCCATATATTGCCATTCCACCCGCCCTTTGTGGTCAAACTGAACTGGGGCGGGGAAGGTGAAACCGTGTTTCTGATAGAAAACGTCGATGTGTGGATGCGCCAGCTTCAGGACATCAGGCGGTATGAAGTCGGTGGCCAGTCCGGATTCATGCTTCAGGCGTATATTCCATCTGATGGCAAAACCCTTCGGATAGCGGTGATCGGGCACAAGCTGATTTCTTACTGGCGGATTCAGCCAGATGGAAATAATTTTTTTTCCTGCATCGCCAAAGGCGCTGTCATCGACAAATGCGCATATCCCGAACTGCAGCGGCGGGCAACGGCAGCGGTTTGGGAATTGTGTCAAAAAACCAGAATCGATCTGGCTGGTTTCGATGTTATTTTTTCTTCGGATTCCAATGACCCGGAACCGCTTTTTCTGGAGATCAATTATTTTTTTGGCAGACAGGGACTTGGCGGATCCGAAGCCTATTATGCACTTCTGGTGGAGCAGGTCAATTTATGGATTCGAAATATAGGACTGATGGATGAAACCGTTTGCCTGTGATCTGGAGCTGGAGGACATCAACCGGGAACGCCGCAAAGCCCGGGAGCTTCGTGCTTCCCAGTGGTGGAAACGGCAATGCGACAAAGGAAAATGTGGCTACTGCGGCGCCGAAACACCGCCGGGTGAGCTGACCATGGATCATATCGTACCCATTGCCCGGGGTGGGAAAAGCACCAAAGGTAACGTGATTCCAGCCTGCAAAGCCTGCAACACGGCAAAGAAAAATTTTCTTCCCATCGAGGTCGACCCATGGGGAATTCGATAGGCGCCTTGCGATTTTCCCCAACCAGCCTTCGAAAACGGCTTGTTTTTTTTGTGTTGATTCCGGTTGTGGTGCTACTGACGGGCATGGGCTTTTCCGGTTTCTGGTATGCCAGGAACACACTGCTGACCGAGTGGGGGGATGCCGCGATTCTCAGACTTCAGCGGGCTGCCCATAATGTGGATATGCGGCTGGAAGCGCCTAAAAAATGGGTGGAGATGCTTCATGCCAATCCGGGCCAACCCGAATTACGCCTGCTTCAGGACATGATCATCAGCCGTCTGGCCGGTATGGACGGCGTGATGGACGTGAACCTGAGCACACCGGAAGCCGGAAACATCAAATCTCAACCGTCACGATTTCCTGACCATGGGGCAGGCATGATCCGTTCGAATTCCACTGCTCATGGCAGCGGGCATGGAAGCCCTACAGGCTTGGTGAATGTATCCCCGCCCCAGTATCACGCCGAATCCCAAAGCGATGCCGTCACGCTGGTATCCAATCTGATTGATTCAACGGGTCAACCGGTTGGCAGGCTGGATGTGATCATCCGGTTTGACTATGTGATTGAAACCGTCAAAAGCTCGGGATGGTGGCAAAGTCATAAGGCGTTTCTGGTGGATGAATCCGGCCGGATTCTGGCCGCAACCAACCCGGTAAAACAGCAGGTTTTGGGGGATACCGGAGATGATCTGGAATTGCGTGTCCTGAAATCCATCGGTGAAACATCCTATGGTATTGTTTTTGGAAACGGGTTTCCGGTTTCCGAGATCTGTGGGTTTTACCGGTTGGCCGAAGCGCCCTGGTATCTGGTAACATTTGCACCGGGGAAAGAAATTCTGCAACCCATTCTGAAATTCCGGAATTATTATTTTCTGTTTGGCATAACCGCTATTTTGATCATTGTGGCATTGATTCGCCGGACACTTTCCGGTACGGTCTCCTCCATTCGGCAGATGTCGCGTGCCGCCAAAGAACTGACCAACGGAAATTTTGGTCCGGAGCTTTCCGTGACCAGCCGGGATGAGGTGGGCGAGCTGACAAAAAGCTTCAACCGGATGGCCAGTCAACTCCGGGACAGACTTCGCATGAAGGCATCCCTGAACCTGGCCATGGAGATTCAGCAAAATTTTCTGCCCCAGAAAACAGTCCGGTTTCATAATCTGGATATTGCGGGGAAAAGCCTGTACTGTGATGAAACCGGTGGAGATTATTATGATCTTCTGGAGTTCCCGGAGACTCACAACCCCCGGATCGGGGTGGCCGTGGGAGACGGCGCCGAACATGGCGTGGCCGCTGCGCTGCTGATGACAACGGTTCGTGCACTGCTGCGAAGCCAGATATCGGCAGAAAAATCACTTGCCGATACACTGAGCCGGGTCAATCATCTGCTTTGCATGGATACGGCAGAATCCGGCGCTTTCATGACATTGTTTTTGATGATTCTGGATGTCACCCGTCAGAAATTGTTCTGGGTCCGGGCCGGTCATGACCCGGCGGTTCTTTATGACCCTGAGACAGACCGGTTTGAGGAACTGGGCGGAATTGGAATGGTTCTGGGCCTGGATGAAAACTGGATTTATGAAGATTATTCCCGGACGGGATGGAAGCCCGGCCAGATTATCGTTATCGGGACGGATGGCATATGGGAAACCGTAAGCCCCGATGGAGAGATGTATGGCAAATTCCGGATGAATCAGGTCATTCGGGAAAACCACCAGGCCTCGGCCATTCAGATTGTGGATGCCATCATCGGGGCCATTCATGAATTCAGGGCCGGTCAACCGGTGCTGGATGATATCACGCTGGTGGTCATTCGGATCTGTGAACCGGAATGAATTTACAGTTAAAATGCAGAACTCAGAACTCAGGAGTCAGAAGAAAAGCGGTACGTGTCATTTTGGATGAACGACCGATAAATATAAAGCGACAGACAAACCACGATTTTTTTTCACGACAAAAGGACAATTCAATGCAAAAAGCACAAAATGCGGAAGAGTATATCGAACAACAACGGATGGCCATTTCATCGAATCCGGAATGCGGCACATCCCATTACAATCTCGGTGTGGGCCTGTTGGGACAGCGAAAATTTGACGAAGCCGAAAAAGAATTTTTCGAGGCGCTGGAATGCAGTCCGGGTCTGGCAGAGGCATATGTGCAGTTGGGTGGCATCTGCCTGAACCGGGGAGATCTGGACGGGTGTCTGGCCTATAATCAGAAGGCGGTCAAGGCCCGGCCCGGCTTCTCGGAAGGCTATGGGAATATCGGCTTTGTTCATATGCAAAAAGGTAATATCGATGAGGCGATTACAGCGCTTGAGCGGGCCACGTTTTTCAACTTCCGGTTCATTCAGGCGTTTACCACACTGGCCAATGCCTATCTGATGAAAGGCGATATTGATAAATGTATCGAAACCAATCAGAAAGCCCTGAAACTGGAGCCGGATTTTGCCGTAGCCCATAACAATTTGACCATTGCCTATCTGGAAAAAGGCGACGATGCGGCCGCAGTTCTGCATGGGGATCGGGCCGTCGAGCTGGGGTATGAAGTTGCACCTGAAATTCTGGATGAGCTACGGACGGTCAAAGAGCGGCTCAAATCCGGTGAGACGACCAAATCCTGATGACCGATCCGGATAGCCTGAAAGAACCTTCAATCCGCTTTTCTTACTGGATTGGAGAGCGTGATCTGCAAATTCAGCCCGAAACCGGCATGTGGTGTGATGCCTTTCCGCTTCAGCCCGATGCCGGTTCTTCAGAAACCGCAATCACCTATGGAGATTATTTTGCAGGTGTTCGAGCCTTTCTGGTACTGGACGACGGCATTCGGCTATACCATGCGCTGAACAGGCTGTTTGAAGGCTCCCGGTCCTTTCAGGATATCGATGCCATTGATATCCATCTGATCAAGCATGGGGAATTTTATCATCCGGGCCGGGTCGATATTCATCTGAGGGGAAAGACGGTGTCCTTTCTGGTGAATGTGGCCCTGTCAAAGCCGGGAATGGCGACTGCACAAAACGAATTCAAGCTTCTGGAACGCCTGAGCCAAACTGGGTGTGGCCAATTTCTGCCGGAAGTCTTCGATCTGAAACAAATCAGGCTGACCAATGGCCTGGCGCTGTGGATATTTTCAGCCGAATGGCTTCACGAATTTCATGAATGGCATATATCCCGAAATCCTTCTGATGGAAAGCCGGGCATTGTGGTTTGGGATCCTGAACAGGGTCACCAGTGGCTTTCCCCGCATCAGTCGGGTATGGTATATCATCGGATCGCTGAAATCCTGACCTGTTTTTACCAACTGGAAACCGGCAATCAGATTTTTCCATGGCATCACGCGGCCGGGGATTTTATTGTTCGAACCGATGCGGATCAGGTGGATGTCCGGCTGATCACGGTCCGGCAGTATCATTCCATGATGGATATGGAAATGGACAGCCCTGAGAATGTCTTTCTGTCCATGATGCTGTTTTTATGCAACCTGTCCATTCGAACGCGGCTGGACCGGCTGGATGGAACCGGGGATTATATATGGGCGGATTCATCGGTGATTGATTTTACCGTAGCCGGATTCATGGACGGACTGCGGAAAAAAGAACCGCTTCCGTTTCTGCCAAAGCACCCGGCCGATTGTTTTCTGGAATACGTTCATGCCGTGACCCGGGATGATATGGATCAGCTTTGCAGGGCCATCGTCGATGCGTATAATCCCCGTGCGCCGGAGATGCCCATCATTCATACGCATTTACAGGATCATGCAACATCGCTGTTTCATGCACTTGGACTATAGACCTTCAGAAAATTCATTTCGCAAGGCGGCAGGGATAGGCCCTTTGCGGCTGACGCCTTGAAAAACTGTCGGTCATCCCCGACCGATAACGCACCCAAGATCTTCATCTTGAAAGCTATATATTAAAATGATGGAATATCGATGAATAAAGATGATTTGCTTCAATATCTTGCCAAACTGGACGCCAGTCTCCAAAAACCGGCCAAACTGTATATCTATGGCGGTGCAGCGCTGATGCTGCTGGAAGAAGAAACCCGCATCAGCCTGGATATTGACGTGGCTGCGCCATACTCGGAAGTGGATTATTCCGATTTCTGTCAGGCCTGCCTGTCTGCCGGAATCCCGGTTAATCCTTCTGCCGATTACGCAGGCGAACATATCGAGTGGGTCGGCCCCCTGCGGCTTTGTCTGCCGAAACCGAATCCGGAAACGGATATGATTCTCTGGCAGGGAAAAAATCTGATCGTTCAAACCGCCGCGCCTGCCAGACTGGTTGCCAGTAAATTGATTCGCTATGATGAAACCGATCAAAGTGATATCCACTTCCTGTGCTTTCAGCATCAATTGAATTTTAATCAGATACGAAAGGCCGTATCTGAACTGCCTGATCCGTTTCAAACGGACATTCTTGTGCTTGAAAATCTGGAATCACTCAAAATGGATATGCATCTGTGGAGGCCGACATCGTGAATGCACGGGATAAACTTCAGGCCGCCTATGAAATTGCATTCTTCCCGCCCCGTATTCACCGGATATGGTCCGATATGCGGCGCAACTCCAACAGAAATCCGGAAGATTTGATCGATCTGTTAAAAATGGCCCTGACCCTTCATCAAGCCTTGCCCGAATATGGTTATGCATCCCATCGCGCGTTGAAACGGCTGGCGATTTATCAGGCGAATGCCCGATTGTTCGGCACGGTTTCCTTTCTCCGGAATATCCTCAGCTATCTAAAAGAGCCCTTTCATCCGCCCGCCACAGTGCCGCCGCAATGGGTGCGTGATATCGGGTTGCCGGAATTCGGCAGAAAGAGGGATGTCCGATCATATCCACGTGAATATTTTGAATCGACATAACCGATGGTTTAAACAGGTGATGGAATGAAACATATCCTCGGCATCATTGCCTCGCCCAGAAAACTGGGCAACTGCGAACTCATGGTCAAGGAAATGACCCGCCATGTGCCGGAACCCCATGACGTGCAGCTTGTCCGGCTTCAGGATTTTGACATCAAGCCATGCAAAGCCTGTTACCGGTGTCTGTTTGACAAAGAGCGCTGCGTGATCGACGATGACCTGAATAAAATTCTGGACCCGATTCTGGAAGCCGATGCCATCATTGTGGCCGCGCCCACCTATCTTCTGGGGGCCAGCGCGGTGCTGAAGCTGTTTCAGGACAGGGGACTGGCCTTTTCCGCCCATATCGACCGCCTGTGGGGCAAACCGTCGATCGGCGTCGGTATCGCCGGTATTCCGGGCAAGGAAGGCCGAACCCTTCTGGATATTCAAAGTTTTCTGACATTTCTGAAAACCGATATCAAACAGACCCGGCTCGTGTTCGGTGCACTCCCCGGAGAGGTCTTTTTCAACGAAGCCAACCGGCAGATGGCCATGGCGCTGGGCCAGTCCCTTTTTGGTGAAAAAACCATTCCGGAACAACCCTGCTGCACCCTGTGCGGCGGGGACACATTCCGGTTTCTTGAAAACGGGCAGGTTCGGTGTATGCTGTGCAGCAATGCGGGTTCGATGGAATGGTCGCCCCGGGGCCCGTTCATTTCCATTCAACGGGGTGAACATGACATGATTTTAACAAAAGCGGATGTCATTCATCACCGGGAATGGCTGAGAGGCATGAAACACCGGTTTGCAGAAGAAAAATCCCGAATCCGGGACATTGCCATGCCGTATAAAGAGGGATGGACCTGGATCAGGCCATGAGCCGACCGTGCCGCATTCTGCATATCCTGTCGCAGCAGCCGGGGAAAACCGGAAGCGGGGTGTATCTGGAGGCCATGGTGCGTCATGCCAGCCTGCAGGGGTACAGCCAGCGGGTGATTGTCGGTATTCCGGGGGAAGCACCTCTGCCCGACATAACGGGCCTTGATTCCGAAGATCTGTTTGCCGTCCGGTTCGATAGGCCGGAGTTGCCCTTTCCGGTTGCCGGGATGAGCGACATCATGCCCTATGTCAGCACCCGGTTTTCGGAATTTACACCAGATATGCGGGATCGCTATCTGCGCGCCTTTCAAGAAAAAATTGAATCCGCGGTTTCAGGTTTTCGTCCGGATATCATTCATACCCATCATTTCTGGCTCGTCTCTGCCCTGACCCGCTGGCTTTTTCCGGATATTCCCATGGTCACCAGTTGCCACGGAACCGAATTCCGCCAGATCGAACGCGCCCCCCGGCTTATTTCCCATGTGATTCCCGACTGTGCGAAGATCGACCGGGCACTGGCCCTTCATGAACCCCAGGTTCAGGAACTTCATGACGTGTACGGGATTCCAATTGACCGTATTTTGAATACCGGAATTGGATTTCGAAACGATATTTTTCACTGCCGTTCGGAATCAGGCTGCAGACCCGGTCCGGAAGGGGTTCTTCAGATGGTCTATGCCGGAAAAATCAGCAGACCCAAAGGGGTGCCCTGGCTGATCGAGGCCCTGACCCGGGTGGATATTCCCGAAGGATACACGCTGCGCGTCAAACTGGCCGGATCATCCGGGGATGCCTCTGTTGCCGATATTCCCCGATCGGTCAACCGGCCGGACTGTCAGGTGACATTTCTGGGAGCCCTGTCACAGGCTGATCTGTCGAATGTGTTTCGATCATCCCGCGTGTTTGTGCTGCCATCATTTTATGAAGGACTTCCCCTGGTGCTTCTGGAAGCCCTGGCCAGCGGCTGCCGGATTGTGACAACCGATCTGCCGGGCCTGGATACCTGGCTTCCGGAAGCAATTCGGGATACCGATATTGTCGAACGGGTCAGACTTCCCCGGCTGATTCGGATGGATGAACCCCATCCATCGGATCTTCCCGAATTTGTAAATAATCTGGCCTCCGCCATCAGCCGTCAACTGCATCGCAGCGTCTGTACGGAAACAGACTGGGCCTCCTGTGTCATGCCCTGCATTCAGCATCTGTCATGGGAAAGAATCTTTAAAAAAATAGAAACGGTTTACGATGCGCTTCTGTCGCATTCATAAGATATATAGACTTTCTATCTTTTCGCAATCCCATCCACCATCCGGGATAATCCCTCATCCAGGGTTTTGCGAGGACAACCGAAATTCAGGCGTAAATATCCATTCCACCCAAACTCCCGTCCATCCGAAAGGCCAACTCCGGCCTCTTCAAAAAACCGTATCGGATCATCCAGGCCCAACGACCGGATATCAATCCAGGCCAGATAGGTGGCCTCCGGACACGTCATGGACAGGCCGGGCATAGCGTCAACGGCATCCATGACCCGTTGGCGGTTTTGCCGCAGATACGCGATCAATTCCTGATGCCAGTCCGGTGCCATGCAAAACGCCGCCTCTGCGGCAGCCGCAGCCAGCACATTGATTCGGGGTACGATCCCCTGCATAGCCCGGCAGAACCGCTTTCGAATGTCCGGATTGGAAATGACGGCAAACGAACCGTACAAACCCGGAATGTTATAGGTTTTGCTGGGCGCCATCAGGGTGATGGTTCGGGATGCGGCAATGTTTGACAGCCTGGCGATGGGAATATGCCGTTTGTCTTCATCCAGCACCAGACCGCAGTGGATTTCATCGGAACAGACCAGCACATCATGGCGGTCGCAGATGTCGATAATGGCCTGAAGTTCGGCCTCTGAAAACACCCGTCCGGTCGGATTATGCGGATTGCACAGCAAAAACAGTCCGGCGCCGGTGGACAGTCGACGGTCCAGAAGATTCATATCGATGCGCCATGTTTTCTGATCCAAGATCATGGGGATTGTCACCACCGATTTGCCTGCATAAACCGGTGCGCTCAAAAACGGGGGATAAATCGGGGTGGCGGTTGCAATGAACTGGCTTTCAATTGTCCGGCAGGCCACGTTCAGACCGGTCACCAGGCCGGGCAACCAGATCAGCCAGTCCGCATCAATCTCCCAGGAACAGGTTTCTTTGAGCATCTGAACCGTTGCCGCCGTCAGGGTATCCGGAACAATACCGTATCCCAGAACGCCATGCGTGATCCGGTGATGAAGTGCTTCCAGCACCGCGGGCGGCGCCTCAAAATCCATGTCCGCCACCCACATGGGAATGATATCGGTTCCGTCATATTTATGCCATTTCATGCTGTCTGTGTGACGGCGATCAGGCGCCGTGTCAAATCGGGATGTCGATGAAAACGTCATGGTCAGTTGTCCTGGTTCTGCAAAAGCG